>ENA-OOZA01000941-OOZA01000941.1-human-gut-metagenome-genome-assembly--contig:-NODE-941-length-15988-cov-4.378585_pt1 | contig 15988 bp, 11 predicted proteins | sample MGYA00241703_ERZ501378 | MGnify/ENA primary metagenome ERZ501378 (study PRJEB25962, sample SAMEA2042916) | human gut metagenome | biome: human gut; feature: human-associated habitat; material: faeces...
TGAGCAGTTGCCATATCTACAAATCATACGACAGACCCGAAGACATAACAACTGCCGGACTGTATCGCGACACGGCGTCCGTGAACGATACATTAGCCGCAGATACGGCCAACTTCGGTAATCTGCCTTGGAGAGAAGTGTTCACAGACCCGCAGCTGCAGACACTTATCGAGCAAGCACTCACCAACAACGGTGACCTGCGCAGTGCCGCCTTGAACGTGAAACAAGCACAAGCCGCACTGATGTCTGCCCGTCTTGCCTATGCTCCGATGCTTGCCTTGTCTCCGCAAGGAACCGTCAGCAGCTGGGACAAGGGAAAGGCTACACAAATCTACTCCCTGCCCGTCACCGCAAGCTGGCAAGTCGACCTCTTCGGTCAACTGCTGAACCCGAAGCGACAAGCAAAGGTTAGCTTGAAGCAGACGCAATTCTACGAACAAGCCGTTCAGACGCAAGTCATCGCCGGCGTAGCCAACATGTACTACACCCTGCTGATGCTGGACCGCCAACTGCAAATCACCGAAGGCACCGTCGAGATTCTGAAAAAGAACCTGGAGACCGTGCAAGCCATGAAAGATGCAGGCATCTACGGAACCACTTCTGCTGCCGTAGAGCAGAGCCGCACTGCCTACGCTCAAGTCATGGCATCACTGCCCGACATACGCCAGAGCATACGCGAAACCGAAAACGCCCTCTGCCTGATGTTGCACCAACCGGCACAGAGCATCGCACGCGGTGTGCTGGAAGAGCAACAGCTGCCTACGGAATTTTCAGTAGGTATCCCCTTGCAGTTGCTATCCAACCGTCCGGACGTGAAAGCTGCCGAGATGTCACTGGCTGCCAGCTACTATAATACCAACAGCGCCCGTGCCGCTTTCTACCCGCAGATTACATTGAGCGGTTCGGGAGGCTGGACCAATAACTCCGGTGCAGGTATCGTCAACCCGGGTAAACTGCTGGCTTCCGCCATCGGTTCGCTGACGCAACCCTTGTTCTATCGCGGTGCCAACATTGCCCGTCTGAAACAAGCCAAGGCACAAGAGGAGCAGGCTAAGATTCAGTTCCAAACCGCCCTGCTGAATGCCGGAAATGAAGTGAGCAACGCCCTGCACCTGTATCAAATGGAGAAGGACAAAGCCGTTTCACGCACTATTCAAGTAAATTCTGCCCGCCAAGCTGCCTCAGATACAAAAGAATTGTTTAACTTAGGCACGTCGACCTATCTGGAAGTCTTGTCTGCCGAGCAGTCTTACCTCAGCGCACAGCTTGCAGAAGTATCCGACACCTTCAGCAGCATGCAGGCAGTCATCAGTCTGTATCAAGCGCTTGGAGGAGGAAGAGAATAAAATGAGCGATAAGTGATTAGTGATTAGCGATTAATGAAATAGTAAATCCTAATCACTAACCATTTATCACTAATCATTAATCATTAATCGCTAATTACTATGATAAGTCCGTTAGCTTATGTAGATTCTGCCGCAAAAATCGGCAAGAATGTAACCATCCAGCCCTTTGCATTTATCGAAGGGAACGTGGAAATCGGTGATGACTGTATTATTATGTCGGGGGCAAAAATTCTGCACGGTACCCGCATGGGAAAAGGGAACAAGGTGCATCACAATGCCGTTCTGGGTGCCGAACCGCAAGACTTCCATTATACGGGAGAGAACAGCATGCTGATTATCGGTGATAATAACGACATCCGCGAGAACGTGGTTGTCAGCCGTGCTACCCATGCAGGAAGCGCCACCCGCATCGGCAATGAAAACTACCTGATGGATGGTGTACACCTCTGCCACGACGTGCAGATAGGCAACCATTGTGTACTGGGTATCAAGACTACCGTAGCCGGAGAATGTCAGATAGACGACTGCACCATTCTGAGCAGCAACGTCATTCTGCACCAATACTGCCACATTGGAAGTTGGGTACTGATTCAGGCAGGCTGCCGCATATCAAAGGATGTGCCGCCCTATATCATCATGAACGGTAATCCGGCAGAATACCACGGTATCAACGCTGCTGTGCTTCAACACAAACACCAGGTGACCGAACGTGTATTGCGCCATATCGTAAATGCCTACCGTCTGGTATACCAGGGAAACTTCAGCGTGCAGGATGCCTTGCAGAAGATTGAAGACCAAGTACCGATGAGTGACGAGATACACAATATCATCAACTTCATCAAGAATTCCAAAGGAATCGTGAAGTAAACACCCTTCTTCGGGCACGAATCACGCAGACAATACGGATGAATAAATTCTTTTCTGTAAGTCTGCGTAGTTCGTGCCCTTTTCTATATTCCTCTACAATAGTTCCTGCATTATCTTTTACTATTTTTTGATGCACATTCATTCCAGGCAGTATGCTAAGTAAAACAAACTGTTTCCTTTAACTAAACATTTTGTTTCCTTATAGAGAACACTTTGTTTCCCTTAACAAAACAGTTCGTTCCATTATATGAAAACAAAGTGTTTTTCTATACTGAAACAAAGTGTTCTCTAATGCTGGAACAAACTGTTCAGTGTTGTGAACTAACGGATTAAGTATATAAAGGGTATTTATTATACTGTTTCTGTAGACAATGGTCTGTCTTGTCCTATAAAAGACGGGGAAAGAAGCAGGAAGCAACCGGGTACGCTCGGAAGGGTGAGGGTAAAATTTGCCCTCACCCTTTTTATTTGCTCTCACTCACCCTTGAAAGGGCGATGAATAGGGAGTTTCAGAAAAGCGGTGATAGTGGTGAGGGCAGGTTGAGTAATTTTTTGTTCTACTACTACTCGAAATGCAGGGTACCGAAGAACTCCGGGCAATGGAAGTTCGGCTTCTCCAGACCTATCGGATTCCAGGAAAGGAAATGGGGAGTCTGGAGCTTGTCACCGCATTTATAAAAATTGGCACGGAGCGTCTTTCCATCCAACGAAGTGATGTCATGCAGGAAGAAAGCGGAATAAGGGATGACCAGGGCCACTTCCCAGGCACACTCACCTACTCTTTCGTCGAAAGCCTCACGTCCCAAAGAAGCCCAACGCTGTACTTTATCGAGCACCTCTTGCGGGGCATGCTGGCGGTTTCCACGTCCGGCACCTGCCCCAATAAGCAGAGTCCCGGCACAATTACACTCCATATTGTAGTACACTCCGTCATCGGCAGGCACAGAGAAGAACTCTACACACGCATCTTCCCAAACCGGACCGTTATCGTGGCCTGCAACTGCGCGTACACTCGCTTCCCTTACCTTGAAATGCAGCAGAATGGCATCTTCCGTATGCGCTATGCGGAATTCCACATCGGGAGTATAAGGAAAAGCAGCCCAATTCACTGTGTTTACGGGCTGAAACGCCACCTTCTCTTCATCCAGAAGACAGCCTGGCCAACGTGGTGAAACCCCGTCTCTACTAAAAATACAAAAAAATTAGCCGGGCGTGGTAGCGTTGTGGAATAGTTTGTGAAGCAGCCGAATAATCGCCGTTAGAGAAAAGATCTATCACGCCCACAACGCCTGTTGTTGCACCAAACATTATGCCAAATCCCAAGATCCAATAAAAGATCGAGCCGACCGCAAAATCCATAATGTTTTTCATGATAACATTACAGGAATTTTTCTTTCTTGTAAAGCCTGTTTCAAGCATTGCAAATCCCGTCTGCATAAAAAACACAAGCACGGTGCATATGGCAATCCAGATCGTATCCGCTGACATAATCATAAGATCAATCCTTTCAGATAACATCACTGCGGCATAGTATTATAAATGCCGCAGCGTGTATTATTTTAATTGTTCAGATCATTCGTTTACCTGAAAATCAGTATAAGAGAAGTTCCAGAATGACTGAGGACTTGGAGTAAATGTAAACTTATCGCTGACAGCGTAAACCGACTCGGGCACATAAAGTGGGATATAAGCACAATCATCAGCAGCTATCTTTGAAGCTTCAATAAAGTATTCTACTCTCTTACTATCGTCAGTTGTTTCGTAAGATTTATCAATAAGTGCGTCAAAGTCTGCATTCTTCCACATTGCCTGATTTGCACATCCCGGTACTGTATTTGAGCTGTGGAACATTGTTTTCAGATTTCCTACAGGGTCGAGATAGTCAGATACCCAGCTAGAGCCAAACGCCTGATATGGTCTGTTGCCGTTTTCATCTTCATTAAAGCCGTACAAATAGCTGAACATATCTGCTGAAAGTATCTCCTTGATATTCATTTTGATACCGATCTCACCAACCATAGATTGAATAAGCTCAGCTTCCGGAACATTGGCAGATAAAGTGTAAAAATCGAACTCAAATCCGTCAGAATACTTTGACTTAGCAAGATACTCCTTTGCCTTATCATAATCCTGAACTGTGTAATCCTCCATTTCACTCACTGCTGTATGCCACTTGTCAGGATCCATGTAATACATATTATCGGATAAACAAGTAACATCAAGCTTTGCCGAATACTCTCCGCCAATGGATTGCTGAACAATGGAAGAGTCTATACAGTAAGCAAGCGCCTTTCTTGCGTTCACATCATCAAACGGCGCAACCTGTGTGTTTAAGGCGACAAAAACCGTAGAAGTCTCAAAATCGTGAATGATATTATAATTACTCAGCGACTCGTAAGTCGGAAGAACATCATTTGTAATTCCAGGTGCAAAATCGATAGTTCCTGACTTTACTGCCAATGCGATAGTGCTGGCGTCTTTCATAACATAGAAGTTGATCTTGTCGATAGCAAGATTATCTGCACCGCCCCACCAATATTCATTCTTCTCAAGAACTATCTGTGAGTCAGCAGCCCATGATACGAACTTATATGGACCTGTACCCACTACTGATCCTTCATTTGTTCCATAAGCGTCACCCTCAGCTTCCACAACAGACTTCTTCAAGATCTGACATGGCGTTGTTGCAGGAACATACTTCCATGTGCTGTCAGGCTGAGTAAGGTGAACAGTGAGCGTTCTTGTTTTCTCATCTACCTCAAAGCTGTCGACGTGCTCAAAAAGATAGCTCATTCCATAAGCGTCCTCACGCACACGATTTAGAGAATACAACACATCGTCCATTGTAAGATCGGAGCCGTCGGAGAACTTTACACCCTCACGGATCTTATAAGTATATGTAAGATCGTCCACCTGTTCCCAGCTTTCCGCAAGTGCAGGTACAACATCTGTGCCGTCCTGATTAAAATCAAGGAGCGTATCGTAGCAATCATACTCGGTGTATTCATTTACAACAAGGTTTGCGTCAGCAGGATCAAAGGATACAGGCTGACCTGTTGACGCAACATTCAAAACAACAAGTCCGTCTTCATTTGCAACACCTGTTCCGCCTCCCGAAGTATTGCTACAGCCTGTGATACCTACAGCGAGAAACAACGCCAACGAACCTGCTAAAAGTTTCCTGTAGTTTTTCATGATAAATTCTCCTTTTCATATAAACTTCTATGTCAATCCTCTTCATCGGAGTTATGACCTTTTGGATAATGGCAGGCAACAAAGTGTCCGTCGCCCATATCCTTGAGTTTTGGTGTTCTGTGGTCGCACAAACCATGCTTGTAACGGCTGCACCTTGAAGCAAACCGACAACCCTCGGGCACGTCTATGGCAGTAGGGATATCACCTTTAAGGATTATCTGCTCCTTTTGCTGAAGCGGATGTTCCTTTGGCTTTGCCGAAATAAGTGCCTGCGTATATGGGTGCATAACGTTTGAATACACCTCATCTATAGGACCCATTTCAACGATAACGCCAAGATACACAACAGCTACTCTGTCGCAAAGATGACGGACAACATTCAAGTCATGTGAAATAAAAAGCATAGTCTGACCAAGATTTTCTTTAAGGTCTATCATCAGATTAAGTATCTGAGCTTGAACAGAAACATCAAGTGCCGAAACAGGCTCGTCAGCCAACACAAACTTTGGCTCTGACATCAGCGCCCTTGCAATGGCAAGACGCTGAAGCTGACCTCCAGAGAGTTCCTTTGGCAGTCTTGAAAGCACATCATCAGAAAGCTTGATATACTTTAAAAGCCCCTTTATCCTATTCTGATACTGTTCATCGGTCATGCCCAGAAACTTTCCATATTCCGCAAACGTCTTTCCAAGCCGCTTCTTTGGGTTGAAAGATGCAAGCGGATTTTGAAAGACCATTTGCATATCCTTTCTCAGGGGCTTCATTTTCTTCTGCGAATATCCGAAAATATCCTGTCCGTCGAAAACTATCTCACCAGAATCGCTGCTCTGCAGATTAAGAACGCATTTGCCTATCGTTGATTTTCCTGATCCGCTCTCTCCGATAATGCCAAATATCTCGCCTTTTCTTATTTCAAAGCTGACATCATCGCAGGCATGGAGGTAGCTTACACCGACCTTTTTGATCGCAGGATTTCCGATCTTGAACCATTTCTTCAAGTGTCTTACCTCAAGAATATTTTCAGCCATTCTTTTCACCTCCGTCCGACAGGAAGCACGATGCTCCGTGACCTGCCCTGATAGTTTTCAGCGTTGGAAATTCTTTGCGGCATTTATCCATACATTTATCACATCTCTCCGCAAACGGACAATGAGTGAACTTGTTATACAAAAGCGGCGGCGCTCCAGGGATAGTTGCCATATACTTTCCTGTATCAGCCTCTTTAGGATTGCTGTTCAGAAGCGCCCTTGTGTATGGGTGAGTCGCATTATCAAAAATATCAAGCACAGAACCCGTTTCGCATATCCTTCCAGCATACATTACTGAAACGCTGTCACATATTTCAGCCACAACTCCAAGGTTATGAGTGATAAATATTACCGAGGTGTTATTTTCTGCCGCAAGTTCCTTGATAAGTTTGAGTATCTGTGCCTGTATCGTAACATCAAGAGCTGTTGTCGGCTCATCCGCTATAAGAAGTCTAGGTTTACAGGAGAGCGCCATTGCTATCATTACTCTTTGGAGCATTCCTCCACTCATTTCAAATGGATACTGTTCATACCGCTGTTCAGCAGGAAGTATTCCTACTTTTTCAAACAAAGTAAGCACATATTCCTTTGCCTCTGCCTTTTTCATTTTCAACTTTTTGCGCACAAGCTCAGCGATCTGCTCGCCTGCTTTCATTATTGGGTCAAGAGATGTCATAGGGTCCTGAAATATCATTGCAATATCTTTTCCCTGAATAGTCTGCATCTGCTTCTCCGACAGCGAAAGCACATCTACTTCTTTTCCCTTGCCGTTCTTGAAAAGGATCTGGCCCGAATATCTCGTATGCTTTTCATCATGGAGCCGCATAATAGATTTAGTGGAAACGCTCTTTCCGCAGCCGCTTTCACCCACAACGCCATGGATCTCGCCCTCCTTTACGCTAAGGTCTACTCCCTGAACAGCGTAAACTATACCTCTGACCGTCATAAAATCTACAGACAGATCTTTTATTTCAATTACATTATGCTCGTTCATAAGAACACCTACTTACTTTTTATATTGCTGCCTTTTGACGGCGCCGAATATGGATAAGTCTCTTTTCATACTGTTTGAATGTCGGAAGCTTTCTCTGTGACGGATCGATATATTCTTGAATACAGTCGCTGAAAATATTAACCGCTACGGTCACAAGCATTATAATTATTGCAGGGGCAGCAAGAAGCACATAATTGTTATAGAAATTCTGCATACCATTTTCAAGAAGAGTTCCCCAATCTGCGTCAGGTGGCTGAATACCAAGACCTAAATAGCTGAGCGTTGCCATCGCTACTATAGCCGCACCGATATCCATTGTGAACTGAGCGATCATTGTGGTGATAACATTTGGAAGAATGTGAAAAAAGATTATCTTCATATCCAAATATCCCATTGACTTGCAGGCTTCAACATAAACCGCTTTCTTTTCCGTTATGATAAGCGAACGCGCCATTTTTGCTGTCAGCGGTATAAATGCGATACCAATGGACATAACGCCTGTGAAATTTCCTCTTCCGAAAATTGCGATAAGTATGAATGAAAGAAGCAGAGACGGTATTGAACAGACAACGTCCCAGATTCTCATTATAACTGCGTCGATCTTTCCTCCGTAATATCCGCATATAAGACCGATAGGTACGCCGATGACCACCTCAAAGGCAACTATGAGGAAAGCATTGAGCATAGAGCTTTTTGCACCCATTATAAGCCTTGATAAAAGGTCACGTCCAAGCTTGTCCGTGCCTAAAATATGTCCTTTTGAGAAAGCAGGAAGAAAACAGGATCGTGGATCAACTTCATTTGGATCATAAGGAACAATGACATTTGCACCAATAGCAGCAGCTATAGCTATAAGTATCACTATGCCTGAAATAACCGTTTTTGGAGTAAAAAACTTTCCCACCTTTGAACGTTTAGCCATTATCCATTCCTCCCTACTTCATCTCAACACGAGGGTCAACCACTGCATAGAGAATATCTACAACAAAACTCATTATAAGATATGAAACAAGCATTACAAGCACAAGCACCTGTACTATCGGATAGTTGTTTTGCTGGATACCTGTTACCAGCATACCACCGATACCAGGAAGCGAGAATATCTGTTCAATAAGAACAGTTGAACCTATAGCTCCCGCAAACATATATCCTGCTACTGTAAGGACAGGTATCACAGCGTTATGAAAAGCATGTTTGAATGTTTTATTGAACTTGCCGAGACCCTTTGCCTTTGCGGTTATCATATATGGTGCTTGAAGTTGGGATATCATACTGCTTCGTGTAACTCTTCCCAGTGTTGCAACAAGTCCAACCGCCATTATAATACCCGGAACAGATATTCTTGATATAAACTCTGCTGTATTAGAATATGTTCCTATGAAACTGTATCCAGGTACATATTTTGAAAGAAACAGAATAGCAAGAATGCTTAGCACAAACGTCGGTATACTCGAGATCACCAGCATAAGAGTCGACAACGCTGAATCTATCCATGTTCCTCGCTTCATCGCCGCCAGAACACCTATCAGAATAGCTATCACTGTTCCTAATATCGTTGAGAAAAGCACAAGACCTATTGTTATCGGTATCCTGTCTATTATCTGGTTGAGTATCGGCTGCTTTTGAACGTAATCAATTCCAAGATCACCATGTGCAATGCCTTTGAGCCAAATAATATACTGCTTCAGCAGCGGCTCATCAAGGTCGAACTGCTCTGTATACTGTTGCTGAAGTTCAGGTGTTGACTGCTTGTTACCTATGATAACAGTCAGCGGAGATGTTGGATTAAGTCTTAACGAAAAAAACACCAACAACGAAACCAGAAAGGTTATAACAACTATCTGTATCAATTTTTTCAGAATGTATTTTACATAAGCCATAATAACACCCTTTTCTAAAAATGAATTTTTGAATTTTAAATCCTTCAAATTTATCTTGATTATATTATATACTTTACAGTTACTGTAATGTCAAGATGCTAGCTGCAATTTTGTTTAAAATAACAAAATTCGCTGTAATATAAGCATTTTATCGTTGATTTTGTATATTATTTCATCTTAAAAATATGGCATTCGTGGCAAGCAATACATACGCAAAAAAATGCAACCATTTTTAAAATGCAATTTTGTTAATATGATATTGCAAATAGCAATAATAAGAAAGGACGTCTGATTTATCAAACGTCCTTGTATGACCCTATTTTCATCATCGATATTCTTTCATGCATCTTTGCCCAAAAGAATATCAGACAGCTTTTATCAGTTATTTTCAACGCTGCTTACAGCTTCCGTAACATTGTGATACCATTTGCGTGATCTCAGTCGTCTTTGACCGAGAGGAAGCTTAAACAGCTCTATAGCTATGTGAGCAGCATAAACATACCAAATATCGACCTTAAAGATAAGCCCGAGAATTAGTGTAAGCGGCATTCCTATCATCCATATGCTGCCTGCGTCCATGAGCGTAAGATACTTTACATCTCCGCCGCTTCTAAAAATGCCCTCTACCTTAATACAGTTCACCGCATTAGGTATGCAGTATATAGCAAGTACGCACATGCAGTTTCTCACACATTCGCCCTCAAGGGTACCCTTTATTCCATAAATATGCTGAACAGGCAACATAAGAGCAACAATGATACTGCATGATACAAGACCAGCTATGATAGAAACCCTATTGAATCGATCAGCATAGCGATAAACTTTTGGCATATCGGCAGAACCCATCTCAATGCCCAGCATAATAGTACATGCCCCTGCAAAGCCCATTATCGCAAGCTTTGCAAACATCTCCATGGTGTTCAGTATACTCATTCCTGCATATACTTCCGTGCCTCTTGTTCCATATACCATATAGTAAAACGAAAGGCCCAGAGACCAAAGCATATCGTTCGCACACAACGGAAGAGAAGTTTTAAGATACTCCTTGTATAATCCAACATTTAATGTTTTCAATGCCTTAAAAAGGTTTTTCCTTATCGGATTATCTGAAAGAAAGAAATATAGCAAAAGTCCTATCAACTCAACAATTCTTGCAGCAAGCGTTCCAAGCGCAGCTCCTGTCACTCCAAGCTTCGGCGAACCAAGCTTTCCAAAGATAAACATATAGTTAAAAAGCATATTGAACATCATACTTCCTATGCCCTGTATCATCGGTATCTTGACATTGCCTATATTTCTAAAACAAAAGCTCACAGCATAGCATATGGCGTCAAGCAAATATGATACCGCCACGATACGCATATATGGCTTTGCCTTCTCTATAACAAGAGGGTCTCTGTTAAAAAGCCTTATTATGATATCAGGAAATATCATTGCCGCCAAACACATCACAAGACCAACAGTAAACGTTACCGTTACGGCTGTCCAAATTATGCGCTGAAAATCTTTGATATTTTTTTGACCCCAATAACGTGTCAGATATATTCCTGCGCCAGTATTACAGCCATATAGGAAAGTAAAATAAACGCTGAAAAAATTTGTAGATACTCCTACCGCCGCAATAGCTGTGCTACCTAAGGTGCTGACCATCCACTGATCTATGAAAGTGAGACATTGGCTGAATATTGAAGAAACAAGCAGCGGCATTATGATACTGAGAAATTTCCTGTTAAACTCCTTCTTCTCAGCTTTAAGGTCAACGCTTTCCGACAGCATATGAATCACCCCTCTCATCATTTACAAAGCCGTTACAGTTCCCTTTCAGACGCTATGTTGTATGCCGCAACTGCATATAGCTTGCCAGCACATTCCGCAAGATTATTGAGCGAAGTCTCTCCAGGATCATTATAATCAAGCATACCGCATACTGAGATGCCCTTTATGTCAAGACCAACAAGCCCCGTTTCCATTATCTCAACGACCTCATGAGAAGCAAATCCTCCTGCATAAGGTCTTGCCGCAGATGTCACAAAAGCAGGATCATAAAAGTTCATATCAAAGATCACAAAAACAGGTTTTCCTGATACATTCTTTTTTATTGCAGAACCCACGTCTGAAAACTTCATATAATCCATGTCAGAAGCTGTCAACACATCTATACCCAGCTTTTCCAGCCTGCCACCGTATTGTGACATTCCGTTTCTTATTCCAACTTCAAGAGAAGAAGCATTGTCGCACATATCCTCTTCTGCCACTCTAACAAGCGCAGAACTTACCGAACCGCCGAAGTGGATAACAGCCATTTTGCCATACTTTTCATAGCAAGCTTTTATCTGCCCATAAGATGTCTTATCATCTCCGCCGATCATAAAGCTGCAAGCTCCCGTGGAAGCTATCGCTTTTTCAGCCGTATATATACATTTCTCAGCTGCTGCCTTTGAAGAATCGTCGATGATAAGGTCACCGCAATCTCCGCTCTTTACGCTATGCGCCATATCAATGTCAAGTCCCTGATCGCAAAAACCGAAGCCAAAAATATCACGTCTGAAATATGCAGAACCATTTCTTGAACCAGGCTTTGCAGTTTCATCACACTCATATGGTAATGCTGCAAAAAGAATATCATAACCATTTATATCATCGACCATAGGCGTTTCCAAAAAACCTGTTGGCCCCCGATCTTTCAGATCATCAAAGTTTAGTTTAAATGGACATTTTACCATATCTAACACCGACCTTTCCTATTATTCCTGCTCCGCTTTTTTCTTTGAAAGCAAAATAACAAACTGCTTTAGTATCGCCACTGCATTTATCGCAGTTATGCCTGCGGGATCGTAATTTTCCATTACCTCCACCAGATCAAAACCTACGATATCCAGCCCCGCAAGACCATTTCTGATTATCTCACAAGCCTCATATGTAGAAAATCCTCCCGGCATTGGAGTTCCTGTACCCGGCGCATAAACAGGGTCAAGAAAGTCAATATCGAAAGTGATGAAAACCTTAGCGTCTCCCACCTGTTCCTTTATTCTGCGGCAAGTTTCCTTTATTCCGATCTTATGAAGCTCTCTCGCCGTGATGACCTTCATTCCGTGATCTTGAGCATACTTGATGCGATAAGTATCTCCGCCGCTTCTTATACCGACCTGAATAGAATGTTCAGTATCCAAGATATCGTCCTCAATAGCATTTCTAAAAGGCGTGCCATGATTATATTTTATCCTGTCGCCATAATCCCATGTATCTTCGTGGGTATCGAAATGCACCATTGCGACCTTGCCATACTTTTCGCTGTAAGCTTTAAGTTCAGCATATGCAATAAGGTGATCGCCGCCCAGAACGATAGGTACTGCACCTGTGTCGAGTACCTTTCTGACCGATTCCCTGATAAGCTCCATTGTCTCCTCAACATAACCAAGCACAACGCCGATATCGCCCATATCCATGCCTTTTAAGTTAGCGACCTTATATGAGTTATCCTGTTCATACGACAATCTGCCTGCACCATAAGCATTTCTTATCGCTCTAGGGCCAAAACGACAGCCTGTCCTGTTTGTCACGCTGGTATCATAGGGCACGCCCAAAACAACAAAATCTTCGCCATCGATATCCTGCTTATATGGAAGCCCGAAAAGCGTCTTGATATTATTTTCTCTGCGCTTTGCAATGTTGTTTCGTGTCTCTTCTGAAATAATTTTATCAAACATTTTCGATCATTCCTTTCTTAGCATATTCTTTGATGCCCGCCTTTTTGCAAGCCACACAGGTAATAAATTCTTTTACGATACGGCTGGCAAGAATTGAAGTTATTCCCCCTGCGTCATAGTTCGGTGCGACTTCAACAAGGTCAAAGCCAACAATATCAAGACCGATAAGCGCATGACGAATAAGTTCAAGAGCTTGTCTTGAAGTAAATCCACAGGAAACGGGAGTGCCTGTACCGGGAGCAAAAGCAGGATCAACAAAATCTATATCAAATGTGACCATGACCTTATTGTTTCCGACCTTTTCACGGATAAGTTCCGCCGTTTTCTCAATGCCCATATGATGTATATCAACAGCATAGATATGCTCAAGGCCTGCATTATTCGCAAAATCAAAATCACTCTCTTCAAAAAGTCCGCCTCTCATACCTACCTGTATAGATGTTTTCGGGTCAATGCAGTCATATTCGATCGCTCTTCTGAAAGGTGTAGAGTGGTCGTGATGTTCTTTATCAGTATCGCTGCCCCATGTATCTGTATGCGAATCAAAGTGTATTATCGAAACAGGCCCGTAAACATCCTTATAAGCCAGCAGTTCAGGAAAAGTAATAGAATGATCACCGCCCAGAACGATTGGAATTGTACCTGTTCCCAAAATAGCTTTCATTTCCTGTGGTATCGAACCAAGATAAGCTTTCTCAGCGTTCCACATATCAAGATCTCCATAATCAACGCCCTTTACATATTTACTCATATCAATGCCGACAGCCTCGTTCACGCTGTCTGTGGAAAAGGCTCTGCGAATCCCATCAGGACCAAACCTCGTTCCCGGACGATATGTTGTTCGGATATCAAATGGAATACCTATAATAGTGTAATCCGCCCCAGATGTGTCAGTTGAACTTTTCAAACCGCCATATGTAAGCTGCACCTTTTTATCAGTATTTATTGCGTTCATAGAATCACTTTCCTTTCTTAATTTGTTGATTTCATTTTACGCTATACAGTTACAGTAAAGTCAATGCTCATTTGTAAAGAAAAAATTAATTCTATGACAACAGATTATCCTAAAGCGTTCTTTATTTTCTGCAAACTAAACGTCTAAAGCACATATCATATTATTAATGGCAAAAAAACACCCCGTATCATAAGACACGGGGTGAAATTTTTGTTATCTAATCAGATATCCTAAACTTTGCAAGAATTACTTCTTCTGTGCAATAGCAGCCTGAGCAGCAGCAAGTCTAGCAATTGGAACTCTGAATGGTGAGCAAGATACATAGTCAAGACCGATCTTGTTGCAGAACTCAACAGATGTTGGGTCGCCGCCGTGCTCACCGCAGATACCGCAGTGGAGCTTTGGATTAACTGGCTTACCAAGTTCAAGAGCCATTTCCATAAGCTTGCCTACGCCGTTCTGGTCGAGCTTAGCAAATGGATCGTTCTCATAGATCTTTGCATCATAGTAAGCATTGAGGAACTTACCAGCGTCATCTCTTGAGAAACCGAATGTCATCTGTGTAAGGTCGTTTGTACCGAAGCAGAAGAAGTCAGCTTCCTTAGCGATCTCGTCAGCTGTAAGAGCAGCTCTTGGGATCTCGATCATTGTACCAACCTCGTACTCAAGGTCAGAGCCAGCAGCCTTGATCTCAGCGTCAGCAGTCTCAACAACAAACTTCTTAACATACTTAAGCTCCTTGATATCATTTACCAGTGGGATCATGATCTCAGGCTTAACTGTCCAGTCTGGGTGATTCTTCTTAACGTTGATTGCAGCCTTGATAACAGCCTTTGTCTGCATCTTAGCGATCTCAGGATATGTTACTGCAAGACGGCAGCCGCGGTGACCCATCATTGGGTTGAACTCGTGGAGTGAAGCGATGATAGCCTTGATAGTCTCAACAGGCTTGTTCTGTGCCTTAGCAAGAGCCTCGATATCAGCCTCTTCTGTTGGTACGAACTCGTGAAGTGGTGGGTCAAGGAATCTGATAGTAACAGGGTTACCCTCAAGTGCCTCATAAAGTGCCTCGAAGTCAGCCTGCTGCATTGGCTCGATCTTAGCAAGAGCAGCTTCTCTCTCTTCAACTGTGTCTGAGCAGATCATCTCTCTGAATGCAGCGATTCTCTCAGGATCAAAGAACATGTGCTCTGTACGGCAAAGACCGATACCCTCAGCACCCAGCTCTCTTGCCTTCTTAGCGTCAGCAGGAGTATCTGCGTTTGTTCTAACCTTCATTGTTCTGAACTTGTCAGCCCAGCCCATAATCCTGCCGAACTCGCCAGCGATCGTAGCGTCAACAGTTGGGATAATACCATCATAGATGTTACCTGTTGAACCGTCGATTGAAATATAGTCACCCTCGTGGAACTCCTTGCCTGCGAGTGTGAACTTCTTGTTAGCCTCGTCCATAACGATATCTGAGCAGCCAGATACGCAGCATGTACCCATACCACGAGCAACAACGGCAGCGTGTGATGTCATACCGCCTCTAACTGTAAGGATACCCTGTGAAGCCTTCATACCTGTGATGTCCTCAGGTGATGTCTCAAGTCTTACGAGAACGACCTTCTCGCCTCTCTCGTTCCAAGCCTCAGCGTCATCAGCTGTGAATACGATCTTACCACAAGCAGCTCCTGGAGAAGCGCCAAGACCCTTGCCCATAGGAGTAGCAGCCTTGAGTGCCTTTGCGTCGAACTGTGGGTGAAGAAGTGTATCGAGGTTTCTTGGGTCGATCATTGCAACAGCCTCTTCCTCAGTTCTCATGCCCTCATCAACGAGGTCACAAGCGATCTTAAGAGCAGCCTGTGCAGTTCTCTTACCATTACGTGTCTGAAGCATATACAGTTTACCATGCTCTACAGTAAACTCCATATCCTGCATGTCTCTGTAATGTTTCTCAAGAGTCTCGCAAACCTGTTTGAACTGTACGAATGCTTCCGGGAACTTCTGCTCCATCTCAGCGATGTGCATAGG
>ENA-OOZA01000945-OOZA01000945.1-human-gut-metagenome-genome-assembly--contig:-NODE-945-length-15953-cov-1.961693_pt1 | contig 15953 bp, 14 predicted proteins | sample MGYA00241703_ERZ501378 | MGnify/ENA primary metagenome ERZ501378 (study PRJEB25962, sample SAMEA2042916) | human gut metagenome | biome: human gut; feature: human-associated habitat; material: faeces...
TCTTATACAGATATAACTCCTTTAAAAGAAAAACTGCTTATTTTTATGAATATCATAGCATACATTTTATATATATACCAGTATATATGAATAACTTTCTTTATCAGGCATGTATTTATCTGTTTTCTGTGGTTTTCATTTTTGATTAATGCCCGAATATCTGGGCTTGAAGTAAATGAATTGATAAATATAGATACGTTGCAGATGCTAGAATTTATCTGCGTGCCGCTAGAATAATATGCCTGATTTTTATTTTCAATGCAATTTCTAGAAATACTGATTTTTTGTGAACTTTCTACAACTCCTTCATCTTCCCAAGAATCTCCTGATAAAACGCTTCCTGATCCCCGCCATTTCTCATATCTTCCAGAATCATTCCATCTTTCAGAAGAATCAGCCTGCTGCAATAACTTGCCATCTTCGGATCATGTGTTACCATAACAATTGTCTTGCCAAGTTCCCGATTGATATGACTCAGTGTATGGATTACCACATCACCGGACTTAGAGTCGAGGTTTCCGGTCGGCTCATCCGCAAGTATCAGATCCGGATTGTTGATCAATGCTCTGGATATCGCCACTCGCTGCTTTTCGCCTCCGGATAATTCATACGGCTTCTTGTTCATTAGATGTGTAATTCCGAACTGTTCTGCATATTTCTGCGATTCTTCCATACACTCTTTCGCACTCTTCTTATCCAGGATCTTCGGAAGCATGATATTTTCCCTGACGGACAGACTGTCCATCAAATAGAAGTCCTGGAACACGAATCCGATCTTTCTCCGTCGTATGTCCGCAAATTCATCCTTCCACAAATCTTCCGTATCATGTTCTTCAAAGAACAGCTTTCCTCCGGTCTGACGGTCTATCATACCCAATAGTTTCAAAAGTGTCGTTTTTCCACATCCGGATCTTCCCATAATTCCGACAAACTCCTGTCTCTGGATAGAAAAATTTAATCCCTTCAGGACGTGGATTTCTTTCTTCTTTTCACCATCTTCTCCATACTGCACATAATCACGGACCAGATTCTCTGCTCTTAATACGTCTGCCGTTTTTTTATTTTCATTCTTTTCTAATTTTTCATTCATTACAAATCTGCTCCCTTTTCAATCTTTTTCACAATCGTATCTTCCAGCCACTTCAGATTCAGCCACTGTAATATGAAATATATAATCCAGAGTACACCTGCATTTATCACATAATTCTTCACATCATTCAGATGATAATCCCTGAGTCCAAATACAATTCCAGAATACAGCACCGTAACTATAACGACAATAACAGATGGGATCGTCACAAACCGGCTGATTTCCTTTTTCTCGATGCAGATCCGTTCCCTGCGATTCATTCCCAGACGGTTCATGAACTGATACCGTTTCCGCATATCCGGCAGTTCCATCTGAACCTTCATATGAAGTAGGAGCATACTGATCACAGATAAAATAATAAGCACAAATCCATTCATCACACATTCAAGGATTCGCTCCATCTGCCGCTTTTTCGCTGCTTCTGTCTTCGTATATGTACTTTTTACAAGCGAATCAAATGACTCATCATATGCATGTTGCTTTGCAAAATCTATTGTCAACTGATCTGCTTTTTTCTGGTATTTTTCCGGTACATTTGCAAGGACAAGTTTCGTCGGCCATTCATGGATATTTTCTTCCAATACCGCATCCGACGTTTTTATTTTTTCTCCCGTATTCATGTCTGTCGTTTTCCAATAGTCTTTTATTTTGTCAAAATATGCATCAGCGAATACAATAAGATTCTCGTATTTTCCCTGTTTGAATGCACCGATCAGACTCGAAGTCTCGGAGCCTGTAATCGTCCGTACCGGATAATAAGTCTGGTGCTCCATTGTATCAAAGCCAAACAATGGCTGTCCGATATGCAGATTCGGATGTATCATCAACTGATAGTGATCAATTGGTTTCGCCTTTGTTCCCTGATCTTGCTGATACACGACATAAATTTTCTTTCCGTTCTTGTCAAGATTCAGATGCTTTTTCGGTTTTTCTCCGACTGCCTTCTTTAACTTTCGATAACTGCTCTCTGATATACCGATATTCTGGCCTTGCTGCCAGACAAGATCAAATGGTCCTTCCAGACGTTCTGTATTATCAATCGTTGTTGCCCGGACCATCGGAATACTGGTCACTTCTGCTTTGCATTCTTGCTTAAGCTTTTCGATAATCCCTGTATCATTACTATTCGCAAGCCATACATAGTCGTATGGGTACAGCGTATCCGTCTTATCTGCGATTCTGTTAGATACAACTTTTACCAAGAAAAAGGACATCACACATACATGTATCACAATCATAAGTGTCAGATACTTTACAGTTGTCTGGTATCTGTGTCGTATCATATGTTCTTCCGGAAGGGTTCGCAGGTATTGATCCATAGACGTTTCTTTTTTACGCAGGATCATGGCACCTATATTATACAGAAAAACATACAAACACAGGAAGAACCCACACAAAAGAAAGATACTCTCTGAAAATCTTCTCTGTGTATACAGATACAGGACGATTACTCCCAGCAGCCCGCTGATCAACGCCCCTGCTTTTCTATATATTCCCGGAATCTTCTCACCTTTCACCGCTGCATTTCTGGCATCGGCGGAACGTTCTCCTGCATGGATATCCCCAGAGATACCAAAAGCAAACAAACAGATAACAGCTATCACGATTGCCGTGATCAGATACACCTTCCACGATACCTCTGATTTCATATCGATTTTAGGAAAATGCTGTATAACAGCGGCATATATTCCAAACAAAATGGCTCTTCCAATCACAAATGCCGTCACCAGTGCCACCGCAAATCCGGCAAGTAATTCTCCGATCCAGGACCAGAACACGGCATTGCTCCGCATGCCAAGTGTCCGGAAAATCCCATCATCCGCCATCCGTTTTTTCCGGTAGAATACCATGACAACCGTAATCAAAAACAATGATATCAGTACGATCACGATCAGGCAGTCCTTCATAATCTCAGTCAGCCCAAGCCCTAGTAATTCATTATCATATCCATAGCTTCCGGAAAATGCCTCTCTCATTCCAAATCCAATGAACAGAAATGCTGCCGATAACAGAACCGATACAAATAAAAAAGAAAAATCTCTCCAGTGATATTTAAAATTCTCCCACAGCACATGGTAATAAAGCTTCGAATATTTCCCTGGAAAATATAATCTTCTTTTCCGTTCCTGTTTATAATGCTTATCATTTTCCTGAGTTTTCAGGATCTGTTCACCGGATTCTTCCCATTCTTCCATGGATTTATGCATCAGTAACCGTATCCCCGTCCATATCGGAAATACTGCCAGATACCCAAGTAGATACATCGGGAACACCTGTATCGTACCCGCACTGCTCCATGAACTGTTAAGTCCAATCTCGGCCACTACCGACAGCATTGCAAATAATCCGATAAGTTCTATGATAGATAAAAATTTTATTTCCCATCCCTTGATGTTACAGATAAGCCGTATTGTTTCGATTACTTCAAGAACGACATACAGCATAACACATACCGTGAATGTTTTTGCCAGTGTATGAATATCCAGTGGTAATGCATCTGCTGCTCCGTCTAAAAACGTCGTGTTATATGTATCTGCACAACTGTGATTTCTCAACACAGCAATTACATACATAATAAAATTCTTCCGTTCTCCCGTTATATTCATCCACGGAAACAGAAAATATATCTGAAGTATGATCCCCAGAATAATATTCATCCGTCTCTTTTTCTCTTCCATTCTCATTCCTCTTCCGCCCCTCTTATATCATATATCGAGATGATACAGACCAGATACTCCCCGTAAATTTTATATCGGAATATGCCGTCATATTTTCTGACAATATCCTGTATGTTCTTCATTCCATATCCATGAAGTATCTCATCTTCTTTTACTGATACAAATTCTTTCTGATTCTGCACCGGCATTTCTTTAATTGCATTTGAGGCCTCAATATATAATAAATGATTCTTCTTTTTTATCTTAATTTTTATCCAGCGCTTTTTATCTTGGATCCGTTCACAGGCTTCCAGCGCATTATCTAGAACGTTTCCAAAAAGTGAAATAATCTCCCTGTCTGAAAACGGAAGGGTTGCAAATACTTCTGTCTCAATCTGCATATCCGTCTCTTTCTCTTTTGCATCTTTCGTCTTTTGATTGAGGATCATATCCAGCATGCGGTTACCCGTCCAGATCTGATAGCTGTCATCCAGCATATCATCACTTAATTCATTCAGATACTGGTGCAGTCCTTCCCAGTCTCTCTCCTGATCGTATTTTTTCAATGCAAGCAGGTGATTTTTCATATCATGTACAACCTTCCGGCTCTTTAACATTTCCTGATATTTTTCTTCCAGCGCTTTCACTTTTACCTGCAGCAACTGTTCGTCCCGCTCTTTCAGTTCTGTCTTATGCTTTGCTATCTCCGTATCCCATGCAGCCGCCTCGATATCCAGAAACATCCAGATTCCAATAATACCTATGAATATCACCATATACATATAGATTCTAAGCTTGAACAGCGCACTGTCATCCAGATAGATGTATGAAGCATCAAGATATAAGAAAAAAAGAACGATGGCAAGAACCCAGACATACCTGTGTATATCAAACGTTTTGATCCCTTTCATATGTCTGTACAATTGCCATAGTTCGATCATCTGCATCACAATCATAAATGCTATGATCATGGTAAATGTCACTGCCGCAAAACCGGAATATTTCCATAAGATTGGATGCCCAGATAAGAAAATATAATTATATGCCTTGATGCAGCTTTCTTTCCGGAATATCTCGATCAGATACACGTGAATCGTGTGATACCCTCCGTCTATACGGATCCATGGAAAGAAGAAATATATTTGCAACAGAATCCCCATACAAACATCTGCTTTTCGCTTTCTCATCCATTCTTTCATTCTACATTTCTCCAATATTCCATGATCCGTGTCTTCACATCCTGAATAGTCTCTGCCCCTGCCTGAATCTTAATCCCGTCTTCTAGATAGACTGCATCCGTTGTGATCCTGTCTACATGATCGATATTGATAATATGACTTCTTCCGGCAAATATAAAAGCCGGGCTTTTCAAATCTTCAAAAATCTGATGCAGTGCCAGACGTTCTTTGTATGCGCCATTTACCATTACAAATTCAACATACTTCTGCCCTTTGACCTTACGGATACAGATAATGTCTTTATGATATAATTTTCTCTGGTCCGTCACCCCACCGATCCAGAAGAAATTCTGGCTCTCTTTTTGCTTTTCCTGATAAATTTTCTGTAATACTGCCGGCAAACGTTCTTTCATATCTCTTTTCAAAATATACTGATATGCCTCGAGGACATAACTATCCACTGCAAATTCGGCGTACGATGTCAGGAATACCAGGCAGATATCTTTTTGTTCTGCCTTTAAAATTCTTCCCAGATCGATCCCGCTTTTCCCCGGAAGATCAATATCTGAGATAACTACATCGTAATGCTTCTTAACTTCCAGAAATTCTTCGGCTGTTTTATATATTTCGGTGGTTATATCCTGCACCTTAAGTTTCTCGAACTCCCGGCTAATAAGTCTTTCCACTTCCTGTCTTGTATGTTCTTCATCTTCTATCATTGCTATCTGAAACATTTATATTTTCTCCGTATTTATTCACATAATTATTGCATTCATTGTACCACGATAGTTACAAATATTGTTATAACTGGCCATGAATTCCGGGATTTGTGGCCATGAATTCTTGAAAAAACGTCTGCTGATACAGAAAACTTACCATTGGCAAAGCTCCTTACAGATGTTTTGGCAGCCAAGCAGCTCCTTACGAACACATGGCGATACCAAAAAAATGGCTGCAATCAGTTCCCTGACTGCAACCATTTTATCACATTTTTTATACTTCGGTAGGATTATTTCAATTTCCCGTATTCTTCATCGGATACTGCCTCGCACCATTCATTGGAAATCTCTTCTCCCGGAACTTCTACTGCCCATGCCTTCGGCCATCCTGCATAGAATCCCACGTGTGTGATCACTGCTGCGATCTCTTTCTGCGTCACTCCGTGATCTTTGGCGTTCTGAAGATGGAATTTCAGGGAAGAATCTTCTTTCAATGCTTTCTTTGTTATCCCTGCTGTCCATTCGCCTGACGGATCATATCTTCCACAACGATATCAAAGACTTCTCCAACAGAATTGCAATACTCCAGTATCTTCCACGGCTCATTCGTATGGAAATGAATCTTCACCAGATCTTCATCACCTGCTGCGATCAGACTGTTACCTTCAAAATGTTCTGTAATATAATCTGCGATATCATCTTCATCCAGATCTTCGTCTCTTCTCTCGATCAGTAACTGTGTATCGTAACGATATGCGAACTGATCATCTTCTGCATCAATTGATTGAACTCCCATCTTTCTTATCCTCCGTTATCATTCCAAAATTCTTTACATCGGTGTTCCTACTTCGATCAGATTGCCATCCGGATCATAGAAACGGACCACCTTCTGCCCCCAGCTGTGTGTCATCAGCCGGTTGACATACCTAATATTAGGATACAACTTTTCAAGCTTTCTGGCAAATGCTTCGATATCCGGTTCTTCGAAATATAACTCACTGGCATGATTTTCCGGAATAATATCCTTATTCAGAACTTCTTTCCATATCTTTTCGTCCTGAAGTACCAGGCCTTCCGTTAATATCACATTGCCGTCATTGTCAAGAATTGTATTCAGTCCGAACAGGTCATGATAGAATTGTTTGGAATGTTCGATATCTTTTACAACAATTAATATATTTTTTAATCGCATTTCTTTTCTCCATTATGCATTGACTTTTCCCGGATTTCATTTTCCCTGAGCTTTATTTTATCCAGACTTTATTTTCCCTGTTCTGCCAGATATTCTTCTGTCAAAGCTACGGCATCTGCGATACACTGTGGACAACTGCAGAGAACTTTTCCTGTCTCCACACCTTTTAACTCCCGGCAGATGCAGGAACCATTTTTCTCTTTGAATTTTTCTACTTTGCTTCGGATCTTCTTATATGTATCCCCTTTGGTTCTGGATCCTTCTTCTGTGCCTCCCTGACTGTTATCAAGGCCGATGATCATTGCCATTCCAGACAATGCACCACACATCTCCATCACGCCCATACCCAGACCAAAACCTTCTGCGATACGAAACATATCGTCTTCACTGATTCCGAATTCTTTGCAAAATGTACAGGCTACTGCCTGGGCGCAGTTGCATCCTCTCTGGTGTAATTCTGCTGCATGTTCTGCTTTTGTATTCATGTTAGTCTACTCTCCTTTTGGTTATATATTTTTACTTTTTATTTCATTTTTAGTTAATTCTTATCTATCTCCGTTTCCGATCTTAATCAGATTATTCATGCTTGCCGCTTTCAATGTATTTAATTGTTGTACCGTTAACTGTCGTAATAATTTCATCCGTTCTTTCTGATTCTTATTCTGATTAATCAAAATAGCATTATAACTCTCCTAATTTGCTAGTACCAACCTTTCCCCATTGCCCCTCCTGTTATAATATCGCATACTTTATTAAACCAAATTACTATTATTTAATATATTTTAACATAAAACTATACACAATTGCAATTATTAGTTAATAGCAAAAAGTAAAATCAATACGCCCAACACCTTTCATTGACTTTTCCAGATACTCAGATTACAAAAAGAAGCCAGATTTCTCCGACTTCCTTTCAAACTACGATTTCTATATATTCTTATTTCATAATCAGATTCAACACACCTGTTGACTGCAGGAATAAAATCATCATAATGACTGGCATAATATAACGCATCATCACATTATATAACTTTTTACGCTTGAATTTTTTGCCATTCAGTTCCATTTCCTCCGCAATCCATGACGGTTTCATGATCCAGCCGATCAAGATTGCTGATAACAGTGAGATAAACGGCATCATAAAGCTGTTACTGATATAGTCCATGATATCCAGAAGCTGTCCCGTACTTCCGTTTGGAAGTGCAACTTCTACATAGAAGACGCTGTATCCAAGCGCGATCACTGCTGTTGCGATCAGGTAGATCACCGATAACACTCTGGTCGTCTTCTTACGCTCTGTGTGGAATAATTCCATACAGTTTGCGGTAATGGATTCCAGTACCGAGATGCAAGATGTTAACGCCGCAAATCCTGCCAGCACGAAGAACAGAATTCCGATGATTCTTCCTACCACTCCCATACAATAGAATACTTTCGGCAATGAGACAAACATCAGTCCCGGGCCTGCTGACATACCATCCAGTCCAGAGAATACGAATACTGCCGGAATGATCATAACACCGGCAAGGAATGCAACTCCTGTATCCATAATTTCAATCTGCGATACCGCTTTGTTCAGATCTACATCTTTCTTTACATAAGATCCATATGTAATCATAATTCCCATAGATACACTCAGTGAAAAGAACAACTGACTCATTGCATCCAGTGTGATCTGAAGGAAACGTCCAATCGTGATTCCTGTCAGATCCGGTTTCATATACACCTTCAGTCCCTGTAATCCTGTACGGACCGTTCCGTCATCCAACGTAGTCTTTAATGTAAGTGAGAAAATTGCGATTCCAATTACCATGATCAACAGAACCGGCATGATAAATTTGGAAACTCGTTCAATTCCCTTTTCTACTCCATTATATACGATCAGTGCAGTCAGGAACATAAAGATCAGTCCATACCATACGGAAGACGGAGAAGAGATAAATGAAGTAAAGCAGTTATCTGCTACTGCCTGCTTTCCTGAACTTGTAAGATAGATCACGATATATCTTAAGATCCATCCACCAATCACCGCGTAATAAGTCATGATCAATACCGGAACCAGGAATGTGATCACTCCAAGAAATTTCCATTTTTTTCTCATTGATTCATAGGCATAGATTGCGCTTTTTCCCGTCTTGCGGCCAATTGCTATATCTGTAGTCAGTAACACAAAACCAACCGTCAATACCAGCACAAGATAGATGATCAGGAAAAGTCCTCCCCCGTCTTTTGCTGCCAGATATGGAAAACGCCAGAGGTTTCCCACGCCGACTGCGCTTCCGGCTGCTGCAAATACGAAGCCAATCTGCCCGCTAAAGCTATTTTTTTGTTTCATACTCTTTTTTCCTCTCATTTTTTCGTTAATACTTCAATATTTTACCACTAATTCATAGAAAATAAAACAAAAAAGACCAGTGGAGACGTGAAAAAGTAGCTTTTTTTCTGTCCCCACTGGTCTTTCTGCTATCTACAGGCTCCAGTCTGCTGCCATTAGCTGTGTCTTCATTATATTCGCATAGATGCCGTCTTTCTTCTTCAATTCTTCCGGCGTACCACTTTCCGCAACTACACCGTCTTTCAATACCACAATCTTATCCGCATCTGCGACTGTTCTCATTCTGTATGCAATGATCATGACCGTCTTATTCTTAATCAGTCGTGACAGGGATTCCTGTATCATCGTCTCGTTATCTACATCCAGAGACGCCGTTGCTTCATCCGGAAGGATGGACCGATCAGTGCGGTAACTTCGCCCTGTTTTGCCGTAAATGTGACATCTTTTAATACCGCATCTCCTATATTATAAGAAAATCCGACATTCTGGAATGCAATATCATATCCCTGATTATCCATCATTGTTGTACCATCCTGCACTTCATGTGACAGGATCTCATCCTTTGATGCTCAATGATACACCTATGATTCACAGCCTTCTTTGTATATAATGTCCCATCCGGCGCTGTGATATTTTTCCAGCATGACCACATATTCTTCAGCCTCTTCTTTGGACATATCGTACCTTACCACTTCGAAAAAGCTTTCAAATAATGCCTTATTCATAATGTGCATGAAGTTTTTCGTAACCGGCTTTCCTCCTTTAAAATGAAGTCCGGTCGCTTCCATGAACTTATATGTATATTCTGTCTCGATATCCACCAGATGTTCTACAAAGTTCTGGAACTTCGTCCCATAGGAACCATTTACCAGAAGTTTGAACTCTTCGAAATGCTCATACATATATTCCACAAACATCTCCATACCCTGCTGTGCGAAATCATCTAACTGTTTTACCTGCTTATCCGGGTCTGTCGCATGGAATCTCTCCTGCACACTTACAAACTTCTCTGTAAATTCTCTCGCTACCGGTTCTACGATAGCGGAAAATAATCCTGTCTATTGATATATTTTCTCGATTTTCCATCACCGTTTTCTTCTTTCCGAATATACATAAACCATAGAATATATTTCACCGGGAGGAGCTTATGAAAAAGCGTATCACTGCACTTCTTTTACTCCTTACACTATCTGTCACTTCACTTTTTGCATGTACATCTGCTGACAAATCGGAATCCGCATCAGACAAAACAGCAAAAACTTCAAAATCCACAAGTACTAAAAAACAGGAACTGACTCCTGTTACATTAAATGAAGTAGCACACTCCATCTTCTATGCTCCGATGTATGTGGCAATCGAAGAAGGATATTTTGAAGAAGAAGGTCTGGATCTTACACTGGTAACTGGATTCGGAGCAGATAAAGTGTTGACTGCGCTGATCTCCGGGGAAGCGGATATTGGATTTATGGGAGCGGAAGCATCCATCTATGCCTGTCAGGAAGGGGCAACCGATCCGGCCGTGAACTTCGCCCAGCTGACCCAACGCGCGGGAAATTTTCTTGTTGCAAGAGAAGAGATGTCTGATTTCAAGTGGGAAGATCTGAAAGGAAAGAAAGTTCTTGGCGGGCGAAAAGGCGGCATGCCGGAAATGGTATTTGAATATATCCTGAAGAAAAACGGTATTGACCCGCAGAAAGATCTGACCATTGACCAGAGTATTGATTTCGGTTCAACCGCTGCTGCATTTTCCGGTGGGCAGGCAGACTATACCATCGAATTTGAACCGAGCGCTACTGCCCTTGAAGCGGAAAATTCCGGTTATGTCGTTGCTTCTCTCGGCGTTGATTCCGGCTATGTCCCATACACCGCCTATAGTGCCAAAACAAGTTATCTGAATGCTAATCCGAACATCATCCAGAAATTCACCAATGCCCTGCAAAAAGGAATGGATTTCGTTCAGTCCCACACTCCGGAAGAGATTGCAAAAGTCATTGCACCACAGTTCAAGGAAACCGATCTCGCTACAATTACAACCATTGTCAGCCGTTACTACGAACAAGACACCTGGAAATCGGATCTGATCTTCAACGAAGAAAGCTTCAATCTGCTGCAGGATATTCTGGAAAACTCCGGTGAGCTGAAAGAGCGTGTTCCTTATGAAGAACTAGTTACGACTACCTTTGCGGAGAAGGCCGCCCACTAAATAAAAGCGCAGACGCTTCATTTTAAGCCAGCGTCTGCGTTCTATTCTTACATTTTAAAATTTATCCTTCTGAAACTCTTACCGGATATATCCCTCCTGATAAGCCTTCTGCTTATTGAATGTGTACATCTCCGCAAAGGATGCCTGTACATACGGATTTACATAAAAAATTGCAAGAAGTCCACAGGTAACTGCACTCAGCAGATACCATCCAAGGAATGACAGATCCATGATAAATGCTTCCATTTTTTCTCCATCCATCATCTGTTTACTGATCTGGAATGCTTCTTTGTAATCCATTGCCGGATTCTCAGCAATAATATATGGCACCATCAGATATTCATAATGCTTAACGATTCCAGGTACCACCAAAAGCAGACTCCAAAGTGCAGTAAATAAATCTCTTAAAAACATGGTAAGAACAATATTAACATAATGTCCGGAACGGAAACCGTCAAGCAATGTTCCGATTCCCGGCTGTGCAGTCTGGTTCAGGATAAAGAACCGGTATCCACCCATTTTCAGGAGATTACCTACAAATACTTTTGCCACAAGGACAATCAGTATTACTACCGTTGCGATTCCTGCAAGCAATCCGGTAATCATTCCCACATTAAATAAATTTCCACTATATATATCTGAATTCTCACTTACCCGTCTTGCACTGGATTCGCCAGAGACTGTGCCAAAGATTCCCATCAGAAGCGCAACTACAACGGCTGACACATAATTCTTCTTAAATGCCATATTACCTCTCATTTTAAGTTCTGCTCTATTCCACATCATATACCTCTCCTCCTTCGAATACATTGATATGATTCTCACTACCTATACTTTATCATCTGTAAATCTGTCAATCACTTTACTGATTTTCTATCTGCTCAGCAAGATCATTCAAGTACACCCATCTGTCCATCTTTTCTTCCAGTGTTGTCTCTGTTTCTTCTTTCTCTTTCATAAGTTCGGACAACTTCACGGAATTGGTGGCATTCTTAACCATCTCCCGATCCAGCTTTTCGATCTTCTCTTCCAGCTTTGCGATATCCTCATCGATCGTCTCGTATTCCCGCTGTTCTTTATAAGAAAATTTCAGCTTTTTTTCCCGCTGCTTCCAGGTCTTTTTGCTGTCAGACTCACCGGTCTGTGCAGAAGCTGCATCTGACATATTTTCTGCAATTGTCTGTCCGTCTTTCGGTTTTTCAAGCTCCACACGGATCAGATAATCGGAGTATCCACCTTCCGACTGACGGATTTTCCCACCTCCATTAAATGCAAAAATACGACTGACAGTACGATCCAGGAAGTACCGGTCATGGGATACAATCAGAATAATACCATCAAAATGATCCAGATAATCCTCCAGGATTGTCAGCGTCTGGATATCCAGATCATTGGTTGGCTCATCCAGGATCAGTACATTTGGTGCTTCCATCAAAACACGTAGTAGATAAAGTCTCCGTTTCTCGCCTCCGGATAACTTTTCAATCCGTGACCACTGCATTGCCCCGTCAAAAAGAAATCGTTCCAGCATCTGGGACGCGGTAATCTTCCCGTCAGAAGTTGCAATGTACTCACCTGCTTCTTTTACATAATCAATGACACGCTCGGATTCATCCATATATTCATTCTCCTGCGAGAAATAGCCAATCTTGATTGTCTGTCCAATTTCAATAGTTCCGACATCCGGTTTTATGATCCCGTTGATAATCTTGAGCAGCGTCGATTTTCCACATCCATTATATCCAATAATTCCGATTCGGTCTTTCTTCAGAAAAATATAAGAGAAATCTTCGATCAGCTTCTTTTCTCCATAAGATTTGCAGATTCCGGAAAGTTCGATTGTTTTATTCCCCATACGGGAAGCCACAGAATCCAGCATTACTCGCTTTTCTTCCTGAATATCTTTCATTTCCTGCATAGCATGAATCCGGTCAATATGCGCTTTCTGTTTGGTACTTCTCGCCCTTGCGCCGCGGTGTAGCCATTCCAGCTCCGTACGCAAAAGGCTTTTTCTCTTACGTTCTGTGGCAAGCTCCATGTTCTGACGCTCGGCTTTCAGACGCACAAACTCGGAATAATTGCCTGGATAGTTATATAATTTCCCATGATCAACTTCCACGATACGATTTACCACACGGTCCAGGAAATAACGGTCATGCGTAACCATCAGGATCGCTCCCCGGAACTGGATCAGATATTCTTCCAGCCATTCGGACATCTCATTGTCCAAATGGTTCGTCGGTTCGTCAAGGACCAGAATGTCTGCCGGTGTTAAAAGTGCCCGGACAAGTGCCACCCTTTTCTTCTGTCCGCCGGACATATGCTCAATCTTTTCATCATAATCGGTAAATCCAAGCTGATTCAGCATAGACTTTGCTTCTGCCTCGATCGTCCAGCGGTTCAGCTCATCATAATTTCCTTCTGTTGCCGCGCGAAGAATTGTTGTTCCTGCTTCAAATACCGGCGTCTGCGGAAGATAGCAGATCTTCACCTGATTCCCCATGCTGATCGTTCCGGCATCACTTTCTTCGATTCCGGCAACGATTTTCAGCAAAGTGGATTTACCCATTCCGTTGACTCCGATCACACCGATTTTTTCATTTTTATTGATTCCAAATCCCACATCATCCAGAAGCACACGATCCGTATAGGCTTTGGATACATGTTCCATTGTCAGTAAATTCATATATTTTCCCCTGTGATTCTCTGTTTTGTCTTTTTCCATTATAGCAATTTGTACGGGTGCTAGTCAATCCAAAGTATCTCACCCGGCACCGATTCTGACACGCAAAAAGCACAGAATCCTATCCGTTACCGGACAGTCCCTGTGCTTTCACATATCCCCATATTCTTTTTATCTTATGATGTGAGTGTCAAAAATAAATTTTGCCGCTCACTGGTGTAATCAGATTGCTCCATTGCTAAACAATTCCCGCAATCCTCATCTTATAAGAAAATATATTTCAGGATAAACAGTATCACCAGTACATACATCAGTACACTGATCTTCTTTTCTTTTGCTTTTCCTGTAAGTACGTTGATTACTACATAAGAAATCACTCCCATGGAAATACCTTCTGAAATACTGTAGCAGAATGGCATTGCCGCGATACAGATAAAGCACGGAATTCCTTCGCTGTAATCACTGAAGTTAATTCCTGCCACATTGCTCAGCATATAGAAGCCGACGATGATCAGTGCCGGAGCTGTCGCAAAGGACGGAATTGCAAGAAAGATTGGTGATAAGAAAAGGGAAATTCCAAACAGGATCGCTGTTGTCAGGGATGTTAAACCTGTACGTCCTCCTTCTGTTACACCAGAAGCACTCTCTACGAATGTTGTTGTTGTAGAAGTTCCAAGTACTGCTCCAACTGTAGTTGCAACCGCATCTGCCATCAGTGCCCCTTTAATTCTCGGAAGCTTTCCGTCTTTGTCAAGCATGCCTGCCTTTGTAGATACACCGATCAGAGTTCCGAGTGTATCAAAAAGATCTACGAAAAGGAATGCAAATACTACAACAACGAATTCCAGTGAAAATACATTCTTAAAATCAAGCTTTCCAAATACCGGTGCAAGGCTTGGAATTGCAAGTCCGGAACTGAAATCCGGAAGCAGACTGTAGAATCCGATCTCCGGATTCGGTACATAAAGACCTGCTATCTGGCAGATGATTCCAAGTATCCATGTGATCAAGATACCCCAAAGGATATTTCCTTTGATGTTCTTAATCACCATGATTGCTGTGATCAGCACACCTATGATTGCAAGAAGTACAGTAATTCCAACGTTATTGAAGCTTGCTTCCACTCCATTTGCCTGATTATATGCATCTACGGAGAAGAGCTGTACCAGAGTAGATCCTCCGACAACGATATTGGCATTCTGAAGTCCAAGAAATGCAATAAATAATCCGATACCAACGCTGACTGCTGTCTTAAGACAAGCTGGGATCGCATTGAAGATCGCTTCTCTGACATTCGTCAGGGAAAGAATAATGAAAATAATACCCTCTGCAAATACTGCAGTCAGTGCAGTCTGCCATGAGTAGCCCATACCAATTACTACAGTATAAGCAAAGTAAGCATTCAGTCCCATACCAGGTGCAAGTGCAAATGGATAATTTGCAAATGCTGCCATACACAGCGTACCAATCAGTGATGCAAGTGCTGTTGCAGTAAAGACTGCCCCCTGATCCATACCCGCTGCGGAAAGAATGCTTGGATTTACTGCCAGGATATACGCCATCGTCATAAATGTCGTAATACCTGCAAGAATCTCAGTTTTGACGTCGGTGTGATTTTCTTTAAGCTTAAACACCTTTTCCAACATATTGTTTTCCTCCTGCTGTCTGTCTCGGATATTCCCTCTCACTCCTTAAAATATCCTCGTACAATTTTCTTGTAGCAGAGAATATTTTAGCAAAAAAAAGAGAGAAAGTAAACACATTACTTTCTCTCTGATTTCTAACTCTTGTTCGCTATTACTGTTCATAGTAGCTGTATACCGCAACTATTTGCTCTCTCTGATCTTCTTTCTGAGCGGAAGTACCATTGCAGGGGATACGGATAATTCGTCTAAT
>ENA-OOZA01000947-OOZA01000947.1-human-gut-metagenome-genome-assembly--contig:-NODE-947-length-15893-cov-2.924738_pt1 | contig 15893 bp, 12 predicted proteins | sample MGYA00241703_ERZ501378 | MGnify/ENA primary metagenome ERZ501378 (study PRJEB25962, sample SAMEA2042916) | human gut metagenome | biome: human gut; feature: human-associated habitat; material: faeces...
CTGAACTGCAGTATCTTCTGTGCAAGCAGTCACATCCTGCTCTTCAAACGAAATTTCAGTTTTTTCACCTTCTGCACTGAATGCATCAAAATCCGACTCCGTCTCATCTGTTATATCAACGGCTTCCGCATTCGCATCCTCATCTGCCCCCATGTCGATCTGCACATCATCGGACGCAGCTTCTTCAGAATCAACATCTGCTGTATTGTCCGAGGGATTTTCAGCTTCTGCGTCATCAATCACTGCCACGTCGGAAGCATCTGCCTCAGCAGTCTCAGCAGCAAACTCAGCCTCGCTGGCCGCACTCGCCTCCGCTGCCATAGACAAACACATTGTCAAGCTCAACATTATTGCCACAATTCGTTTCTTCACAACTACTCCTCCTATTTCCCTTTTGTTAAAAATCTATTCACCAAGACCTCCGCTGATTGCATCAGTCAAAGCTTTCATTGCTTCCTGCTCATCTGCTCCATCGCAGATCAGTTCAATCTCATCACCACATTTTATACAGGCACCCAGAACACTCAAAACGCTTTTTGCATTGGCAGTTCCACCATCATATTCAAATGTGATTGCAGATTGATATTTCATTGCTTCATTACACAAATTTCCGGCTGGTCGTAAATGCAAACCCGACGGATTATTGATCATAATTTTCTGATTGATCATCTGTTGTCTCCTGTCAGTTGTTTTCTTCGGCTGTGGAAATCACAGAGACCTCCACGCCCGTTGTCACATCATCTACAAGTTCATATCCATCCGGGATTTCAATGCTTACCGGCACCTCATGACTGCCTTCTCCTACATCACTCAAATCTATGGATGCTTTTATCTGATCTTCTGTAAGATCATCAAGTGAACTGTCCGTCTTCTGGACACGAACTTCTATATTAGCTGTATCAAAAGATACCTGCATACCATCCGGTGCATGATTCACCACGATATTTTTCGTAGGTACTTCGCATACACTGCTTCCCATCGGCAGTACATTTACCCTTACAAATACATCTTCGCTGGAATCACTGGTCAGTTTCAGACCATCCGGAAGATAATCTGAAATATTGATCTTCTCTTCGAAATCACTGTCCCTGTCAGAAATGTCCGCTACATAGTCAGGAATTGTGATCGTATTATTCTGATCTTTCAAAGTAGCAAGTGCCTCTTCGCTTCCGGCAACACTTATCACATTCGGTGTGGTACTTACACTTTCCACCTGATAACCGGATTTCGGAGAACCGCTATATCCTGCTTTGATTTTGACGTTTACCTGTACTTTCCAGAGTTTTGCAGTTACATATACCCTTGAAACATTCAGGTAGCCCATATCTGAATCCGTAAATTCTTCACCATTTTTATCTATAATCTTGACATCTTTTTCTGTAGTGATATCTTCTGTTGCTCCATCTACATCAATAGACGCATTTACTTTATCTATTTTATTAATCAGAGACGTCGGACCTGTAATCTTGATTTTCTCCGGATTGGAAGTTAACGTTCCTATCTCATACCCTCTGTCAGGCTTTGTATTATCTGTTGTAACATTAACTACAAATTCCTGTGTATCCTTATCCTCCAGATGAAGGCTCAGATTCTGAGGACTGACTTCTATATTATCCTGCATAATATGGTCACATAATACTGTGATCGGAACCATTACCGGATCTGTGTTCAGACTGACCGCCTGCTGAAGATCTGCCACTGCCCGAATGTTATTCACCGATATTTTGTCAAGAATTTTTCTCTGTGCCTTGATCGTTACACGAATCGGAACCTGCTCTTCATCCTGCATACACATCTTACCATCGGCATCTATATACGCTTCATTCAAAAGCTGCACGTCCGATATAACAAAAGATTTCGTTCCGATCGGATTGTTTATGTTTACTACAAGCAGCCACACCAGGATTGCAATCACAAAAGAAAGAATTTTCAGACCCAAATTATTTCCCAGTTTTTTCTTCATGCTTCACTCTGCCCTTCAATAACTGTCTGAATCGGTTATTATCTACAACTTTTTTGTTCTGCGCTTTTTCCAGAACTTCCCGCAATTGTGTACTGCTGATATTTCGGATCAGTTTGCCACCCTGCGCCACAGATACCTGTCCGGTTTCTTCTGACACAATGATCGTAACGGAATCTGTCACCTCACTGATACCCACACCGGCACGGTGTCTTGTTCCAAGCTGTTTGCTGAGTTCCATATTATCAGAAAGCGGCAGATAGCAGGTAGCTGCCACAATGCGGTTTTCTCTTACAATGACCGCTCCATCATGAAGCGGCGTATTGTGCTCAAAAATGTTGATCAGAAGCTGGCTTGTCAGAATCGCATCGACATTAATACCGGTTCTGATATACTCGTCCAGGCGGATTTCCTGCTCAATGACGATCAGTGCACCCGTCTTGACCTCTGCCATATCATAACATGCCTTGATCAGCTCATTGACTGTCTTGTCTGTAAAACGTTCCTTTACTTCCTTTCCTGCATCAAACGGAATGATCGATGCCATAATTTTTTTCTGACCAAGCTGTTCAACCACCTTACGCAGTTCAGGCTGAAAAATAACAACAATTGCCGTGATCAATGCACCGGCAAGACGGGATACGATCCAAAGGATCGTATTCATCTTAAAAATATATGCTATGATCAGAAATGCACCGATTACAAGGAGACCTTTAAGCAGAGTATATGCACGGGTAAATTTGATCCATACCATAAACTGATACACAAAAAATGAGATCAGAATAATTTCAATTACATCGATAATACTGACAGACGGCAGATTGATATCTGATAAGTACCTTGCCAATATATCTGTAATATTTCGCATAAACTCTCTTCTCCTTTTGCTGCAGATTTTTATGTAATGCCGTAATCAGGCTGAGCTTAAAGATCCTTCAGTGATTCCTCAAGCTTCTTCTCAAAATCAATATCATCAATGTCAGCTTTTTCGACAACGGAAGCTTCTTCCTGAACAGGTTTTCTCTTTGCAGAACGATTCTCGGATTTTGTTTCCTTCTGGAAAAGCGGTGCTGTATAGTCCGCTGTTTTCTCTGATACTCTTCGTTCTTCTCTGTCTGTCTCACCGTTAATCTTCTTGATGCTTCTCTCAGAAGTAGCAACCAGTGCTTTCGGAACAGCTTTTACATAGTAATAATACTCATCGTCTTCGTATTCGAGCCGCTCTGTTCTGGTATAATCTCCACCGAAAACAAAGAATTCCAGTATGATTCCGATCAAAACTGCAACTACTGTATAAATGATCAGAGATACCATGGAAACTTCGACACCAAAACTCATACTTCCTGCAAGCATGATCACGATATAAAGCACACCACCTGCTACTATGGCGATCCGCCATGCATAATCCATCATGCGGGTACGGATCAGATTAACTACAAGAACGACTACAACAAATGCAATTACATTCAGCCACATCTCACCGTTTTTCATAAGTCCATCAGCCAGAAGTGTAATCTTGCCCATCATATCAAGATCAGATCCCATCAGAACCTGAGACTGTACTCTGATAAAACGTACGAAATAATAAATAATTACGCCGCCAGCTGCCGGAAGCGCAGAAACCGCACTGCTCAAAAGGCCGCATCCAACCGGAAGAAGTGCCGGAAGATCAAATCCAAAAGCAAGCGGTGCAAAAATAAGGACCAGGTTCCTGCCGCTGCTGAAACGGAGAAACAGAATCAGCATAAACAGAATCAGCACAAGCATAAAGGCTGCAACTTCGATTCCAAGAGCATAACTGTGTCCGACCATCAGTGCAAAACCTGTAAAGATCATCATACCGGATGGAAGGATACAACAAATCAGTGCGAGGATCAGAACTACAAACATACTGTCCAGTGCTTTCATATATCCCATATTGGTATTGATCCATGTAAAATAAACCGCTGCAAGAATAAATTTCAGCAGAGGCAGCAGATATATTTCATACTGTGCATATAATCCTTTTAATTTTTGTTTAAATTCCAGTAATGCTGTCATTTGCGATACCCTCCTGCGGCTCCTTTGCCGGATGCTTTTCTTTCTTCCCTGGCGTAAATTTTACTCAGTGAAGTTAACTGACCATAGTACTCCCGGACACTCTTCTTTGCGCGGTGATATTTGACCGAATATTGTATATAGGTCAAAACAGAATAAACTATCAGAACGACCAGATAGCCGATAATAATATAAGCACCAAGTGCCACCAGATTCATCTTATGAATGTTTTCAAGAAGATATTCCCCAAAATAAACAGCTACAGCTGCCACGATCAGCACATATCCAATCGTCACAAGGAAAAAGTTCTTAATCAGTGCCAGACCAATATAATCGCTTCTGTAATATCGACTGACAGGAAGATATTTTCTGCCCTTGCCCTGCTCATACATGGCAAGCTTTGTCATTATCTTGACCTTTTCTTCATTGATCATATTCTGCTCCTCATAAACTCTATTTCTGAATTAAATAATATAACTATTCAGTAGAAAAAGTACTGAACAGTTACGAAATAATCATATTTGGATTAATTGTAACATATATCCACAATCATGAAAAGTGTTTTTTCTCCAGTCTACAGCTGTCCGATGCATAAAGTAACGAAATAAATTTCCCCGGCACCACTTTCTTTCAGACATTCTGCAAGCGTTTCAATCGTGCTCCCGGTCGTATAGACATCATCAACTATCAGAATCCTAAGGCCCCTCACGGATTCCGTAATCTGAAAAGCATCCTTCAGATTTCTCATGCGCTCGGCTGCATTCAGTTTTTTCTGAGATTTTGTCTCTCTTTTCTTTACAGCAAGCCCTGCAGCTACCGGAATCTGTAAAAGTTCTCCGATTTTTTCCGCAAGATCTTCTGCCTGATTAAATCCTCTGATACGTTTCTTGCGACACGTCATCGGTACAGGTACCAGAATGTCCGGATTCCAGCGCTTTATCTGAGTTCCGACATATCTGCTGATTTCTTCTGCATAATACTGTCCATATTCCCGGCTGCCGTAATATTTGTATCGCAAAAGCGACTGTTTCATCTGCATATTGTATAGAAAAGCGCCCCGTCCCTGACAAAATCCCCGCTTCCTGCTTTTACAGTCCGCGCAGTATTCTTCTGTCTCTGATACAGGTTTGCCGCATTTCAGACAGTAATGTTCCTCTATCAGATGAAAGCTTCCTCTGCATTCCGGACAGATATGAACCTTTTTTCCCGGCAGTATTTTGTTACATGCCGGACACCGCGACGGATACAGTGCTTCCAGAAATAATGCTTTACCTTTCTGGAGGCATTCTGAAATCCCCATAATTATTATTTTTTTATTCAGAATATGCCTTTCTCCCCGATGGCACGCTCTCTTTATTCAGCTTCCTGAATTCTCCTGTCAAGGGAACTGTATCTTCTCTGCTGTTTTTCGTTATTGATCATTTCGCGGAAAGTCTCTTCACTTCCGACCACTGTAACACATTTTCTTGCTCTCGTTACTGCAGTATAAAGAAGATTTCGGTTCATCAGCATCCGCGGACCTGACAAAATCGGAATGATCACAGCCGGATATTCTGAACCCTGTGACTTATGTATCGTAACCGCATAGGCAAGTTCCAGTTCGTCAAGCTGTTTAAACGTATACTGCGCATAACGTCCATCTTCAAATTCCACCTCTGCAAGCTCGGCAAATTCATTGATCATACGGATAATTCCTGTATCACCGTTAAAAACACCGACTCCCTTGTCTACCGGAATCCCATATCTGCCACGCACTTCCCACTCAAGCTGATAGTTATTACGAATCTGCATGACTTTGTCACCTTCACGAAAAAGTCCCTGTCCGATTTCTTTTTCTTTTTTAGACGGATCCGGTGGATTCAGATATCTCTGTAATATCTGATTCAACCGTTCCACACCCAGAAGGCCTTTACGCATCGGTGTGAGTACCTGTATCTCAAACGGCTTTGCTTCGACATATTTCGGAAGTTTTTCCTGGATAAGTGCGATTACTACTCTGATGATAATATCTGCATCATATCTTTTCAAAAAGAAAAAGTCCCGACTTTTATTGTTGATCTCAACCTGTTCTCCACGATTGATCTTATGTGCATTCACGACAATATCACTCTCAGATGCCTGACGGAAGATTTTCTTCAGTTCTACAACCGGAAACTGTCCGCTTCGGATAATATCTCGCAGAACATTTCCCGGACCGACACTCGGAAGCTGGTTCTCGTCACCGACCAGAATCAGTCTCGTTCCTGCAGTCACTGCCATCAGAAGAGAATGCATCAGATGAATATCCACCATAGACATCTCATCTATGATGATCACATCTGCTTCCAGCGGATTCTCCGCATTTCGTTCAAAATGAACCGGCTGTCCTTCCCGGTCATCTTCCGGCATTCCGGTCAACTCCAGCATACGGTGAATAGTCTGTGCCTCATATCCTGTTGCCTCCGTCATACGCTTCGCAGCTCTTCCGGTCGGTGCTGCCAGCCGAAGCTCCGCACCTTCACTTTCAAAGAAGCGTATGATTGCATTGATCGTTGTCGTCTTACCTGTACCGGGACCTCCTGTCAGTACCAGAAGTCCATGTCCGGCAGCTTCTTTGACTGCTTTTTCCTGCATCTCATCCAGCACCGTACCTGTCTCTTTCTGGATCTGGCTGATCCTGCGCTCAACACGCTCTTCATCCTCCGGACAGTCAATATCCAGTTCCCGTAGCATCCTGGCTGTATTTAATTCCAGATAATAATACTGTGCCGGATAAACAAGTACCTGTCCTTTTTCTTCTTTCTGAATGATCTTTCGTTCCATCGAAAGGTCTACCAGATGTTTCTCCATGTAAGAAGCATCTACTCCGAGAAGCTGCTCCGCTCTCTTAAAAAGTTCTTCCTTGGGCAGATATACATGTCCTTCCCCACCTGCCTGCAAAAGAGTATACGACAACCCACTCTTTATCCTGTAATCTGAATCTGTATGAATTCCGATCCGATATGCGATCTCATCAGCGATCTTAAATCCGACACCACTGATATCATCTGCCAGGCGATATGGATTTTCCTGCAAAACACTATACACGGAATCCCCGTATTTCTGATAGATCCTGGCCCCGAGATTCAGAGAGATTCCATATTTCTGTAAAAACATCATGACCTTTCGCATTTCGGATTTCTCTGCAATCTGTATTGCAATCTCGTGTGCTTTTTTCTCACTGATTCCCTTGATTTCTGCAAGACGCTCCGGCTCTTCTTCAACAATCCGAAGTGTATCTGATCCAAAATGCCGCACGATCCTGCCTGCCAGTGCTGCACCTATACCCTTAATAGCGCCGGAACCCAGATAGCGTTCCATAGCCATGGCATCTTCCGGCATCTTCTCTGTCAGCCGTACTGCCTGAAACTGTTTGCCGTATACGGGATGCTGTATAAAGCTTCCCTCTGCCTCGATCGATGCTCCCTGCGTAATGACCGGAAATGTACCGACACAGGTCAGTTCATCCTCATCTTTTACGCCTTTCAGTACCATCACTGTATATCCATTGTCTTCGTTCCGGAAAATGATATGATCAATATATCCGGTCACACATTCACTCATACCTGCCTCTTTCTTCCTGTTTTCTTTCGGAATTTCTCTTCAAACCATAATACAGCAAAAAGCCAGAATATTTATGATACACTTCACAAATACTCATGGCTTTTATCTAATGCCGGTCAGGCATCCATTCTGTTCATTATTTCCGCATACATCCCTGTACCCACAGCCACAACATGCATCGAATCCTGAACAGTCAGTGTATTGACTCCTGTCCTCTGTTCGATCAGTGTGTCCATGCCTTTAAGAAGTGCGCCACCACCTGCCAGAACGATTCCCCGATCGACAATATCTGCGACCAGTTCCGGCGGTGTTTTTTCAAGAATGCCATGGACAGCTTCTACGATCTGTCCTGTAGCATCCTTAAGAGCCTCACGGATTTCTTCTGATGTAAGTTTTATTTTTTTCGGAAGACCAGTAAGTACGTTTCTTCCTTTTACTTCCATGACCTGAGGGTTTACTTCCTCGATTGCAGTTCCGATTCTGACTTTGATCGTCTCCGCGGCATCTTCACTGATAAACAGCCCATGCGTCTTACGGATATAGCTGATGATTGCCTGATCAAAAGAATCCCCTGCCACCTTGATCGTCGAAGAAACTACAACTCCACCGACTGAGATCACGGCAATATCTGTCGTGCCTCCGCCAATGTCTACGATCAGATTTCCAAACGGTTTTGTAATATCCACTCCGGCTCCGATTGCTGCCGCGATCGGTTCTTCTACGAGATAAACTTCACGCGCTCCCGCCTGATATGTTGCTTCTTCTACGGCTTTGCGCTCGATCTCCGTGATTCCGCTCGGTACGCAGACACTGATTCGCGGCTTACGAAACGCCCGGCGTCCCATTGCCTTTGTGATAAAATATTTCAGCATTTTTTCCAGCACCACAAAGTCCACGATTACTCCCTGGCGGATTGGTCGGATCACTTCCATGTTGGAGTTCACATGATTACTCATCTGCTTTGCTTCTTCTCCGATCGCACGGATCTTCTCAGTATCTTTATCATATACAACGACAGACGGTTCCTGCAGTACAAGACCTTTGCCTGTAGAATATACAAGACAGTTCGTCGTTCCAAGATCTATTCCTATATCGTTTGCAGGCATAAAAATCCCCCTCCGTAACAATTCCAATTCTTATATCAGAAATTATTATAAACAACTTTCATCAAAATGAAAAGCCCTTGTTCTACCTGTGAACAGTAACCTGTATTTACTTAAGATATTTAGCCACATACTGTCCGGTATAAGAATCCGGGCATACGGCAATCTCTTCCGGTGTACCCGTTGCGATAACAGTGCCGCCCCGGTCGCCACCTTCCGGTCCCATATCAACAATATAATCTGCTGTCTTAATGACATCCAGATTATGTTCAATGACAATGACTGTATTTCCATTTTCGGTCAGTCGCTGCAGGATTTCCACAAGCTTGTGTACGTCGGCAAAATGAAGTCCTGTCGTCGGCTCATCCAGAATATAGATTGTACGTCCGGTGCTTCTCTTGCTCAGTTCTGTCGCAAGCTTAATTCGCTGTGCCTCACCGCCGGAAAGCTCAGTGGACGGCTGTCCCAGACGGATATAAGAAAGTCCTACATCATAAAGAGTCTGGATCTTCCTTCGGATAGACGGGATATTTTCAAAGAAAGTCAGCGCTTCTTCCACCGTCATATTCAGCACATCATAAATGCTCTTGTCTTTATATTTGACTTCCAGTGTCTCTCTGTTGTAGCGTTTGCCTTTGCAGACCTCGCATGGCACATAAACATCTGCAAGAAAATGCATCTCTATCTTGATGATACCATCTCCACTGCAGGCTTCACATCGTCCGCCCTTGACATTGAAACTGAAACGGCCTTTCTTGTAACCTCTTGCCTTTGCATCTGCAGTCGAAGCAAACAGATCACGGATCTGATCAAATACACCTGTATAAGTAGCAGGATTAGATCTCGGTGTCCTTCCAATCGGTGACTGATCAATGCTGATCACCTTATCAAGCTGATCCAGCCCCTGAATTGCTTTGTGTTTACCCGGAATCACTCTTGCACGGTTCAGATCACGCGCAAGTGTCTTGTACAGAACCTCGTTGATCAGGGAACTCTTGCCGGAGCCGCTCACACCTGTCACACATGTCATAATGCCAAGCGGAATATCAACGTTTACCTGTTTCAGATTATTTTCTGCCGCGCCCCGGATCTTCAGCCAACCAGTCGGTATTTTGCGCTCAGAAGGTACCGGGATCTTACATCTGCCACTTAAATATGCTCCCGTCACTGAACGTGTATTTTTCATAAGAGTCTCCGCCGTACCGATTTCTACAAGTTCTCCACCATGCTCACCGGCTCCCGGTCCGATATCCACCACACAGTCTGCCGCACGCATCGTATCTTCATCATGCTCAACTACGATCAGGCTGTTTCCCAGATCACGAAGGCGCATCAGCGCGCGAAGGAGTTTATCATTATCTCTCTGGTGCAGACCGATACTCGGCTCATCCAGAATATATGCAACTCCGACCAGACCGGAACCGATCTGTGTCGCAAGACGAATACGCTGCGCCTCGCCACCGGAAAGCGTCGCTGTCGCACGACTCAGAGACAGGTAATCCAGTCCGACTTCTGCAAGAAAACCTACTCTTGCACGGATTTCTTTCAGAATCTGTTTTCCGATCAACTCCTGCTGCTCCGTCAGTTTCAGTTCTTCCATAAAAGCTTTAAGTTTCTCTATAGAAAGTGCAGTCAGCTCATAGATATTGCAGTCACCCACAGTTACTGCCAGAGATTCCTTTTTCAGACGCTGACCTTTACAGGTCTTACATGGCGTAATGCGCATAAAAGTTTCGTATTCCTGTTTCATCGCATCTGATCCTGTCTCGCGGTATCTCTGCTCAACATTTTTAATCAGGCCCGGGAAAGCAACATCATAGATTCCCTCTCCTCTCTGACCTTTATAATAAACCTTGACTGCATGACCGTTTGTGCCATGGATCAGGATATCTTTTATCTTGTCCGGATAATCTTCAAACGGTGTATCCAGACTGAATCTGTACTCTTTTGCCAGCGCATCCAGAATTGCTCTCGTAAAGCTTCCCTTATCCGTACAGGACTGCCAGCCCATTACAGCGATTGCGCCCTGCGAGATGCTTAAGGATTTATCCGGTATCATCAGGTCAATGTCAAATTCCATTTTGTATCCGAGACCGAAGCAGTCCGGACACGCACCGAACGGATTATTGAAGGAAAAACTTCTCGGTTCGATCTCATCAATACTGATCTGGCAATCCGGACATGCAAAGCTCTGACTGAATGTACGGATATTGCCATCCATCGTATCGATCATCAGAAGCCCATCTGACAGATCCAGGACTGTCTCAATAGAATCAGACAGGCGTTTCTCAATTCCCGGTTTAACTACAAGACGATCTACAATAATCTCGATATTATGCTTGATATTTTTGTCCAGCTTGATTTCCTCGGAAAGTTCATAGAGATTTCCGTCAATCTGCACCCTTACATAGCCACTTCTCTTCGCCTGCTCCAGAAGTTTTGCATGCGTACCTTTACGTCCGCGGACAACCGGGGCCAGAAGCTGCAATTTCGTCCGCTCCGGCAGTGCCATAATATGGTCTACCATCTGATCGACAGTCTGCTTCTTGATTTCTTTGCCGCATTTCGGGCAGTGCGGAATACCGATACGTGCATACAGCAGTCGGAAATAATCATAGATTTCTGTAACAGTTCCCACGGTGGAACGTGGGTTTCTGTTGGTCGATTTCTGGTCAATAGAAATTGCCGGAGGAAGTCCCTCAATGGATTCCACATCCGGTTTTTCCATCTGTCCCAGAAACTGTCTCGCATATGAAGACAGAGATTCCATGTAACGTCTCTGGCCTTCCGCATAAATTGTATCAAAAGCCAACGAAGACTTACCAGAACCACTGACACCTGTCAGTACCACAAATTCATCTCTCGGAATATCTACACTTAAGTTCTTAAGATTGTTGACATTTGCCCCTCTGATCTTAATAAATTTTTTCCCCGGTGTTCGTTCTGCCATCTTTCTCTCCTCTGTCACTCATCCAGCAGAAAATCTGCCAGAATATGGTTACTCACGTGTATTCCCTTACGTGTGAGACACCATTTTGTCTCTATATGCTCCATAAATCCTATTGCTTCATATTTTTGCAGGATATCTCCATAAATATCCATAATACGGACGCCAAATGTCTCTTTAAACAGTTTTTCAGAAATACCTTCTGTCATTCGCAGTCCGAGAAACATAAATTCCTCAATCTGTTCGTTGCGGGACAAAACCGTCACTTCTTTACGGATCTGCTCCAGTTTTCCACTGTCTGTCAGGTATTCCTGCATCCGCCTTGTATTAGAAAATCGCAATTCCCTGTACAGAGATGAAGCACCCAGACCGAATCCCAGATATTCCCGGCGCTGCCAGTATCCTGCATTATGCCGGCACATATATCCCGGCTTCGCATAATTGGAAATCTCATATTGCTGATATCCGTATGTCCCAAGAATCTCTGCCGTATCCTCATACATCTGGTACTCTGTGTCTTCATCCGGAAGATCAAGCTCTCTCTGCGCAAACGGAGTTCCCTCTTCAATAATGAGACTGTATGCCGAAATGTGTTCGGGATTTAACTCTGCCACCTGGCGCAGATGCTGCCTCCACGCCTCCCCGGTCTGTCCCGGAATGGCAAACATCAGATCTATATTAATATTGGAAAATCCGGCTTCTCTCGCCCACTGATAACTCTGCAAAAACTCCTCATAGCTGTGAATCCTGCCCAGCATCTTTAATTCCTCTGCATCTGTCGACTGCAGCCCAAGACTCAGACGGTTAATTCCGGCATTACGGTAAGTCATCAGTTTCTCTGAATCCACTGTCCCCGGATTGGCTTCAATCGTTACTTCCGCATCCTCACAGAAGAAAAATTTCTCCTGTAAAGTCCTCATAACAGAAGCAATCGCCTCTGCTTTCAGTGCAGAAGGAGTTCCTCCTCCGATAAAAACAGAAACGATCTCATAGTCTTCTGTATGCTCCGCTGCATGGATTTCCTGCAATAAAGCTTCTATATATCTCTCCTTCGTCTCCTCATCCGATGGTCCGGAAAGGAAATCACAATACTGACATTTACGGACACAGAACGGAATATGAACGTACAGTTCTAATGGTCTGCGCCTAATATTCTTCACCATCATCCTCCTGATTTTCGGTGTCATATGAATCTTCGGAATTATCATACTCATCTGAACTGTCAGATTCACTCATATCCTCAGAATCATCCGTACTGTTTGAATTATCTGCATTACCGGAACCTGCAGTACTGTCCGTTACTGTCACCGCACCCGGATTTTCTGCCGCATAGATATTCACCATCGTAACATCACCGTTCGTTGTTACTGCTGCGGAATCGACTGTCTCCGGTTCAGGTGTCGGGGACGGTGTCGGTGTAATGCTGATCTTAAGGACCTGCTCCGATGCCGGATCTGTCTTTTTCTTCTTTCCACAGCCACATCCGACAAGAGCCAGACAGCAAGCCAGTATGCATACCATCACAATCGATTTAAAGAATCTGCTTTTCATAGTCCTCTCCCCTTTCTTCGGGAACAAAGATTATTTGTAACTGTTCAGTATCCTCACAGTTACGATTATTTATCATCCAGTTTTAATACGCTCATGAAGGCTTTCTGCGGAATCTCCACATTACCTACCTGCCGCATTCGTTTCTTACCTTCCTTCTGTTTCTCCAGAAGTTTCTTTTTACGGGAAATATCACCACCATAGCACTTCGCAAGTACATCCTTACGCATGGCACGTACTGTCTCTCTGGCAATGATCTTGCTTCCGATGGCAGCCTGGATTGGAATCTCAAAGAGCTGTCTCGGAATCTCTTCCTTAAGCTTCTCACACATCTTGCGTCCACGCTCATAAGCAGTATCTGCATGCACGATGAAGGAAAGCGCATCGACTTCTTCTTTATTGACAAGAATGTCTAGCTTCACAAGCTCACTGCGCTCATAGCCACACAGCTCATAATCAAGAGAAGCATATCCTCTGGATCGGGACTTCAGCGCATCAAAGAAGTCGTAAATAATCTCATTCAGCGGAAGTTTATATTTCAGAAGCGCACGTGTTTCTTCCATATATTCCATACCTTCATACTGTCCACGGCGTTCCTGACAGAGATCCATGATCGCACCGATAAATTCTGTCGTCACCATGATCTCGGCATTTACCATCGGCTCTTCCATATATTCAATTTCAGACGGATCCGGAAGATTCGACGGGTTCGTCAGCTCGATCACTTCACCATTTGTCTTGTAGACTTTATAAACAACGCCCGGCGCAGTCGTCACAAGGTCAAGATTGTATTCTCTCTCAAGACGTTCCTGAATGATTTCAAGATGAAGCAGCCCAAGGAAACCACAGCGGAAACCAAATCCAAGAGCAATAGATGTCTCAGGCTCAAAAAACAGTGATGCATCATTGAGCTGAAGCTTCTCCAGCGCATCACGGAGATCGCCATACTTCGCACCATCTGCCGGATACAGACCACAGTATACCATCGGCTGTACTTTCTTATAGCCCGGAAGTGCCTCAGCACATGGTCTCTCATTATCAGTAACGGTATCACCCACACGGGTATCACCAAGATTTTTAATGCTTGCTGTAATATATCCAACCATACCGGCAGTCAGCTCATCACACGGAATAAACTGTCCTGCGCCAAAATATCCTACTTCAACAACCTCTGTCGTAAATCCGGTTGCCATCATACGGATCTGTGTGCCTTTCTTTACGCATCCGTCCATAATACGGCAGAATACAATAACGCCCTTATAAGCATCATAAATTGAGTCAAAGATCAGCGCCTTCAGCGGTGCATCTACATCCCCGTGAGGTGCCGGGATCTTCGTCACGATCTGCTCAAGCACTTCACCGATATTCAGTCCGGTCTTCGCAGAAATACGTGGAGCATCCTCTGCCTCAAGTCCGATCACATCTTCGATCTCACTGACAACACGATCAGGATCCGCGCTTGGCAGGTCAATCTTATTGATGACCGGAAGGACATCCAGATCATGATCCAGCGCAAGATATACATTCGCAAGTGTCTGCGCCTCGATACCCTGTGCCGCATCTACAACCAGTACTGCGCCGTCGCAGGCAGCAAGACTTCTCGACACCTCGTAATTAAAATCGACATGTCCGGGAGTATCTATCAGGTTGAAAATGTACTCTTCTCCGTCACTGGCCTTATATACGATTCGTACGGCCTGTGACTTGATCGTGATTCCACGTTCTCTCTCAAGTTCCATATTATCAAGAACCTGAGACTGCATCTCACGCTCGGTCAATGTACCCGTCTGCTCGATAATACGGTCTGCCAGTGTGGATTTGCCGTGGTCTATATGTGCAATAATGCAGAAATTGCGGATTTTACTCTGATCTATCATTCTGCGGTGTTCCTCCTTATGTATCTGACTGTTATTTCAAATAAGTTCTTTCTTATATAATCTTTCTATAATAAAGATTTGTATCATGGGGCATTATAGCATAAAATTTTACCTTTAGTCCAGTTCTTCCGCCACTTCTGTCTCTATATGCTTTCATTATACAAACATACGTTCTTGTTTGCAAGTCTTTCTTTTTTAAATTTCATTTTTATTTTCCCTGCAGCACCCGATCCAGAATATCCGCAAATGGTTCCATTGCATTTTTTACCTCTTGCACAGTATTTGTCTGCGCCCCCGCTTCCAGAAGCAGTGCCCTCGGACGCAAATGCAGATTATACCGAAGTCCCGCAAGATAAATTCCCCTGTAAAGTTCCGGATAATAAAGCGCCGCCTGATACTCCAGCTGAAATGAAAATGCCAGATTGTCCTGAATATAAGGATTTGGAAGATATGAAAGATCTCCGCTGTTTATTGTGTGGCTGAGTCCATTATAAAAAAGCAACTGTGCCGTCTCTTTTCCGTTGATCTCCGTCACCAGACGACGATCATCCGGTACACCGTCCCGATGCAGATCAATAACTACCTGTATGGATGGATTTTCTTTCAGAACAGGCTCCAGCCATGCCCTTGCATAATCATATGCTTTGCTTCGATCCAGCTCCCCTCCTGCAAGATCAAACTTCTCCGTCACATGCATCACCTGATAGCCATATGTTTCTGAAAGAAGTTCTGTAAGATAATCTCCCACTCCGACGATCGTGTCTTCCTCTTTCCCTTCCCTTGAATCGCAGAAAGTCTCCTGCGAATGGCTGTGATAAATAAGTATCTGTGGTAGCCCC
>ENA-OOZA01000954-OOZA01000954.1-human-gut-metagenome-genome-assembly--contig:-NODE-954-length-15837-cov-3.046699_pt1 | contig 15837 bp, 10 predicted proteins | sample MGYA00241703_ERZ501378 | MGnify/ENA primary metagenome ERZ501378 (study PRJEB25962, sample SAMEA2042916) | human gut metagenome | biome: human gut; feature: human-associated habitat; material: faeces...
TTTCCCTGCAAACTTACCAACATTCTTCACATCAATAGAAACAGAATATATACCATTATCAACTTTGACAGACGGATTGACATACTCGAATGTTGTATACGAAAGACCATAGCCGAAAGGATAAGACACTTGCTTTCCGAAACTATCGAAATAGCGATAACCGACAAAAATATCTTCTTCATAATCCGTATAGTCTACATTCTTCACTGAAGAGCTTTTGTCCTCCTTATTCCTCACATCTGTATTAGCCCTAGCATCCATAGGAAAATTGGTCGAAGAAGCAACGTCCATCAACTTGTTCGGGAAAGTCATTGTCAACTTACCCGATGGAGATACCTTACCGCTCAACACATCCGTCACACTATTTCCACCCTCCTGTCCTGCCTGCCAAGCCAGCAAAATAGCATCCGGTAGTTTTTTCCAAGAAGCTGTTTCGATTACACCTCCGATATTCAATACCACCACCACTTTCTTCCCAGCAGCATGGAAAGCTTGGCTGACGGACTTCAGCAGTTGCAATTCTTCCTCACTCAGTTCAAAATCACTGACATTACGGTCTACAAATTCACCGGAAGTACGTCCCAGCGTAACCAATGCAACATCCGCTTTAGCAACTTGTTCTGACAACACCTTTGTAGTAGGGATAAGTTCTGTCGGGCGAGGTACCGGCATAAATCTGGAGAAAGGCTGAGACGAGTCAGGAGTATTTTTCTTATTCTCGGCCTCAATATACTGTTCATAATCGGCCTTCAATGCTTCATCTATCTGGTATCCAGCATTCTTCAAACCATCCAATAATGAGACTGTATAGGCACGATTCACATTACCTGAGCCGGTACCTCCTGCTATGAAATCATAGGAAGTACACCCGAAAAGAGCTATATTTCTGACCTTCCTTTCAAATGGCAAGGTTTCGTTATTATTCTTCAACAAAACCATTCCTTCAGTCGCTGACTGGCGGGTAACTGCTGCGTGCGCCTTCAAATCAGGTTTATTGGAATATTTGTATTCTTTAAAATGAGGAGTTTGGAGAATAAGTTCAAGAACACGCTTCACATTACGATTCAGTATGGATTCATCCAATTTTCCGGATTTCACCCCTTCGATAATCATATCATACTGGTTAGCCCTTCCCGGTTGGAGCATATCATTACCTGCTATCATCTGAGCCACGGCATCCTTCCCTCCAAACCAGTCAGTTACCACCATACCCTCGAAATTCCACTCATCACGCAATAAAGTGGACAGCAAGTCTGTATTCTCAGAAGCATAGGTGCCATTAATATGATTGTAAGAGGACATTACTGTCCATGGTGCCGATTCCTTCACTGCAATTTCGAACCCCTTCAAATAGATTTCCCGTAAGGCACGAGGAGTGATACGAGCATCATTAGCATTCCGATTGGTTTCCTGGTTGTTAACAGCAAAATGTTTGATGGAAGTTCCCACTCCGTTGCTCTGTATCCCTCTAACATATGCAGCAGCTATCTTGCCAGACACCAACGGGTCTTCGGAATAATATTCAAAATTACGCCCGCACAAAGGATTCCGATGGATATTCAAAGCAGGAGCCAGTAAAACATCCGCACCATATTCCAACACTTCATTACCAATTGATTTTCCAACTTCCTCTACCAAATCCTGATTCCAAGTAGAAGCAAGTAACGTACCGATAGGAAAATGTGTACAATAATAAGTAGCAGAATCCCCTTCGCGGATAGGATCTATACGTAAACCTGCAGGTCCATCAGCCAACACAATGGCAGGAATTCCCAAACGGGGTATCGGATAAGTAGTACCTGCTGCACCGGGAACCAACTTCTTTGTAGTGCCAATCACCGTACTGTCACCCGAAGTACCCACCATTCCGGTACCGATAACCAAATGTGCCTTTTCTTCCAAAGTCATGGCACCAATAACATCCTCAACAGAATCTTTACCCAATTGAGGAGCCGCAGGGCCACAAGCGCTCAACACGCCTGCAGCCAACAGCAAATAAAACAGTTGTTTTTTCATAGCCTAGTCAGATTTATTTAAACAACTTGGGAGCAAATACAGAGAGATAAATACGCCAGCAGGTCCATACATGTCCACCAGGAGTTTCCATAAACTCATATTTATATCCTTTTTTATCCAAATCAGCGCGATAAGCTGCATTGTTTCTATAAAGAAAATCGTCTTTACCGATACCCAACCAGTAAAGTTTGGGAGCCTTATCAAACTGAACAGCTAACTTTTTATCCATATCCTGATAAACCGGACTATTTTTCTGACCTGCACTCTGGACATTAAGGGCCGCAGAGAATAAACCTACATAGTCGAACATATCAGGATAGTTCAAAGAAATATTGGCAGAATGAAAACCACCCATTGAAAGCCCCGCAATAGCACGATGAGCTTTGTCCGCTTGTACACGATAATTACTTTCTACAAACGTGATAATCTCAGGGAAATAGGCTTCAAAAGCACCGTCCATGGTTCCATTCTTCATATGGTAAGGTTTATAGTATCCCAGACTACTCTCACCAGGTGCAGCCTCCATGGCAGCATGCCCATTGGGCATCACGACAATCATCGGTTCAGCCTTGCCTTGTGCAATCAAATTATCGAGAATCTGTGCAGCACGTCCAAAAGTTGTCCACTCATCTTCATCCCCTCCCATACCATGCAATAAATAGAGTACCGGATACTTCCTATCACCGGATTGTTCATAACCTGCCGGCGTGTAGATATTGATACGGCGATCCATTTTCATACCATCAGAGTGATACCAACGATGGGCCAATGTTCCATGAGGAACTTTATTTACCTTATATAAATCTGCCTTACCATTCCCTACAATAAACACATTGCTTGTGGTAGCAAAGTCACGATAGACATAAACATTGTTAGGGTCTATAGTCGGCACACCATCTACCATGAATTCATAGCTATAAAGTTCTGAATCCAACGGCTTGGTAGTATAGGTCCAAATTCCTTCTGAATTCTTTGTCATGTCTATCAAACCTGCTCCCACCATACCTCCAATGTGTTGTCCCTCCGCCTTTTCGGCAAAGTCACCGGCAATCTGCACCTTTTGGGCATCAGGAGCCTTAAAGTTAAAAGTCACTGTGTTATCTTTGTTCACAATTGCAGACTCGAGGTCTTGCGCTACAAACAAATTCTGCTGGGCAGACATTTGCAGTCCACAGGCTGCCATAAATGCGGCCAATATAATCTTTTTCATTTCAGTTCTTCAAATTAAAGTTCATTGATTCAAGTTCATTCTGCCACTGTAATAATCAGACGATGATAGCGGTTCATCTGTGGCGTACCGTTATCCGTAGCTTCCAAAATCAAGTGGATGGTATCACCGGGGTTGGCATCAGCCGGAACAGTAAAAGTTGTATTTGCAGAAGCAGGGTCATCTACCGCTACTTTGCCCCGATATGTACCGGCTGACACATATTGCCACCATTTAATGGTAAGGGCATCCTTATCCGGATCGGTTACAGTGTATTTAAGTTTCAGCTTCTCACCCGGCTTGGCACTCATGGCAAGCGCCCCTTTTATCACCGGTTCATGATTTGCGTCGGCATAGTTTGGAGTGACCGACCATTTAAAACGGGCAGCCAATCCATTCATTACCGGAGCAGTGAAGTCGGGCAAAGGATAGTGCTCGGCTCTATACTTTATCTGTTCCATGCGCGGAAGATTCTTCACCGAATCGGGAAGGACGGTTCTTCCACCGCACCATCCCCCATAAGTGGGGTCTTCGTGACCACGCAGGCCGTTACCTATCAAATTCAGGAAACAGTAAGTGTCGCCTTCAGCCAGATAGGACCCTTTCGGCTGGATTCCGGTCCAAACCACATAGCCTTGCTTTTTCAATTCATCAATCGTATAACCCGACAAACCGAAGAAATCGAACTTATCACCTTTCACCATCTGCTTACCGTCTCCCCAGACCCGATACATCTCGCCGAAAGGACCTTTACTGCGGATGTTCTCCTGCATCCATTCCGGAGAGTAGAAAATCTGATTTTCCTTGGAGGCTCTTAACTGTGCATTATAAGCCAGGCCGACTGTCATGCCCCCCATCTCCATTTGTCTGAGTTCCGGCCAGAAAGGTCGGATATACCGTGCATACGTATCATCCTGATCACCCGAAAGGGAAAGGACCACTTTTCCTATTATCTTCTCACGGATGCCTTTCCAGGCATCGGTATGCTCATAAATATCCTGAATGGACTTCAAGGCACGGGCGATGGTGCTGCCACCTCCCCAAGCATTGATGAATACCGGATCCGTACAATCATCGAGCAATACAGCTTTAATCAGCTCCGACCCCGGAGTGTCCTTGGAAATATCACCGTCGAACTCGATATTACCGATACGCACTTTAGACTTCAGGTATTCGGGAGTCGGATAAGACGAGTCGTGCACTTTCAGATTGGGATATACTTTCTCATAAGCTTCCACAGCATCGTCAATGAAACGTTCATCCGGATCCCAACGCCAACTTTCCATCGGTCCGTAGTCTATGCCATTACGGGAATATTCACGTCCCGGCACATACCACTTCGTGCCGTGCCCGTCACCTTTCCAATGGAACTGGCTGCTGGCATAAATCAAGCCTTCCACACGGAAATCCGTACTGAAAAGCAGGAAACGTATCAAAGAGTTCAGGTCATCAAGTTCCGGATCACAAGTAATGATAACACGTGGTTTTGACGGATCTTCACTGGACGTCTGCTGTCCATTCATACAAGCCGGCATCACAGCCATAAGGCCTGATAGGAATAAGCATTTTAATTTATTCATAAACTAAGTTTTATTGATTAATTACCAACCCGGGTTCTGGGTCATATTCTTATTGACATTCATTTCAGTGGCAGGGAACGGAAGCAGTTCATGCTTACCACTCTTGAAGCCGGCAGAAGCATTTTTCTGCTCATCCCAGCTTACACGGCCGTCTTTGTAAAGAGCCGGTCTTTCCTGCCCTCTCTTGGCAAGTACCGTAGCAGCATCACCCCACCGAATCAAATCCTGGTAACGGCAGCCTTCCATCCAAAGCTCCAGACGCTTCTCCTTCTTGATATCATCCATAGAAACGTTGCCCAATGCAGGCAACTGGGCACGGTCACGCACTTTATTCACATATCCGGCAGCCTTACTTGCATTTCCGGACTGAAGACTCGCTTCAGCAGCAAGCAGCAGAACCTCGGCATAACGCATGGCACGGGTATTGTTAGGACAACGCAACCACCAATAGTTAATGACATCTGCTTCATAAACACGGTATTTCCAGCTGAAGTAACCGGCATTGTCCGGCATATAAGCTATGGCATTGCTCAATGAGATACCCATATCCTCCATTTGCCGGTATGTCTTGATAGAGGCATTCAACCGATAAGTATCTCCCATTTCGACAAACGCATCGTAGCTTTCCTTCGTCGGATTAAAAAATCCCCAGCCTCCATGAGAATAGATTTGAGTAGGCTCATTGAATGCAAGCATGTCTCCACGCCAATGCACATATACCCAAATCATGTTACTCATAATGCCGGTAACATTGTTGGCGTCGTAAACATAATTACTTTCAAACAGACTTTCACAATTCGCCTCGCCTTTGGTAGTCTGGATATTCTCATAATCACTGTAAAGGTCGTACTTCCCGCTATTGATTACCTCATCCAAAACCGTAACAGCAGCACCATAATTCTTCTGGAATACGTATGCCTTGCCCAACAAGGCTTGTGCAAATTGTTTGGTGATACGATAGGTAAAGTTGTCCAAGCTTGTCTTTTCCTCCAAATTGCCACTGTTGACAGCTTCGGTCAAATCTTGGTTCACCAATGCCCACAGCGCCTCTGTATTGCCATTTGCCTGGGAATATTCGTTTGCTTTCAACGGATGGTCCACCAACGGCGGAGTTCCCCAAAGACTGATCAATTCGATGTAGGACATCGCACGGAAAACCTTTGCCTCTGCACGTGCACGAAGCTTAACCTCAGAATCATCGCCTACATACTGCAAAACAATGTTGGCGGCATAAATCACTTTATAAAGATTCGTATACAACGTTTTAATATGGGAAAAATCAGAGTCGAACGTATAGGTCGACAGCAACTGCGCACTGGCAGCCGTCCAGCTTTCCCCTGCCGAATAGCAATCGTCAGAAAGAAGATTCTTCAGCCAGAACGCAGGCTCATAGGTGTCCTTCCAATTGCTATAGCAGGCTATAATGGCTTCTTCCGCATCGGCATCCGTTTTATAGAAATTTTCGAAAGTGCTTACCCCATGCTGCGAAATATCCAGATTGTCCTCACAAGAGGAAAAGAAAGTGCAGCCGGCAAGTAACAGACTTGATAAAATATATTTTGCTTTCATATTTCGTATTGAATTAAAGATTAAAATACTACGTTAAGACCGAGCACGACTTTCTTGCTGGACGGATAAGAGCCCATATCCAAACCCATCGCATTGCCTGTACTCGTAAATTCAGGATCAAATCCGGGATATTTGGTAAATGTGAAGAAGTCGTCTAAAGAACAATACAAACGAAGGTTACTCAAACCCACCTGCTTCAACAAATTCTTAGGCAGGTTATAGCCCAACTGTATCTGCTTGATTTTAAAATATGAGCCGTCGAATACAAATTTGGAGCTCTTTAAATACTTATCATAATTGCTGGGATTGGAACGGGCATATTTTGCATTGTCTCCCACAGCAATCCACCGTCCGTCATAGAATTCCTTCAAGGTATTCGCTTTCATACGGGAAGTACGGTTATAGCCGGCAAACACATCATTGCCATGAGAACCGGAACCAAAGATTGTCAGGTCAAGGCCTTTCCAGGCAGCTGTCAAAGTAATACCATAAGTAAAGTCGGGAATGGCAGAACCGATCTCTGTCTGGTCGGCATCTCCAATAATGTCATCATCATTCTTGTCTTTGAACATTGGGTCACCCGTTTGCGGATCAATACCCGTGCACTCATAACCGCGCATGTACCAAATGGGATGTCCTTCTTCAAAATAATTCATAGTGCCGATACCTGCACTTGTTGTACTGGCAATACGCTCCAATGTTTCATGAAGATAAGTTACTTTATTCTTCAAAGTAGCGATGTTAGCTTTTACACTATAACTGAAATCTTTGATATGATCACGCCATGAGAGTTCAAACTCAAATCCGCTGTTCTTGACATTTCCCGCATTCATAGGTGAAGTAGTGTTACCCACAATCAAAGAAGGAGTAATACCGGTTACAATCAAGTCTTTGGTTTTCTTCTCATAATAGTCAAATCCGAAGCTCAAACGGTCATTCAGCATCCGGAGGTCGATACCCAAGTCTATCTGTTCGGAAGTTTCCCACTTCAAATCATAGTTACCGGTTGCAGATGGCAACGAACCTGTTTCATAAGACACATCACCTGACATCGGATAATTGATTCCAGACAAAATCGTAGCATCATACATATAGTCTGCCAAACCGGCGATACTACCATTCTGTCCCCAACTTGCACGCAACTTCAAATGAGAGATTGACTTGAGGTTTTCCATAAATTTCTCGTTGGAAAGTACCCAGCCGACAGACACAGCCGGGAAATAGCCCCAACGTTTCTGCAAAGGAAGGATAGACAAGTCGGCTGCATCCGCACGAAGGGTGAATTGGGCAAAATACTTGCCTGCATAGTCATAAGATGCCCGGCCAAAGTAAGAAAGATTGGCATACCTCCGCTTCTCTCCACCACTTACCGTACGAGTGGCAGTACCGGTCCGAAAAGCAAAATAGGCATAATTGGGATCCAACTTGGTAATACCCAAATCAACCTTGTCGCCGGAACGGCTACCATTGATTCCTCCCGTCACTCCAAAGGAAGTATTGGAAGAATAGGACATACCAAGCATCACGTTTACATTGTGCTTATCTGCAAATGTCTTGGTATAGTTGGCAAAGTTTTCCCATTGCCAGTACGTGGTGTTGGAGCTTGTCGCACTTACCGATACATAGTCCTGATAAAGGTCAGAGCAAGTAATGTTAGGCATAACATAGCCGTAGGAATTGCTGTAAGTATAACGGTATCCCAAACGTGAAGTGATGACCAACTCTTTGATCGGAGTAAAATCCAGATAAGTGGAACCGCTGAATACAAAACCATCCCTTTTCGTTGTGCCACGGTCACGCATGATATACGGATTGATATTATTGGAGTCGCCATAAGGGGAAATGGAATAATAATCACCATTGGCATTCTGAAGCAGAGTATGTCCCTGATTCATATAGTTAATCATAGTGTCGGGCAGTTTGTCCGGTGCATAGGTGACCGGCGTCAGAGGGTCAAGCTGAATGGCAGACAGCATCAGAGAACCGGTTGCCGAACCTTCGCTTACAGACTGTACATGATAACGGGAAAATGAATTGTTTGTCGTGAACTTCAACCAATCCTTTATTTTATAATCTGCATTGACAGTGCCGGTAATGCGGTCAAAAACATCCTTATTGCCAACAATGGGACCATTATTACTTAAATAAGAGAGTGAGGCGAATAATGAGCCATTATCATTGGCACCTTGGAAATTGACATTGTGACGCTGCATCATGGATGATTCAAATGTCTCTTCTATCCAATCGGTATTTGTCTTTCCATCCCAATACCTATCTATTGTTTCTCTGGGAATAAGATTACCTTCAGTCATATAATTGACATATTCCTGAGCATTCAGAATATCAGGAGTACGACCTAAAGACTGGGAGGACAACTGGAAATCATAAGAAATACGACGAACTCCTTTTTTTGCCTTCCGGGTGGTAATCAAGACAACACCATTACCGGCCTGGGCACCATAGATAGCAGCAGAAGCAGCATCCTTCAACACCTCCATACTCTCAATATCATTCGGATCGAGGTTACTGATGTCTTTCGTACGCAAACCATCGACCACATACAAAGGATCTGAACTGGCATTACTGCTATATCCACGGATACGAATGGCGGGATTCGAACCAGGAGCCGCAGATGCAGAAATAATTTGCACACCGGCTGTTTTACCCTGCAGGGCCTGCTCAGCATTGGTTATGGTACGATTTTCAAAATCTTCTGCTTTTACGGAAGAAATCGCCCCTGTTACGGAACTTTTCTTCTGTACACCATATCCTACAACAACCACTTCATCCAAAGTCTTGCTATCTTCCTTCAGTATAATATTCATAGTACCTGCAACGGCTTTCTTTTCCTGGGTCACATACCCGATATACGAAAAGACAATAGTGGAACCCTCGCTCGCTGATAAGGTATAATTGCCATCCAAATCAGTTATAACACCATTTGTCGTTCCTTTTTCCAATACACTTACACCAATCATCGGTTCATTAAGCTCATCAGTAATTCTGCCAGATACATTTACTTGTTTCTGTGCAAAAACAGATGTCATACCTACCAAAAGGAACAGCACTAAGGCCATTAACCTTTTCTGTCTAATTTGTGTTACAATCGTTTTCATTTAATATTATTTTGGGTTAACAATGAATTTAAAATATCAGTTTGAAAGAGTAATCAGTACCAGCCCCACAACAAAGAGCACAAACATGGTTGCAATCATAGGTACAGTCCCCTTTGGAGCGCCTTTGAACTCCTTCCATACAAAGAATCCCCAAATCATGGCTACCACCGGTGCGGCATTGCTCAATGCATAGGCTATAGCCGGATTGGCAGAACCAGCTCCCATAAAGCTGACTACCATACCACTCATCCAAATAAAACCTCCCAACATACCAATCAGATGTGTACGGGTGTCACCTTTCAGATAATCCTTCATTGTCACCTTGTTTCCCTGAGCCGGATGACTCATAGCAAACGTATTAAAGACAGGAGTCGTGATAAGGACACCGGCAGCAAAACAAAATACACCGGTATAGGGAGTCAGTGTTCCCGTACCACCCGTTACATACTGAGGATTTAGTGATTTTACAACCAAGCCATAGAAGAACATAATGGCCAACCCCGCTACAATAGCCAATAAGATACCTTTTTTAGGAGTAGACGCCTGACTTGCCGACATCTTTCCATAAGCCTTGCCACAAATGCAGATGGCTATCACAATAACAGCTACTCCTATCCAAAGCAATGTCTGGTTTCCAGGGTATACTTCGCCAGCTAAAGATATCAGTAGATAATTAAAAATTATACCGCCTATCCAAGCTAAGCCCCCACCAATGGGAAAACCTACCGACATCCCAGCTACAGCAATGGCTGCTGTCAGAAAGATATTACCGAAATTCCATACAATACCGCCCAGGAGCGCATACTTCATACTATTCCAGTCCATTACTGCCAAATCCTCAAAGAAAGTACGACCTTCACTTCCCAAGCTACCCAATGTCAGGGCACCTAACAGAGCTGTGAAAAATAAACCGAAAGTCAAATCCCAGTAGAAAAGCTCAAAACTCCAGCTTTTCGATGTCACCATCTTCTGCGTATTCGCCCAAGAGCCCCAACAGAGGCAACAATAGACACAACACAGAATGGCCCCAATATAGTTGTCAACAAGTATCATAATTTATTTTCTGTTGTTTACCGTGTGTTTACCTATTTATTCATGCACATACAGATTCCACCCCAAATAACCCTCGATGGCCTCATTCAGAATATCCTTTACATCATTACGAACCATAGCCACATGATGTTCAAAACCATTCTTGCAAATATGTTTCATCAAAATCGGTAAGTTATCCACTTTGGTAACAGCTATACATCCATCCATTCCATACGGATCATCCGTGATTTCACCAGTACCCAAATAAGCCTTGATAACGCCTTTAGTATCATCAGTGGAAATACGGAAGAATGTGAAATCACCTTTAGTCACTTTGCCATATACAGCACCGAATGTATTGACCTTACCTAGCGTACGTCCCAGAACGCCAAGTGTACCAAGCTTTAAGTCATTTCTGACAAACGATTTCGGGAAATTACCGCAATGAGTACACACACATTTATTCCGGTCTTCCGCAAAATTATTGTTCCAGTCAAGTAATGCCGATTGACCTTGCGCTGCCAATGTCAAAGCATACATGGATACAGCACCGGCAATATCAACCTCACAAGCGGCAGGTAGTAGTTTTTCACCCAGCATACTCATTGTCACACAAGCTGCACAACCATAGTTCTGTTCCAAAGAGTCCCAACACTGAACAGCCACAGCATCAATCTGATTGGCTTCAATCCACCGTTCCACAGCCACGCCAAACTTTGCCTGAAGCACCAGCTTGTCACTGTATTCTTTAGGAACTACTGCATAACACTTAATCTCTTCAAGTTTCTTCAGCAGTTCCACATCTGTATCCTCAATCTTACGGGCAGCACCGAGTATTTCAGAAAGATCGACAGGAACGACTGTAATACCACTCTTCTGCAACAGTTTTTCACTGGCACGTACCGTCTGAAAACCGGCTGGACGGGCACCGATAGCACCGACACGTGCATGGCGCAAACCATTGACCACACGACAGATACCGGCGAACTTATTAATATCCTTAGCCAATAGTTCAGAGTATATAGAATAGGTATGCAGCGTGGTATCTGTAAAAGGAATACCATATTGATACAAATTATTGCAAACAGAAATTTTACCACAGAAAGCATCACGGCGGCTGTCCAAGTCCACCTTGTCATTCTCGTCGTCACAGGCTTGTACCAAAATGGGAACATTCAAATCAGCCACACTGATAGCATTGATTATTCCAATCTCAAAGCCAAAGTTGGGTAGAGATACTATAATGCCGTCAATACGGTCACGATTTTGACGGAACAGTTCGGCACATTTCAATCCGTCTTCACGGGTTTCAATACTGCTACTGCCAGTAGGAGTAGCATCTTCAGGTAAAATTACATAGTCATAGCCTTCGTCTGCAAGTGTTCTCAACAGCTGTTTGCGAACATCTTTGGCCAATTCAGAATTAAAATAAGCACGAGTGCCGATAATTATACCGAAGCACATTCTTTCCTTGTTTTTCATCGTAAATAGTTGGTGTTAAAATTATACTTAGAAAATATTTATCCGATTAATTGATTTACTGCTTTCAGCCAGCCTTCACACCATTTCTCCATCAGTGGTAAGTTGCCCTGCGGTTCTATTCGGTAGCGGCTCCGGCGTAATACGGCCACTTGTTCAAAGCTCGTCCATATCTTGCGGGCCATTCCATTCATCACAACAGCTCCCAAAGCCGAGGCCTCCTCAACATCCGAACAATTGATCGGTACACGTAAACAGTCAGCCTGGAACTGCATTAAAAATTTATTTTTTGTAGGTCCTCCGTCAACCCTGATTTCTTTCAGTTTTATACCTGCCTGAGTGGTCATCGCTTTGACTAAATCATTAACTTGATAAGCTATGGATTCAAGCGCCGCCCTAAGAACATGTGGCTTCCCGGTACCTAAAGTCATCCCTAAAATGGCCGCCTTTATATCCCCTTGCCACCAAGGAGCACCCAGTCCGGCAAAAGCCGGTACAACATACACCCCTCCATTGTCTTCCACAGTAACAGCCAGTTCTTCTGCTTCATCGGGCGAACCGATCATCTGCAATCTCTGTTCCAACCACTTGATAGTACCGCCAGTACAACTGACAATATAAGAAACACCGGATTTGTCGCTACAATGCGTATATCAGGGTAAACTATCCCGTCAATGTCAAGTACATATTTGAGAAATATCAACAGATAAAAAGTTCCATATGCCACAAAAAACATAACTACCGTATAAATATTATAAAATATGCCCGGCAGCTTTTTATCCGTAAACGGCATACCAAATCTGTCGTTTAAGAAAAGTCTTACCGCCTCTCCTATAAACCTGAACGCTGCAAATCCAAGCATATAAAGAAACACCGTCATTAAACTTTCATCAAATATGATATGCTGTGCCACGCTCATAAATACCGTGTAATATATTATCTGTGTAATCTGCGATTTAAATATTTTTAATAAAAAATACTTTTTTGCATCAATCCTCAGCAGACCGACAAGCAGATAATCTTTTTCATCACAGGCACATATCGTACTGTTTACAAATGAACCCAGCAAAAAATTCATAAAGAAAAATATCCAGAACAACATGATACTTTGTCCCGTGAAAGCATTTTTCCCATCGTCCAAAAAAATATAAACAACAGCAGCTCCTAAACATATGGCGGCTAAAAAATATAAAAGTTTATTTATCATATCTCCAAGCACTGACCATATTGCCGCCAACACCGCAAGCACTCTTTTTAAAGATACTCTCGCATAAAGTTCCTCAGGTATGCATTTTCCGATAACCGGTATTCTCCTAACCGTATATATAAATTTGTTTATTCTCTCGGCAAACGCAATCTGCATCTGCTGATACATCAATTCAAACATTCTTCTTCCTCCTGACTACGAAATTTCTGAGCAATTTGCTATAAAGATTCAGGTGTCAAATCTATTTGTCATCTCTCATAAGCAAATATTCGTGCAAAAAATAAACTCTCGAACTTATTTCTCACATTTATCAATCAAAATCATATGGATCGTAGTCATCAGTCCTGCTGTCTGATTGTGTATGATTTTCGGTATTGCCATCGGTCATTAAATTATCTTTCTCGTTTTTATTTTTATCATCCGAAAGATTTTGTTCATACAAACCTGCATCTGCACTCCACATATCAATATTTTCTGTATCTTCATCACTTTCGGCACTAAGCATCTGTATAAGTTTTTCTTCAAAGTCGGCACTGTGATAAACATCATCTGCCACTCCTGCGAGTCTGCCGCCGTGAAGAAGCACTATCTCATCGCAGAGGTCTTTTGCAAGCTGGAGTATGTGCGTCGAAAGAATAATGATATGATCCTTTTTCATATTCATAAGCATTTCTTTCATCTCATGTGCGGCGACAACATCAAGTGATGTAAGCGGCTCATCGAGAAGTATAACCTCAGGACTTACAATAACTGTCGCAAGCATCTGCATCTTGTTTTTCATTCCATGCGAATAGCCTTTTATAAGTTTGTCAAGGTCACTTCTGTCAAAGCACACCATATCTGCATATTCCTCTGGTATTTTAATATTTTTTATTTTCTTTTTGTTTATATCAGTAAAAAATCTGATAAACTCATAACCTGTAAGAAACTCTGGAAGTATCGGTGTTGAATAGACATAACCTATCTTTTCATAATTCATGCTCTCACTGTTTTCTTCATCTGTCATATAAATCTTTCCGCTGTCAAAATCCATCTCACCGCTTATACAGTTAAAAAGCGTTGTCTTTCCTGCACCGTTTCTTCCCAGCAGCCCATATATTTTTCCTTTCTCGAACGAGTAGTCTGCACCTTTTATAACTCTTTTTTCTTCAAAACTCTTTATCAGATTTTCTACTTTTAATTCCATTACCTTTTCCCTTTCCCCTTTCCCTATTTTCTTATCTGTCCATCTCCGTTTATGAGGTATTTCATCGTTGTAAGTTCCCTAAGTCCCATAGGTCCTCTTGCATGAAGCCTCTGTGTTGATATTCCTATCTCAGCTCCAAATCCAAATTCACCGCCATCGGTAAATCTCGTTGAACAGTTTACATATACGCACGCACTGTCTATCTCCCTCTGGAATTTCTCAGCATTTTTAAGGTCATTTGTAATGATACACTCAGAATGTCCCGTAGAATATTCTGATATATGCTCTATCGCCTCGTCTATATCATCAACAACTTTTACAGCCATGATATAATCATCAAACTCCGTGGCATAATCTTCCTCTGTAGCAGGCTTTATGCCTTCTCCGAGTATCTCAACGGTTCTCTCACATCCTCTTACATCAACATTAAACTTTTTAAACTCCTCCATAAGTTTTGGAAGAAACTCCTTTGCAACCGACTTATGCACAAGACAAGTCTCAAGTGCATTGCACACGCTCGGACGCTGTGTCTTTCCATTGTTTGTGACTGATACCGCCATGTCAATATCAGCACTCTCATCTATATAAATATGGCAGTTACCGCTTCCCGTTTCAATAACCGGCACCGTGGCATTTTCAACCACCGCTTTTATAAGTCCTTTTCCTCCTCTTGGAATAAGCACATCTATGTAACCGTTCGCTCTCATCATCTGATTTGAACTCTCTCTCGATGTATCTTCGACAAGCTGGATTATATCTTTCGGCAGACCACATTCCTCTACTGACTCCCTCATTATGTCCATAAGAATTTTATTTGAGTTTATCGCTTCTTTTCCACCTCTAAGTATCGTTGCATTTCCGCTTTTTATACAAAGCGTTGCCGCATCGACCGTGACATTTGGTCTTGACTCAAAGATAATACCGATAACTCCCATCGGAACTCTTGTCTTTGTGATACGCATACCGTTCGGTCTGGTGTAACCCTCGATAACCTCGCCGACCGGGTCATTTAACCCGGTCAGATATATGCACGCATCAGCGATGTCACTTATCCTTTCAGGTGTAAGCCTGAGTCTGTCGACCATTGCATCAGTTATACCATTTTCCTTTGCCTTAGCCGTATCTTTTTCATTTTCTTTAAGTATCACATCAATATTTTTTCTGAGATTTTCTGCTATCTTTTCAAGAATTTCATTTTTCTTAGCCGTTCCTGCCGTCGCTATACTCTTTTTTGACGCCTTAGCTGCTTTACCAAGCTGTTCGATATAATTCATCCGTCTTTCCCCCTCATAATATAAACGATTTCAGGTGATTGCAAAAACAATGTGTTGTGCTGAGTGCACAATCTATTCATATCTTTACGACAGTTCCGCATACACCTATATAACGATTTGTTTCAATAAAAATCTTCAATATTTTAATAATTATATAAATTTTTTCAGTCA
>ENA-OOZA01000961-OOZA01000961.1-human-gut-metagenome-genome-assembly--contig:-NODE-961-length-15788-cov-3.553041_pt1 | contig 15788 bp, 14 predicted proteins | sample MGYA00241703_ERZ501378 | MGnify/ENA primary metagenome ERZ501378 (study PRJEB25962, sample SAMEA2042916) | human gut metagenome | biome: human gut; feature: human-associated habitat; material: faeces...
AACTGGCTTGGTAAAGACTGGCTGCAGAAAATCTATGATCTGGCAGATGTTTATCATTGTGACAATATTGACAGGGTATGCGAAGATTTTATAGAAGAAGCGAAAATCCCAGATGGAATATTTGACAATGTAGCGGATTGCCGATATGCGATACCTTCTCATTGGGATATTGCAAAAGTATACAAACGTTTGATCAAACAGGTGGCACAGGAAAAACAAATTGGTATCGTGGATGCGCTGATAAAAGTATATAATTCTTTTCTCAGTGCAAAGATTGATGATTATAACAGCAGCCTTTATTATGAAAATCCATCGTATTTGCTGGAGTGTTATCTGGAAAATACAATTCTCTAAATTAAAGTTTGACAGTTATGTTGGGGCAGAATGTTGGTATGAAAGGAATAGAGCACCAACATGGATGAAAAATTAGTTAGCATTTTAAATGAAATGGCAGATTATCTGAATATTGCACAGATGAAAAAACTGCAAGAAGTTTTATTGAAAAATTTGTCTGATGAAACACCGCAAAAAGAAGAAATATCAAATAATGAATATTTAAAAATGTTTATTGATGCTAAACGCATAGAAGGTTGCTCTATGCGAACTTTAAGTTATTATCAAGTAACGGTCGAACATTTGCTGAGTCAGATTACATGTCCAATTAGAAAAATAACAACAGACCAGATACGATGCTATCTAGCAAATTATCAAAAACGTAATAATTGTAGTAAAGTCACGGTTGATAATATAAGGCGGAACATATCAAGTTTTTTTTCGTGGCTGGAGGAAGAAGATTATATATTAAAAAGCCCAATGAGGCGTATTCATAAAATAAAGACAAAACAGGCGGTGAAAGAAATAATTTCAGATGAAATTATTGAACGTCTGCGTGATAACTGTAAATGTTTACGTGATTTGGCAATGATTGATTTGTTGTACTCAACCGGAATACGAGTTGGGGAACTTGTTGGTCTTAACATATCAGATATTAATTTTGAAGAACGTGAATGTGTTGTTTACGGAAAAGGTGATAAAGAAAGACGTGTGTATTTTGATGCAAAGGCAAAATTGCATTTGCAGAATTATATTGAATCACGCGTAGACAATAATCCTGCGTTATTTGTTACATTGGATGCACCATATGACAGAATAAAAATAAGCGGAGTGGAAATACGTATTAGGGAACTTGGAAGAAAACTTGATATTGAAAAAATACATCCGCACAAATTCAGAAGAACAATGGCAACAAGGGCAATCGATAAAGGTATGCCGATTGAGCAGGTTCAAAAAATACTGGGACATTCACAGATTGATACAACTATGAAATATGCAATAGTTAATCAGAACAATGTAAAAACTTCACATAGGAGATATATAGCTTGATGGGGCTGGCTTTATGTAAGAATATTTGATTGATTTTTAACTAAATTCGGATTTGTAGCGAAAATGAGCATGTAGCGAAGCTGAATGTGAATTTGTTCTGCGTATATCCGGTATGGATAATAAATAGTCTATGTGACAAAGTTGAGAAATAATAGTTATAGAATAAAAATATAATTGACATATAAAAATAGCGGTGATAATATGATTATGTAAAGGGCGTTGCCGATATACGGTTAGTCCTTAGATTGGTTATATTTGGATAACCGCTCTGTCTTCCAGGACGTTGGAGCGGTTATTTTTGTGTCTTGGAATCATGGGAACCAAATGAATAACCAAGACTAAAGAAAGCCAAACAGAGGCTTATAATGCCAATAAAGTTATCAATGGTTAGCATGAGCAAGTCCTCCCTTCATAAAATTTCCAAAAGGATATCTATGTAAACAGAGGTCACAGTCCTCTGGAATGAGGACTAACCGCACACCGATAGGCAACGCCTAGGTTCAAAGAACCTATAATTAGTATAGTAAAAATATATAAGAATGTCAAGTAAAAGAAAAGTAAAAATTATTTTGATATATTAAATATAGTGTTTCTAGCAGAACATAAGAATGTACAAAGAAAAATGTGAATTGGCTATGTGAGTAGCCCATAGGGTGATGATATGAAAAAAATAAAGTTAGGTGACTTGTGTGTTCCTAGTGCAGGACAGCTTAAAAAAGATTCAGACGAACTTATTGATTATATTGATATTTCATCAGTAGATAATGAAACAAAGAAGGTGACAGGTTATCAGACTCTGTTATTTGAAGAGGCACCAAGCAGAGCAAGAAAGACTGTTAAAAAAGGGAGTATTTTAGTTTCAACAGTAAGACCAAATCTTAATGCTGTTGCAATGTTAGAAGAAGATACACCGAATATTTCAGTTGCATCGACAGGATTTTGTGTGTTGGATTCTAAAGAAAATGTAGATAATAGGTTTATTTTAAACTTTTGTAAATCAAAGACATTTATTAATGCCATGGTAGCTCAAGCAACTGGTGCAAGCTATCCAGCAGTAAGTGATAAGATTGTTAGGGCTGCATTAGTGCCTGATTATACTTATGAAGAGCAATGTAATATAAGTGAAGTTCTTGATAAAGTTTCAAATGTAATTGAAAAAAGAAAAGCTGAGTTATGTTCTTTAGATGACCTCATCAAAGCCCGATTTGTCGAGCTCTTTGGTGATATGACATTAGCTAGGAATGATTGGGAAAAGCTTTTGTTATGTGATGTATGTGATGTTCGAGATGGAACACATGATTCACCTAAATATTTCACAGAAGGTTATCCTTTAATTACTTCAAAAAATGTTTCAGGAGGAAAGATTGATTTTTCAGATTGTAATTTGATATGTGAAGAAGATTATAATAAGATTAACCAACGGTCAAAAGTTGACGTGGGGGATATATTAATGCCAATGATTGGAACGGTTGGAAAGCCTGTGATTGTGGATAGTCAAAAAAAATTTGCAATAAAAAATGTTGCTCTTATTAAGTTTAGAGAAAATTCAGCAGTAGTTAATTCGTTTATAAAAGTGTTGTTAGAATCAGATTATTTTGATAGAGAGGTAATTAATAAGGTTAGAGGTGGAACCCAGAAGTTTATTTCTCTTGGTGATATTAGAAAACTTAATATTTGTTTACCACCAATAAAGTTGCAAAATCAGTTTGCCGCTTTCGTCAACGAGATAGACAAATCTAAATTGCAAAAATTCTCCGCTGCATAAATCAAATTAAATATATTAAAAAACAAGCATAAGAATACAACGAACATGGAGGCATTAAAATGTTTATAAAAGAAGATAATACATACAACGATATAAGAGAAAAATCATTGCTGCAGTGGCTTAATGAGATGGAAAAACATGAAGATGTTGCAGTAAGAGGCGGCGTTAAGCTTGCAAAAGAATATATACAACATCTAAAAGATGAGAATAAAAGGCTTGATTCAGAAAATAAGTTGAAAAATGAATATTTGAAGAAAGTTGTGAAGAAGTAATTGGACATACAGGTTATTAAATCAAAACGTAAAACTATAGGATTGGAAGTTCATACAGATGGCAGAGTCATATTGAGGGCACCTACGAGGATAACCAATCGTGAACTGAATAAATTTATAGATAATCATATGTCATGGATTGAAAGCAAACTGAGTCTGATAGAAAAGAAAAATGCTGATAAAATCATTGTTGCACCGCCGAAAGAAACTATTTCACAAAAAGAACTTGATGCAATTAAAGAAAAGTTTACAACAAGGGTGCAATATTATTGCAATATTATGGGAGTCAGTGTCAACAGAATATCAATAAAAGACCAGAAGACACGCTGGGGAAGCTGTAGTTCAAAAGGAAATGTAAATTTTAATTACAAGCTGTATTACATGCCGCAGGCACTTATGGACTATGTAATAGTACATGAACTTTCACATAGAAAATATATGAATCATTCAGATTTGTTCTGGAATGAGGTTCAAAAATATTGTCCTGAGTACAGAATGTATAGAAAAGAACTGACAAAATACTTGTAAACTTTACCATTTTACGATAAAATTATACATAGAATATGTTGAAATAGTGACTGTGAGAACATAATCGGATATGTGGAGGGTATACGGGATGACAAATTTTGATTATTTAAAGGAAGAATCTCAATATAGTGCATTTTCTAATGTTGCAATATCAGCAGAGAGAATAATTCTTGCTGACCCACAGGCAAGTATAATTAACAGCAGGCGTGCGATGGAATTCGCTGTAAAGTGGATTTATTCAGTTGACAAAAGGCTTGAACCGCCATATCAGGAAACACTTGTAAGCCTGATGGGGGCTGAGGATTTCAGACAGTTTGTTGGTAATGATATTTATCGTCGGATGGATTATATAAGAAGATGTGGTAATGATACAGCACATACATCAAAGAATCTTGGTTTTAAAGAGGCAATGCTTTGCCTTGAAAATTTATCCATTTTTCTTGATTATGTTGCATGTTGTTATTCAAAACCATATACAAAGCATATATTTGATAAAGATATAATTTTAAATCGTAAAGAAAAGATTAAAAAATCCAGAGAAGAGAACAGGGCTGTAAAAGAACAGTTAGAAGCAAAAGAGATAGATTTACAGGCTTTAATTAAAGAAAATGCTGATTTGCGTGAACAGCTTTCTGCAAGAAGTGAAGTACAAAAGGATTTGTACGTTCCAAGTCCGCTTGAAAAGACGGAATATGAGACAAGAAAGCTCTATATAGATGAGATGCTTCGTGATGCAGGCTGGATAAAAGATAAAGACTGGGTTGATGAGGTTGGTGTTGATGGAATGCCTGGCAGAAGCGGCAAAGGACGAGCAGATTATGTTTTATATGATGACATGTTAAAACCGCTTGCGATTGTTGAAGCGAAAAAGACATGTGAAGATTTATCTGTTGGCCGTATTCAGGCAAAGTTATATGCTGACTATTTTGAAGAAAAATATGGAAGAAGACCTGTTATTTTCCTTACCAATGGATTTGAAACACGTATTATAGATGGACAATATCCTGAGAGAATATGTTCACAGATTTATTCTAAGAGAGATTTGGAAAAATGGTTTAATCTCATGTCAATGAGAACAAGCCTCAAATATGTTTCTGTAGATAAAGAAATAGCAGGACGCTATTATCAGGAAGAAGCTGTTAAACGAGTATGTGAAAGTTTTGATGAAAAAAACAGAAGAAAAGCACTGCTTGTAATGGCAACAGGTTCGGGAAAAACGAGAACAGTGATTGCTTTGTGCAAGATTTTATTGAACGCAGGATGGGTAAAAAATATTCTGTTTCTGGCTGACCGCAATTCATTAGTTGTTCAGGCTAAACGAAATTTTGTTAATCTGCTTCCAAAGTTATCGTGTACCAATCTTGTAGAAGAAAAAGATAATTATAATGCGAGATGTGTATTTTCAACATATCAGACTATGATTAACAAAATAGATTCTGTAAAAGATGAGTATGGAAAAATATTTTCATGTGGGCATTTTGATTTAATAGTATGCGATGAGGCTCATAGGTCTATTTATAACAAATACAAAGATATTTTCAATTATTTTGACGCACCGCTTGTTGGGCTTACAGCTACACCGAAAGATGAAATTGATAAAAATACATATGATATTTTTGAACTTGAAAAAGGTGTTCCTACATATGGATATGATCTTGCACAGGCGGTAAAAGATGAATATCTTGTAAGTTATATGACAGTTGAGACAACTTTGAAAATTCCGGAGGACGGGCTTGAATATGATAACCTTCCGGATGATGAAAAAGAGCAATATGAAGATACATTTACGGATGACAATGGAGATATGCCGGAAAGGATAGCACCATCTGCTATTAACAGCTGGGTTTTTAATGATGATACAATAAGAGTTGTGCTCGATATTCTGATGGATAAAGGTATAAAAGTTGATTATGGTCAAAGACTTGGAAAGACCATAATTTTTGCAAAAAATCATAATCATGCAGAAAAGATATATGAGATTTTTAATAAAAGGTATCCTGATTTAAATGGTTTTGCACAGGTTATTGATAACAAGGTTAAATTTTCACAGAGTATGATTGATGATTTTTCGGATTCAAAAAAGATGCCGCAGATTGCAATATCTGTAGATATGCTTGATACAGGAATTGATGTTCCTGAAGTTGTTAATCTTGTATTTTTTAAAAAAGTAATGAGTAAAGCTAAATTCTGGCAGATGATTGGGCGTGGAACAAGAACATGTAAAGGACTTATTGATGGTGAAGACAAGGATAAGTTTTATATATTTGATTTTGGAAGAAATTTTGAATTTTTCAGGGAAAATCCTAATGGTCATGAAGTTAAAAATGTTTTGCCGGTTCAGGGAGCAATTTTTAAGCTCCAATTTGAGATGGTTTATAAATTGCAGGATATGGAATTTCAGAATGAACGACTGATAAAGTACAGAGATGACCTTATAAGTCAGATGAGTGCAAAGGTGGGAGAACTTGAAAAAGATAATTTTGCGGTTCATCAGCATTTGAAATATGTTGAGTTGTATTCTGATAAAAATAGTTATAATAATATTTCGCAATATGATATTAATATGGTGAAAGAGGAGCTGGCACCGCTTATAAAACCTGACAATGATGATATTAATGCAGTTCGGTTTGATGCACTTATGTATGGAATAGAATTAGCTTCAATTATCGGAAATAAACATACGAAAGCCCGTTCTGATTTATTAAAGCGTGTAGATTGTCTTTCACATAAAATGAGCATTGATGAAATAAGAAATCATAAGGATATGATTGAAAAGATTTTGAAAACAGATTATCTGGACAGAGCCGGTATTGATGATTTTGAACATATACGGTCAGAATTAAGAGATTTGATGAAATATACAATATCTGATGTCAAAAAGTATGAAATTGACTGTAATGAAGAAATTTTATCAATGGAATTTCATGAAGCAGAACTTGAGAACGACGATTTGAATAATTATAAAGCTAAAGCAGAATATTATATCAGACAGCATCAGGATAACATTGCAATAGCAAAGTTAAAGACTAACAGACCACTTTCATCTACAGATATAAAAATCCTTGAAGATATTATGTGGAAAGATTTAGGCAGTAAAAAGGATTATGAAGAACAGGTAGGAGAAAAACCGCTGGGTGAATTTGTAAGAGAAATTGTAGGACTTGATATGAATGCAGCGAAAGAGGCATTTTCTGAATATCTTGATGAAAAAAGTTATAACAGCAGACAGATTTATTTTGTTAATCAGATAATAGAATATATTGTTCGCAACGGAATAATGAAAGATTTTTCAGTTCTCAGAGAGGCACCTTTTAATAATTATGGAAGTTTTGTGGAACTATATAATAATAATTTGAATGCTTGGAATGGAATTAAAAATATAATTAATTCTATTAATTCTAATGCGGCAGCATAAAATACGAAAGGCAGCATTGCTTGTTATGAAAAAAATATTACTTTTAACGACTGGAGGTACAATAGCATCATCCGATACAGGTTCAGGACTTATGCCGGTTGCAGGTGATTACAGACTTTTAAACTATGTGCCGGATGTCAATAAAATATGTAATTTGTATACAATGTCAGTTATGAATATCGACAGTACAAACATGACACCAGAACTTATGATGAAGCTTGCACAGGCGGTAAGTGACAATTACGATAAATATGATGGTTTTGCAATAACGCATGGCACAGATACGATGGCATACAGTGCAGCAGCTTTAAGCTATATGCTTCAAAATCTTGGTAAGCCGGTTGTTTTTACTGGTTCACAGCTTCCAATCGAAGCAGAAGGAACGGACGCAATAAACAATCTTTCTGATGCAATACATTTTGCATGTGAAAATATCTGCGGAGTTTATGTTGTATTTAATGGGATTGCGATAATTGGAACACATGCAATGAAGATAAAGACAAGAAGTTTCGATGCATTTGAAAGTGTCAATTGTCCTGATATTGCAACGATAAAAAAGGATATTATAGAATATACTGCAAAGGGAAAAAATATAACAAAAAAAGAGACCACACAAAATCTATATGGCAGCAAAGGATTCATTGCGAAGATTAACCTTTGTACGGATGTTATGCCATTGAAAATGTATCCCGGAATTGATGGGAGAGTATTTGATTTTATTAAAAATAATTATCGCGGAGTTGTAATCGAAAGTTTTGGAATTGGCGGAGTTCCTGATAATTATAATGATATATCAACAAAGTTGCGTGAACTGACAGAAGCAGGAACTGCGGTTGCAATCACAACGCAGTGTATGTATGAGGGAATAGATCTTTCAGTCTATGAAGTCGGACAAACACTTGCTAAACAGGGGATAATAAACTGTGCCGATATGACATTTGAAGCATCAGTTATGAAATTAATGTGGGCTCTGGCTGAATTTGATAATATAAAAGATATAAAAGCGTTTATGGAAAAACCATATTTTTATGATAAAAGTTATTAGATAAAAGCTGGATTATTTTATAAAAATAAAAAATATAATGTATATAGTGCATTATGCACAGAAATGGAGGACATATGTTAAAAGACTGGAGTAATGTAATAATTCCTGAAGAAGAAGAAATTAATGAAAGACTCGAAAGAGCAAGAAACAAGCTTGTACAGCAGCAGATTTTGATTATGCAGAAAAAACTGCCTGTTCTTGTGTCTTTTGACGGATGGGGTGCCGCGGGAAAAGGCAGTATTCTTGGTAAGATAATAAAGAATATTGATCCAAGATTTTTTAAAGTTGCTGTTATGGATAAACCAACAGAAGATGAAAAAAGAAGACCATTTCTTTACAGATATGTGATTAATATTCCGGAGGCTGGCAAGTTTACATTTATGGATGGCGGCTGTCTGGATGAAGTCACAAAACAAAAATTATCAGGTAAAATCACGGACGAAGAATATAAAAGAAAGATTGAGAGCGTAAAACGATTTGAAAGACAGTTGTCAGATAATGGCTATCTCGTTATAAAATTCTTTTTCCATATCGGAGAGCAGGAGCAGAGAAAACGTCTTACAAGACTGCTTGATGATAAGAATACAAGGTGGCGTGTAAGCGAATATGATTTGTGGCAGAATCAGCATTATAAGAAGTCATTGAAAGCATTTGACCAGTTCATTGATGATACAAGCCAGTCAATTGCACCATGGTATATTGTTGATGCTACAGACAAAAAATGGGTACAGCTCCAGATATTAGAGACGTTGGTGCAGGCAATTGATACGGCGTTGAAGAATAGTACACTTTCAGTTCCTCTTTTGCAGAATGCTTTTCCTCTTAATAAAATGGAAAAATTATCTGATATAAACCTTAATAAATCATTGTCAGATGAAGAATATGAGTACATGTTAAAGAATTACCAGAAAAAGTTGAATAATCTTCATAATATAATTTACAAGAAAAAAATTCCTGTTATTATTGCCTATGAAGGATGGGACGCGGCAGGAAAAGGCGGAAATATAAGACGAATAACCGAAGCACTTGACCCAAGAGGATATGAGGTGCAGCCGATTGCAAGTCCTGAGCCACATGAAAAGGCAAGGCATTATCTCTGGAGATTCTGGAACAGGCTTCCAAAATCAGGTCATGTTACGGTATTTGACAGAACATGGTATGGACGTGTGATGGTCGAAAGGCTCGAGGGATTCTGCAGTGAAAATGACTGGCAGAGAGCATATGTTGAGATTAATGAATTTGAAAAAGAATTGTCAGACTGGGGAGCGGTAATTGTAAAATTCTGGGTTCAGATTGATAAAGATACGCAGCTTGCAAGATTTAAGGAGCGTGAGAATACACCGGAAAAACGCTGGAAAATTACAGATGAAGACTGGCGTAACAGGGAAAAATGGGATTTGTACGAAAACGCTGTTAATGAGATGTTTGCAAAGACCAATACAACATATGCACCGTGGCATATTTTGGAATCTAATGACAAAAAATATGCAAGAATAAAGGCACTTAAAATATTAATTGATGCGATTGAAGAAAAAATCAAAGAAACTGACTAATTATTTTATGATTATTGACGATATACAAAATATAGGAAAGCATTCCTATAAATGTACATGCAGGGTAGAAACGGAGTTTAACCTTACAGCAATATTATTAAGTTTCAAGGAGGAATAATTATGAGTAGTATTGATTCGGGAAGCATGGGAGCATATGTCAGCAGTGTTGCATCATACAATAGCCATAATATGGGCAAGACAGGAAAGGCAGATGCAGCGTCGTCTTCAGAAAAAACATCTGATATACAGAAAACTTCAGAGGCAGGCAAAAAGTCAATTGTAAGCGGCAAAACAATAGGAAGTCCGAAGCTTAGCGAAAAAGCTGCCAGGTATTATGAACAGCTTAAAAGCAAATATTCTAATATGGACTTTATACTTGTAAGTGCTGACCAGAAAGAACAGGCTAAGTCTCAGGCAGGGAGTTATGCTAACGCAAATAAAATGGTCGTTTTAATTGATGAAGAAAAAATCGAGAAAATGGCTGAAGATGAAAATTATCGTAAGCAGTATGAAGGCATTATCGCAAATGCTGCAACAGGGCTTTCATCAATGAGCAGTAAGATATCTGCAACAGGTGCGTCAGTTAAAGGTTTTGGCATGCAGGTTAATGATGATGGAACAGCATCATATTTTGCTGTACTTAAAAAGTCAAGTGCCGCACAGAAGCAGAGAATAGAAAAAAATGCTGAAAAAAAGAAAGAGGCAAAGAAGGCAGAAGCAAAGAAAGCTCAGAAAGAAGCCCAAAAAGAGCGTCTGGAAAAGAGCAAGGATAAGACCGGAAATGTCTCAGATGACGATGATGATACAGTAACTATAACAGCATCATCAATTGATGAACTGCTTGATAAGATTCAGGCACAGAATCAATTGTTTATGAGTGATAATGTTCAGACTGAAGATGAAAAGAAGGTAGGACAGAAATTTGATTTCAGTGTATAAAAGAGACAGTGATGCTAATAGCAATGCACTCAGTCAGGATACCGCATTTAATGGAATTAAAGCATCTACTGATAAGAGAGTAAAAAGTTCCGCAAAAAAAAATTCCGTGTTTGCCGGAGATTTGAATTTGTCGGACAGTACAGCAAGCAGAATCGAACAGAAGAGAAACGGTGCAAGAAAGCAGGCTAAAAAGCTGATTCAGGATGCATGGGATAAAGATACAAAAGCACTTGGTTCAATTCAGGATATGGAGAAAGACAAGGCAGACAAGGTCAATGAGATTACCGATTTAAAAGCAAAAGCTGCATATCTTGAAAAAGATAAAAAGGCTGCTGCCGAGGAGTACGGAATTGACCCTGATTCGCAGGAACAGAAAGATCTTGAGCTTCTTGAGAAATATCAGAATAATAAAGCCGGTGTAGAAAATTCCCATTTCAGCGAAGATGAGGTTAATCGTTTGAAAGAACTACAGAATGAACCGCTTACCGATTATCAGAAACAGGTTTTAAAATTTAATGCATCAAAAAATGCAATTTTGCAGGATGCCGGCATGAAAGAAGAAAAAGTTATTTCCATGCATGAATCAATAAATCTTGCAAAATTAGACATGTTAAAGTCCCAGACTATGATTAAAGCTGATGATGCAGCTGATGCAGTTATTGATGCGGCAGAGGATGAGATATTCGGCATGCTTATAGCTGATGGCAAAGAAAAGCTTGACGAAGATGCAAAAGAGACGCAGGAAAAAGCTGATGATGCGTCCCAAAAACGTGAAGAACGTGAAGAAAAGATTGAAGAAAACAGGCAGGAACGCAAAGAACAGGAAGAGATTCTTAGCAAAGATGCTGATGCTGACAAGCTTGAACAAAATCTTTCTTTACAGAAACAGACAGATAATAATATCACCGATGTTCAGAAGAATATCCAGCGAATGATAAAAGAAAAAGGTCTGGTCAATGAAGATATTAAAGGAATCGAGATTGATTTGAACTTTTAAGAAGATTGATAACTATTTTACACGGATGTAAGAAACTTGCTACGGATGGCACATTTATTTGTGCTGTCCGTTTTTTTGGTTTACATATATTGGGGAAGGAGATTTTTATGAGTGATATACAGAGTGCAGTAAACAGCTTTAAACTTAGTTTTTTCAAAAATAACAAGACACAAAATAATAATAAAGTGACTGAAAAGCTGTTTGCCAAATATAAGCTAAAATCCGAAGATGAACAACAAAAGGAATCACAGGTAGACACAAGTACTATAGGACTTACGTTAAAAGATGCAGTGGATTCAATATTTGACCCGACAACCGGCATGTCAGATGAAGAAAAAAAGAAATTTATAGACAAACTTTATAAAAAAATAAAATCAGGCAAGAAACTTTCGGCTGACGAAATGCAATATTTGAGAATGAATGACCCGGTCACATATGCAAAAATGGCAAAAGTACAGATTCAGAGAAAGGCACTTGAAAGCAGGCTTAAACAGGCAAAGTCCAAAGAAGAGGCATTAGAAATATATACCAGTGCAAAATCAAGGATAAGTGATGACGACCCGGCAAGAGAAGAATTGAATGCAGCATATGATGATGCATATGGTGAATTTAAAAAATCAGAGCAGTATAAAAAACTGCCTGCAACAGAAAAAGAAGCAAAGGAGAAAGAAAAAAATGGCACAAGTAGGAGCAGTTGGAACAAAGACATCACAGGAGACACAAAATTCACAGAAAACGAAGAAGAAACGTACGAATTCGGAATTTCTGGAGATTTTGAGGGAGAGGAATGAGGAACTGAAAGAAAAAATTCTCAATGGTGAAACAGAAGAATCGGTTGCAATCGGAGCAGGTTCGTATACGAAATCAGAATGGAGCAAGTTTTTGAAGGATTTTGATGATGCACAGGATATGATAAAACAGCAGATTCGAGAAGAAATAACAAAGCGTGTAGAAAAGCAGGAAAAAATTGAAGAAATTGAAGATGAAAAATTTGAGAAAGATATAGATAAAGATATACAGGATAAAAAAGAATTAGAAAAAGAATATGAATATGCACAAAAATTTTAATATATAAAACAATTTCCGCATAAGTTAAGAAACCCCGGCAGGCAAGAAGAAAAGGTCTGCCGGGATTTTTATGTCAAATATGGTAATAAAAAAATATTTTGAAATTCAAAATAATTGTTGACAGCACATATAGAGTTGTGATATAAAAATGATTGTTTGATAATCAAAGTAAGATAATCAAAATATAAGATTATCAAACTAAAAAGCAGTAATTGTTCTGCGGAAAGTGACAGATATGTATTTATGAAAGCTACGATTATTGGAACGGGAAGTTATATTCCTGAGTACATACTTACGAATCAGGAACTTTCAACAATGGTTGAAACTGATGATGAGTGGATTGTAACGAGAACGGGTATCAGTGAGAGAAGAATACAAAAATCGGGTGATGTTGCTGATATGGCAGTCAATGCCGCATTAAAGGCACTTGATAATGCAGGGATTAATTCAGAGGATATTGACTTGATAATAGCAGCTACTTCAACACCTGATTATCTGTTTCCTAATTGCTCATCAATAATCCAGAAGAATACAGGTTCAATAAATGCAGTGTGCTTTGATATAAGTGCGGCGTGTTCGGGATTTATTATGGCATTATCTGCCGCAAAAGCTTACATTGAGGCAGGAATGTATAAGAAAGTTCTCATTGTATGCAGTGAAAAAATGTCTGGAATAACAGACTGGAAGGACAGAAGTACATGTATCCTTTTTGGCGACGGTGCAGGAGCATGTGTTGTTGAAAGCAGTGAGCAAGAAGGTGTGAAATCAGTCGATTTACACAATGAAGGAATGCTAGGAGAAGTTCTTACCGCAAAAAGAAATGAAAATATAGTAATGAATGGGCAGGAAGTATTTAAGTTTGCGGTAAAAAAAGTTCCTGAAACAATTAATACATTGTTGAAAAAAGAAAATACAGATGCAGAAGATATAAAATATTTTATTTTACATCAGGCAAACGTAAGGATTATTGAGAGTGTAGCAAAAAGATTGGGTATAGATATGAACAGATTTCCGGTGAACCTGTCCAGATACGGAAATACATCATCAGCCAGTATACCGATTCTGCTTGATGAGCTGAATCGTGAAAATAAACTGCAAAATGAAGACCTGCTTGTATTTGCGGGATTTGGTGCAGGATTAAACTGGGGCAGTATTCTTGTAAAATGGAACTGCCGTAAATCTTGACGATAACGTCATTACTAAAAATTGCAGTATTCACTGTAAGAATGTAAAAAGAAAGGATTTTTATTATGTTTGAAAAGATTAGAGATTTAGTAGCAGAGCAGCTTGGAGTAAATAAGGATGACATTAAGCCGGAAAGCAGATTCAAAGAAGATCTTAATGCAGATTCACTTGATTTATTTGAGCTTATCATGAGCCTTGAGGAGGAATATTCAACAGAAATTCCTACAGACGAACTTGAAAATCTCACAACAATACAGTCAGTAATCGATTATCTTGGAGCAAAAGGAATAGCATAATGGAAACAAGAGTAACAAAGCTTCTTGGCATAGAATATCCGATAATTCAAGGCGGAATGGCATGGGTTGCCAATGCAAATCTTGCGGCTAATGTGAGTAAGGCTGGCGGAATCGGATTCATCGGTGCTGCCAATGCACCGGGAGAATGGGTGAGAAGTGAAATAAGAAAAGCAAGAGAAATAACAGATAAACCAGTCGGAGTAAATATTATGCTTTTAAGTGAGCATATAGATGAAGTTGCACAGGTTGTTGTTGAAGAGAAAGTATCTGTTGTATCAACAGGAGCAGGAAATCCCGGAAAATACATGAAAATGTGGAAAGATGCAGGAATTAAAGTTATGCCGGTTGTAGCATCAGTTGCACTTGCAAAACTCATGGAGAGAGCAGGTGCTGATATGGTTATAGCTGAAGGAATGGAATCAGGTGGGCATATCGGTGAGCAGACTACAATGACACTTGTTCCACAGGTGGCTGATGCAGTTTCAATTCCTGTAGTAGCAGCTGGTGGAATTGCAGATGCAAGAGGATTTTGTGCAGCATTTATGCTTGGTGCCGAGGCTGTACAGATGGGAACACGTTTTGTTGTTGCCAAAGAATCAGATGTTCATCAGCTTTACAAAGACAGAATAATAGCAGCAAGGGATATAGATTCTGTTGTTACAGGAAGAAGTACGGGACATCCGGTCAGGTCTTTAAGAAATGAAATGACCAGGCAGTATCTTAATATGGAAAAAGAAAATGTATCATTTGAAGAACTTGAACATCTTACACTAGGTGCTTTACGTAAAGCAGTTGTCGATGGTGATGTAAAAATGGGAACTGTAATGGCCGGTCAGATTGCGGGAATGGTAAAAAAAGAGCAGACATGCAAAGAGATAATTACAGAAATAATGGATGATGCACATAAAGTGTTTAACAGTGTAAAATTTTAGAGGAGTTTCGTATGGGAAAGACAGTCATTATGTTTCCGGGACAGGGAGCACAAAAGATTGGAATGTCACAGGAATTTTATGAAAAATATAAAGTGAGCCGTGATTGCTTTGAAAAGGCTGAAAATGTAACGGGATTAGACATGACTAATCTGATTTTTAAAGAAAATGAAAATCTTGATAAGACAGAATATACGCAGATAGCATTGTATACAGCTGAAATGGCAGCTTTTTATGCAGGCGTGGAGGAAGGTCTGACATTTGACTGTGCAATCGGACTTTCGCTTGGGGAGTACAGTGCAATGACAGCCTGTGGTGCAATAGATTTTGAAGATTGTGCGTCTCTTGTGAGAAACCGTGGAATTTATATGGAAACAGCGGTTCCTGACGGACATGGAGCTATGGCAGCCGCT
>ENA-OOZA01000971-OOZA01000971.1-human-gut-metagenome-genome-assembly--contig:-NODE-971-length-15648-cov-2.681395_pt1 | contig 15648 bp, 6 predicted proteins | sample MGYA00241703_ERZ501378 | MGnify/ENA primary metagenome ERZ501378 (study PRJEB25962, sample SAMEA2042916) | human gut metagenome | biome: human gut; feature: human-associated habitat; material: faeces...
GATGGCACAAACATAAGTCCATAGTAGTGTACTACTGCCCTACTTCAAACTTTACTTCAGTTCCTTTCAGAAGGGGGGAAGCAAACTTTACTTTAACCGGTCCCTCTCCTCCGGTAGTCTGTATATAGGCCAGCAAACGCCCGTGGTATACGCGGTGACGGTTATCGGTATAATCACTCATGTCACTGTTGTCAGAGCCTTCGAGCCCAAGCAGACGCGCCGCTCCTTCAACTGTACACGTAATTTCATTGTCGCCAAGTTTCACAACAGTACCTTCTTCGTCAACCACCTCTACGGTTATGTGCGCAGTGGCGCGGTCGCCGGACAAAATAGTGCGATCCGCCGTGGCACGGATGGCATAAGGACGTCCGGATGTCCGGATGGAATAGCTCGACAAGGCATTTCCTTCCTTATCGCAGCCCTCAGCACGAAGCTCACCAGCCCGGAAAGGAATATCCCAGTAGATGATGCCGGTCTTTTCATCATAAGGTTTCATCTCGCCTACCACCCTGCCGTTGAGCAGCAAACGCGCCTGCGGAGCATTGGTATAACACACCACACGTATGTTCTGCCCCTCGTCATAGTTCCAGATGTCCCATGCATCAGGCGAAAGGAATACATGCTCGGGATGCTTGGGATGGACATATACCGGATATGTTCCTGCATACGTGACCGGATTCTCGCACCACAACGAAGCCCGGAAATGTCCGCGTGGCTTGGGGAAACTTCCGAAATCGAGCAAACCCGTGTACAAACCGCGGGACGGCCATCTGCCCGATTCACCCAGATAATCCGTACCGGTCCAGATGAACTGCCCGAAGATGAAATCCTTGTCGCGGACGGCATACCAGGCATCAAGCCCCGAACCCGTCTCGCTTCCATAGATAATGCGGTCCGGATAAGTGGCATGGTCTTGGTCGTAGCGGTTTTCCGTATAGTTATACCCCACCACATCCACAGCATCGGGATACTCCGTCTCGTTCGACATCACGACACCCGCCAAAGCTCCGGTCACGGGACGGGAAGTGTCCACGGCACGTACACAGGCAGCCAGACGCTTTGCTATGGTTCCGATGCGCATGGCATCGGGAGCATCCGGCTTATAGCCCCCGAACATAGGCTGGTTGATTTTAGCTCCATCAAGAACGGGATGCGAATAAGGGTCGTTCGGATAATCCACTTCATTGCCGATACTCCACAAGAAAATACAGGTATGATTGCGGTCACGACGTACCATATCGGTTACGTCCCGTTCTATCCACTCCTCGAAGAAGTCGAAAGTACCGTCATAACTCGGAGTACCCACATTCCAGCCTTGTACCCATTTGCGTTTCGGAAACTCCCATTCGTCAGAGACTTCATCCATTACAAGAAATCCCAGGCGGTCACACAGTTCATAAAGAACGGGGGCTTGTGGGTTATGGCTCATGCGGATGGCATTTACGCCAATCCCTTTCAAGTTATTCAGGCGGCGTTCCCATACCTCCGGCGGCACTACTGCACCCAACACTCCTGCATCATGATGTAGGCATACACCTTTTACCTTCATCCAGTTGCCGTTGAGGGCAAAACCTTTGTTGGCATCAAATTCCAGCGTACGCAGTCCCACTTTGGTCTCACTGCCGTCAATGCGTTTGCCATTGGCAAGCAATTCGGTTTTCAATGTATACAGATACGGATTATCCAGATTCCAACGATGGGGTTTGGACACTTTCAAGTCAAGACTTTGCTTGGCAATGCCCTCTTTTCCATCGGCAACACGCACACGGCGTTGTGCCACCTTCTTTCCGGCAGTATCGTACAGTGAAGCCTTCAGTTCCAGTTTGTCGGAAGTTGCCTTGTGCTTCTCCACCTCTACATCGACCGCAACGACGGCTTGCTTGTCTGTCAGCGAAGCGGCATGCCAGCCCACACCCCATTGCGCAATATGTGTATCGGGAGCAGCCACCAGCCATACATCGCGATAGATGCCCGACCCCGTATACCAACGTGAATCGGCATAACGGCTATGGTCTACACGGACAGCCAGCACATTGTCGCCTTCCTTCAGGTAAGGGGTCATGTCGTAAAGAAACGATACATAGCCGTTGGGGCGCCTGCCAAGCAGATGCCCGTTCAGGTAAACCTCGCTCCGGTTATATACCCCTTCGAAATAGATATAATGACGTGTTGCGTTGTCTTCAACCCTGAAGTGTTTGCGATACCAGCCTATCCCACCCGGCAGGTACCCGGTGCAACTGGCCAGTGTGGGCGACAATTGCCCCTCTATGGACCAATCGTGTGGCAAAGAAAGCTTCCGCCATTCGCTGTCGTCATAGTCAGTCCGGACAATAGCCGAGTCGTCCGTCAGCCGGAACAGCCATCCGTCATTGAATTTTGCGGCATCGCCAAATGCCACCTGCGCCTTTATCGGAGCAACGACCAGCATTGCCAGCAAAAAGATAAGAGCAGTCCTGTTATTCTTAAAATACATTTTCATATAGATTTTCTTTGAAGTTAAACTAATTCCTTACTTCAGGCTATACACCACGGTTGTCACACTCTTGGCTTCCAGAATCACCTGCTTGCCTGCCGCCACCGTTCCTTCCACCAGATTCTTGCTACCGGTAGTTGTATAAGTAGCTATTGACTTCGCTTCATTGCTCCATCCCACATGCGTTTCACCTAAGCGAACCGCCTTATCAGACATGTTTGTATAGACGGCCACTACCTTATCCCCCTCGGGAGAAAGCCAGGCGGAACCGAAAAAAGTACGCGATTCGTTCAAGTCGAGGGCAATACGGCGGTATCCCGGACGGATAAAGCGGCTGTAATTGCCCAGTACCCAAAGAGTGGCAGTAGCCTGATAGCTTCCCTCCTGCTCTATATCACCATACTCGCCACCGGCAGGTACCAGCGAAATCAAGAGAAAACGGTTCTTATGCCCCCAACGGGAAACATCCATCGATGTCCAGTAACTCCAGGAAGACACCCCAGCCACAGTGAGGTCATTGTGGATGACCTTCGACATGTAGAAAGCGATATCCATCTCAGAAGCCTGCTCGTAGCCCACGAATTCGGAACTGCTGTAATTATCGCCCAGCATACTCCATTCACTCTGCCAAACATCCAGATTATACTGACCGGCAGCCTGGGCCACTTGCTTGCGCACGTTGCGCATACCGTCCCATGTGCCGTCAGTCCAATAGCTGTGTCCGCAAATGAGATTCTTCACGTGTGCCAAGTCACCCACGTAGGCGGAAGAGCCGGGTGTAAAGAAAGCTGAGAATACATTACTGCGGTTGGCATCGCCTTTCACTTTATACAGATACTCCCAATCACCGGATTCGCCCAAGAGAATGTCTGTGGAAAGCCCCCGGTCATCCAACGACATATCCAACTCGCGTGCCAGTGCAGCCACTTCGTCATTGGTCCAGCCACTGCCCTCCTGACCGCTGTCCCAGTTGTACTGCGGCTCGTTGACGGGCGAGATATGGCTTATGTGATAGCCTTCACCGGTATAACGGGCCGCTACATCGGCCATATATCCTGCAAAGTCACCATAATGCTCCGGTTTCAGATTGGAAAGTCCCCCTCTGGCGGAAAATCCTTTTCCATTATAGGTGTACTGCACGGGAGGTGTATTGCTGAAAAGAACGAAATTGTTACATCCCAGCTCCTTGGCACGGTCCATGAAGTAACGTTGTCCCTCGCAACGGGTCCAGTCGTACGTCAAGTCATCCGTAAGATAGGATTCCGCACGACGGGATTTATCCTCGATGCCGCTGGCTTCACCTTGCGCGGCACTGCCGCCACCAAGATTCACCCGCCATTGGGAAAGGCCGATTCCTTTCGGCTTGCCGCCCACAATCTCTGAAGAAAAAAGCAGTTCCGTAATCCCCGCACGGTGCGAAGTCCATGACTTGCCCACAAAGGCAGGCGACCAACAGTCCGAAGCGCCAAAGCCGGCTATTGTCTGGAAAGTCTGTCCGGCATCGATGCTCACCAGTTTCTCTACGCTGTTTGTAATGTCCGGACCCTCAGGAGTGTCTGGAGTATCCGGCGTAACGGGAGAATCGTCGCTGCAAGCCATTGCAGCAAGCAGTGCCGGAAGAATAAAAATGTGTCTCAAATTCATGATATTGTTTCGGATTAAAAAAACTGCCGCGGATAATCCATTGCAAACTATCCGCGACAGAATATAAAGACCTATTGAATAATCAGTTCCTGCAACAATCTGTTTTCATCAGAATGTGTTTAATTCCAACCCGGGTTCTGGGTAATGGAACCGTTGGACATCGTGATTTCGTACAAAGGAATGGGGAACACCATGTCGCGGTTTTCATTGAAAGTGATGCCTTTGTCACTTGCTTCACCTTGATTTTCCCACTCAAGAGCGTCACGGGTAGCCTCTTCAGTGTTCCACTTCACAAAGGAACCGTTCGGTCCCAGGATATTGCTAATCATCTTTTTACCATTTGTATCAGTCCAGCGGCGGATATCATACAGACGGTTCTGCTCGAAAGCCAATTCCAAACGGCGCTCCAGGCGAATGGCACTTTGCAATGCCTTTCCACTTGCCGTAACGTCATCCAACTTGGCACGTCTGCGCACCTGATTGAGAGCATCACGGGCAGAAGCGTCATCACCCAGTTCATTGCAAGCCTCAGCATACATTAAAAGGACATCGGCATAACGCAGAATACGGTGATTCAAAGGACTCTTGTCCGTGGCGTAAGCCGTTGCATTGCCTTGAGCACGATATTTCATCGGCAGGAAATACTTGCGGATGATACGCGCAGACTTATGGTCAGCGGGATTGATAATATAGCAATTGGGGTCCCAACCATATTTATCAAGATATTCCTGATACTTATTCAACGCTTTGCTTGCGTCAATGAAATCTTCGAATTGGTCTTCGCCGGCAATTTCTGTACAGCCCGACTTGATTATTGTCCATTTCAAACGTTCCGTATCACCGGCCTCAATATAAGCTTGCTCCAAATTTGCCGTAGGCTGACACCAGCTCCAACCATCACCAGGACCATTACGGGCACCGGTTACCGTAGCAAGCGCCCCTCCTAAGCCCAAAGTGGGATGATATTCATACTGGATTTCCAGAAGGCTCTCCGCACTGTTGTCATAGTCGACATTCCATACCTGCCCGAAATCGGGAAGCAATTGGTATTCGCCTTCATCTATCACAGTCTTCAACACATCATGGGCAGCCTGCCATTTCTCCTGATAGAGGTACACTTTACCCAATAATCCTAAAGCGGCGCCACGGGTAGCATGCCCTACTTGCGCAGTACTGCGTTGCGGCAGTATTTCGGCAGCTGCCATCAGGTCATCCTCTATGAATTTGTACACGGCTTCTGCCGTAGCACGTTCTGTTCCCTCCACTTCTTCCGGCATTTGGAAACTGGTCATCAAGGGCACCCCGCCAAAATTTCTCACCAGTTCGAAGTAATAGTAGCCACGCAGGAAACGGGCTTCTGCCACCAGACGGTCTCTGGTTTCTGTCTCTTGGGTTTCGAGAGCCGCAATGCGATCTATGGCTATGTTACAACGTAAAATACCTTTGTAACGGTACTGCCAAAAATTGGAGATAGGGCCATTGCTGGCACCGTTTCCCTGATAATGCGCCAATGAGATATAATCACTCTGAGACTGAGAGGTATTCCCCATCCAGGCATCATCTCCACACATTTCGGAAAGTAACCACACGGTGTTGATTTGCCACCATCCTCCATATGTCATGGCCTGATAACAGCTCGTGACTGCGGATTCACACTCTTCTATGGACTTATAATAAGTGTCCACGTTCAATTGCCCACGTACGTCTTCGGTCAGGAAGTCCTCGCAAGAGGTAAACACCAGCGAAGCAATCAGAACTACTATTGTAAATATTCGTTTCATGGATAATCAAGAATTAAAATTTGAAGTCAATGCCAAACAAGAATGTTCTCGGATTAGGATAAGCCACGTTGTCAATACCGGTATTGATGGCACTGCCAGAGCTGTCGGTAGTACCGTCAACCATCGGGCGTTCGGGGTCCATTCCCGAATAACCGGTAATGGTAAACGGATTCTGTGCAGAGAAGGAAAGACGCAAGTCAGCACCTCCAACCCATTTCTTAGGAAGCGTATAGCCTATCTGCAACAGCTTGCAACGCAAGTAGGAACCATCTTCCACATAGAAACTGGAAACGCGGCTATAGTTCAGGTTCAAGTCATTGCTCGACAAACGGGGAATATCATTGCCGGTACCCTCGCCATGCCATGCTTTCTCCAGTGTACCTGCCCAGACATTCTGTCCACCTGAACCGGAGTACCTTCCTTTGGTAACATTGTAAATATCATTACCGAACGTACCATAGAAATTGGCTGCAAAATCAATGTTCTTATAACGCATACCAATATTCAGACCCATCATTAAATCAGGATAAGGATTGCCGATATAATCTTTGTCATTGGCATCGAGCACTCCGTTATGGTCCCGGTCCTTGAAGCGGATGTCTCCCGGTTTTGCATTGGGCTGAATCAGTGTTCCGTGTTCGTCAGTGTGCGCATACACCTCTTCCCAATTCTGGAACAAGCCATCGGCCACGTAACCGTAGAAACGGGAGATAAAACCACCATCTTCGTTACGGATAATCTGGTCGCTATTGAATCCACCGACATTGATAGGACCGTCGCCCGAGAACTTGATGGCCTTGTTGCGTACGGCAGAAAGGTTCAGACCAAGATCGTAAGAGAAATCCTTGCCGATTTCATCGCGCCAGGTAAGTCCCACTTCCCAACCGCGGGCCTGCATACTACCGATGTTCATCCAAATCTGGCTGTTCCAGTTATCATATCCCAAAGAGAGGATGTTCTGTTTCTGGTAGAGCATGTCAATGGACTTTTTCTGGAAATATTCGAATGTTACACCCAAACGTGAATCAAGGAATGACATATCCACGCCTACGTTCCAATCTTCCACAGTCTCCCACTTCAACTGGTTGTTACCTACTGTAGACACGAAGTAACCATTTGCCAACGTATTGCCATAATAGTATTGGGTTTCGCTCAACAAAGTAAGGGTAGCATTATTGTTGATATTCTGATTACCTACACGGCCCCAGCCTCCACGAAGCTTCAGGTCACTGAAGATGTCCTGGTCCTGCATAAATGCCTCACTGATGACACGCCAGGAAGCGGAAACAGACGGGAAGAGGGCATACTTGCTGCCCTTCGGGAAACGGGAAGAACCGTCAGCACGAAGAGATGCCGAAATGTAGTAACGGTTATCGTAGTTGTACATGACACGGCCCAGGAAAGAGACCAGTGTATTGTAAGTGGTTTCACCGTTGGCCTCGTCCGTACCCTGCTGTCCGGCATTCACTTCCTGCATCTGGTCCAGATTATTGGGAACATTATCACGCCGTGCCTGAGTATTGTACCATGCAAAACGTTCGGCAGTAAAGCCAGCCATTACATTCAAGTTGTGCTTTTCAGCGAAAGTGTCCATGTAAGTGGCTGTATTCGTCCAGTTCCAGTCAAACCACTCCTGATTGCGGCGGGTGATTTCGTTCAAGTCTTGTTTCTCCAACGGATCCATATTGAACTTCGGAACGAATGAATCAGAACGGCGATAGTGTGCATTGGCACCGAACTGGGTGCGCAACGTCAGCTTTTCTATCGGGTTTACCTGCAGATAGGTATTCAGAATGGCACCCAACTCGCGAGAATGAGCATTGCTACGGGCAATTGAACCGGCGGGATTCCACTCCTGGTTGTTGTAAGAGCGTTGATAGTTGTTGTACTCATTATCCTCCCATTGGTCCTGCGGACGGAATACCGGAGTTGTCGGGTCCATAGCCATGGCTGCCGAGAACTGGTTTGGGGTATCATCCCATGATTCGACACGTGGAGCAATATCAACTCCCAATTTTACATACTTATTAAATGTATATTCAGTATTCAGACGGATATTTATCTTATCCCAATAACCTACATCAAACTGTGAGTTGTTACGATAATAGCCCACGCTAAAGTTATAAACAAACTGTTCTGAGCCACCGGCAACACTAAGTGAATGGTTCTGCACCAAAGCTGTTTTATTGACTACAGTATCCCACCAGTCTGTACCACCGGGATTGGTCGTAGCACCCGTATCGTTCCAGATAGAAGAAAGGCCATCATTCGTATAACGGGTATTGAACACTTCTTTATATTCAGCCGCACCGGCAATATTAGGTTTGGCCACGGTCTGGAAACCAACAGAAGAATTCCAATTGATGCGGGCTTTACCAGTCTTACCTTTCTTTGTAGTAATCAGGATGACACCGTTTGATGCACGTGTACCATAGATAGCGGCAGCCGAAGCATCTTTCAATACTTCCATGGAAGCAATATCGTTACTATTCAGAAAGTTGATATTGTCACCTACCGGCATACCATCCACTACATACAACGGATTCGTACCGTTTACGGTAGTTACACCACGAATCAGCACCTTCGGAGTAGCTCCAGGGCCACCACCACTGGTGACTTGTACACCATTTACCTTACCCTGCAAAGCATCCATAGCATTACCGGTCACGGTTTCAGTGATTTCATCGCCTTTTACTGTAGCAATAGAACTGGTCAAATCGCTCTTTTTCACAGCACCATAACCGATAACCACCACTTCATCCAGTAATTCCGCAGCCTCCTTCAGTACCACGTTAATCGTAGTACGTCCACCTACAGCTATTTCCTGAGACTCAAAACCAATAGAAGAGAATACCAACACTGCATTCTTGTCTACATTGGGTAATGTATAATCACCGTCGATACCGGTAATTGTACCCGTACCGGTACCTTTCACTTGAACTGTAGTTCCAATCAACGGCTGCTGGTCGGTGGCCGAAGTCACCACACCCTTAACCGTTATCTGCTGCGCATAACCGCAAAGGCTTATCAGCGCAAGACATAATAATAGAATTTGCTTTTTCATATCTTAAATCTAATGTTACTTTTTAATTAGCAGGCACAATCTTGCCGCGACCCAAATGCGCGTCAAACTCAAAGCGGTAGTTGCCGGTCACCGTAACCGTAGGCTTCATCCAGTTGTCACCTACCATCGAGCCGTCTTCCCAACGCTGATTGGTGCCTTCCCAATTAGGATTCACATCCCCTTTCTTACTGAAGTAACCAAACTTCTCTACATTCTGAGAGTCGTCACACCGCCATTCCACATGATCCCACCATCCGTCGGGATGATAATTGGATATGATGAAGTTCATTTCTTCACCGGCTTCCAGCGTCCAAGTTCCATTTTCCGGATAATAGAAAAGATGAGGATTATTTTTATCCTGGGCAAACAACTGATTTCCCGCATCCTGAGGAGAACCTCCCCAACCGATATAGAAATCAATGAACGATTCCCCATTCTCCCAACGGTCAAAACAAGGCTTTCCATATTCATATTTCATCGGATTTGTAGCCTCTGTCACCGAGTACGTGCGCATACTATAAGTAGACTCTTTCACATTGATGTCTATTTCATAATAAACACCAGCCTCATCCAAGACAATAGGTTTAGCCGTTTCCGGGTCATCCGTCAGTTTTGTATTATCCTCCGGATCAAGGCCAAAACAGATAGGAGTAAAGTCTGTCTTTTGCGGTAAGAAGAAAATTTCCGTACCGGCAGCTTTATTATAATAACGTGCACGATATTGGTACTCGCCCGTATGGTTAATCACCATCGGTACACCGAAAATATCACTGTTCAATTCCTCTACGGTTGCCACATCGGCCAGATACATTTTGGGGAAGTCAGGCATTTCAGATACACTGATGGTACTATTGGTCACTGTCTGATTGCCTCTGGCATCCACAGCCGTCAAAGTCACATCGTAACTTTTCACCTCATTAGGCAGAATAATCTTCTCCGTAAAGCTCAAAGTAGATTGCCCGCCAGCCTCTATACGGCGGCTTTCAAAACCTTCTACCCCAGGAATCTCAATGAGTACATAATCCAGTATGCGGTCATCTTTCACCGTGAAATTCAGGTTGAACTTTGTTTCATCCTTTATCAGTACGGTAACCTCCTTACCAGGGGCAATTGTAAATGTAGGATTCTCAAAGTCCCCATCCATCGTTATCAACACATCCTGCGACACTTCACGCCCGCCCGCATCTGTTACGGTCACTTTCACGGTGAAGCGTTCACCGATTTCATCACGCTTGAGGTCATAAGAATAGCTCAACTCATACTCCGTTTGGGGAGCTCCATAGATTTCGACCAAATCAATGGTCTTGTTCAGATAAAGATCGGCACATTGCAGATTGACGGATACAATTCCATCCTGGTCAGCCAACGAACCTTCAATGGTAAAACGATGGCCGGCACCGGATTCAATATGATCCGTCACCAATGTCATTGTCGGAATCTGCCCGTCTACATCAGAGTATCCGTCATCGTCACTACATCCAGTAGTCCATAAAGCCAGCGATAATAACGCCCAGAAAGTGGCGTTAAAGAAATGCTTCTTCATAAATATTATTATTAAAGTTAAACAAAAAAGTACATTTTGTTCCGATTTATAATAATCGGCAATGCAAATATATGCCAATTTTCGATTCAACAGCTGTATAAATCTTGCAGAGAAGGCATATAAATCTGTCAATGCACGATTTGTGCACATCATCTAAAGATTTTATTTGTACTTTTGACTCATGCAATGAAAAACGACCCGTTATGAAGAAGATTCTACTTTCCATTTTCCTATGCCTGCCATTCCTGCTATCCGCGCAGCCATATACCATAAAACATCTAAGTATCCGTGAAGGGCTGTCCAACAACCATGTGGTAAGCATAGCCCAAGACAAACGGGGCTCTCTATGGTTTGCCACAGAAGAGGGTTTAAATAAATTCGACGGAATACGCTTCCTTACCTATTATAAAGAAGAAACAACCGGCAAGCAAAGCATCACCGGCAACGAACTGAACTGTCTGCTGGACGATCCCATCGACTCCATCTTATGGATAGGAACCCAGCGTGCCGGAATCAATGCATACAATTATGCCAACGATTCATTCATCACTTACAGACACAACGAAAACAACCCTGAAAGCCTGGTTACGGACGACATTACCAAAATCATTGCCGCCTCCGACGGTAACCTATGGATTTGCACCTATTGGAAAGGCGTGGACTATTTTGACAAGCAAACCGGGCAATTCACCCATTACAATACCGAAACCGTACCAGGTTTTGCAAGCAACCATATCTGGTCTGCCATAGACGGTGGTAACGGACTACTCTATATCGGGCATGTGGACCGGGGATTCAGTATACTTTCCATAAAAGACAAGACAGTCAAGAACTTCACACACGAGCCGCAATCCCCCAACAGCCTGCCCGGCAACGAAGTGACATGTGTCTACAAAGACAAAAGCGGAAACATATGGATAGGAACCGATAGAGGAGTGGTACTGTTTAACCCGGAAGCGGAAAGTTTCATCCCCTTCGACGACAAAACCAACTGCATATCGCACCGTGTATATGATATACACCAACTGGATGACAACAGACTTTGGATAGCCATGGAATTCGGCGGCATTGCCGTAGTGGATTTGTCCCAACAGCTTTTCCGTTCGTCGGACCAGATTCATGCGCTTTCTATCCGGGAGGGAGACGATGAATACGGCTTGTCCAACTCCAGTATCCGTTGCCTGCTCCAAGATTCCTTCGGTAATGTATGGGCAGGTTCCTGGGGAGGCGGCATCAACTTCATAAAACGCGAGCCGTCACTCTTCAGCACTTATAAATATTCTCCTTTTCCATCCACCAACAACAGCCTGAACAGTAAAATAGCCTCCGGTGTCTGTATGGACAAAGCCGGTAACCTCTGGATAGGAACCGATGGAGGAGGAATCAACGTATTCAACAAGGGAAGACGAATAGCCATATACAATGCTGACAACAAGAAATTCAGAAGCAATACGGTGCAGGCAGCCTTGTGCGACTCGAAGGGAGGATTATGGTTCGGACTTTTTTATGGAGGAATAGCCTACTACAACCCCAAGAGCCAAAGCTTCCGGCAGATTTTCTCCGAAGACAAGTCACGCACTGACGTACGTTCCTTTCATGAAGACAAGCAGGGAAACATTTGGGTCGGAACCAGCGAAGGCGTCTATCTTATAGATTGTGACAGCAAGACAATCAAGGCACACTACAATCTGGAGAACAATCTGGCCCGCTGTGTGCTGAAGGATTCCGAAGACCAAATATGGGTAGGATTCTTCGGAGGAGGCCTGGGCCTCTATAACCCTCAACTCCAAAGCATCCAGCTCTTCAACGTCCTGGCCAAATTCCCCTCCAATACCATCAATGCTCTCTACGAAGACAGCAGAAAGCGGTTGTGGGTGGCCACGGGTGAAGGTTTGGTATGCTTCCCCTCCCTGACAGACAGAAACTACAAAGTATACCAACGTGAAAGCGGACTGGCTAACACCCACATACAAGCCATCGGTGAGGACAAGGCAGGAAATATTTGGGTGAGCACCAACAAAGGTATCAGCTGTCTTGTGGACAGTAAAGACATTTTCTATAACTACGACTATCACGACAACCTCCCCATGGGAAGCTTCAGTCGGGGCAGTGTAGCCTACGGACAAGACGGTAACTTTTACTTCGGCTCTATAAACGGTCTGTGCTACTTCAACCCGGAAGTTGTATTGCAGGAACGCAAATCACCACCCGCATTCATCACCAACATTGAAATTACCGACCCGCTGAACAAACCGGAAAACGGACAGAGCACCATTGCCTTAAACGGACAGAAGAACGTGCAACTGAAATATACACAGAATAGTTTCAGTATCCGGTTCAACATCCAGAACTATGCCCTGGTCAACCAAGTGGAATATGCCTATATGCTGAAAGGACTCGAGAACTCCTGGTATACGCTTACAGACCCCAATAATGTCACCTTTCGTAATCTTCCTCCCGGGAAATACCAGTTCCAAGTGAAAACGCGCATGCGCAACCAAGCATGGTCGGACGCAACCACCTCATTGAACATCCGCATCGCCCCACCCCTTTGGCTTACTTGGTGGGCAAAGTCATTCTATATCCTGCTGTCCCTTATCATCCTTTTCTCTATACTCTATGCCTACAAGAAAAGACTGGATGCTGAAGCACTGTACCAACTGGAGAAGCAGAGCCACGAACACGAGCAGGAACTGAACAACGAACGCCTGCGCTTCTACACCAACATCACCCATGAACTGCGTACTCCGCTCACGCTGATTCTAGGTCCATTGGAAGACCTGTTGAGTGATGCCACCCTGTCTCCCAAACACGCCAACAAAATCAGCATCATTCATGATAGCGCCACCCGTCTGCTGAATCTGATAAACCGCATACTGGAATTCCGCAAGACCGAGACCCAGAACCGTAAATTATCTGTGGCCAAGGGAGATCTGGGACAATTGGTACAGGAAGTGGGATTACGTTACAAAGAGCTGAATCCCAATAACAAAGTAAATTATCATATTCATATCGAAACAGAAGATACGGAAATCTTCTATGACGCGGACATGATCACCATCATACTGGACAACCTGATGAGCAATGCTGCCAAATATACTTCCGAGGGAGATATCACCTTATCACTCCGTTCAGTAGAAGAGAACCAGATAAAATACACGGAAATCAGTGTCAGTGATACCGGTCATGGCATTGACGCCGAAGCGTTACCACACATTTTCGATCGCTATTATCAGGCAAAAAGCAAATATCAGGCATCGGGTTCGGGAATCGGGCTCGCTCTGGTCAAAGGTTTGAGTGAGTTACACGAAGGAATCCTGAAAGTAGAAAGCACAGTGGATACGGGAACCACATTCACGCTGCGCCTGCTCACCGAGAATACGTATCCCAACGCTATCCATGCCCAACATGATATGGAAAAGAAGCCGATGGATGCAGAGGAAACCACCATTACCGATACACCAACCGAAAATCATCCCATTGTACTGGTGGTAGAGGACAATACAGACATACGGGAATATATCCGGAGCTCTTTTACAGATATCTATGAAGTAATCACTGCCAAGGATGGTAAAGAAGGCTGGGAACTGGCACAGGCACGAATTCCCAACATCATTGTCAGTGATATCATGATGCCGGTCATGGACGGTATCGAACTTTGCAAGCGAATAAAAGAGGATATGCGCACCAGCCATATCCCTGTAATCTTACTGACGGCTAAAGATTCTTTACAAGACAAGGAAGAAGGATATGCATCCGGAGCAGATTCCTATCTTACCAAACCGTTCAGTGCCAAGCTGTTGCACAGTCGCATCAACAATCTGTTGGAAACCCGTAAGAAAATAGCCTCTTTGCTGGCACTGGCCGATATACAGCCCAAACAGGAAAGTGCCGTGAGTTCGTTAAACAAACTGGATAATGAATTCTTGCAGAAAATCACGCAAATAATCGAAGAGAATCTGGAAATGGAAAAGATGGATATCGCTTTCATTGCCGACAAGATGTGCATGAGTCACTCTACCCTTTACCGCAAGATAAAAGGACTGACAGATATGTCCGCCAACGAATTTATCCGTAAGGTAAAAATGCACAAGGGAGTGGAACTGCTGATGTCCGGACAATATACTATTTCAGAAATAGCCTATATGATAGGATTCAGCAGTGTGGCCTATTTCCGCCAATGTTTCAAGGACGAATACGGAATGTCGCCTTCGGATTATGTGAAACAGAAACAGTAGACTCCCTGGCGGATTCTGATCATTGCTTGGTATCATCCTGAGCAGTTCTTCTTTAGAGTTTTATATTTCTGCTGCCACTGCTACCACCCTTCCTGCTGAAATGCCGATGAAAAGTGGTAGCAGTGGAGCAACAATATAAAGCTCGTTTGTTGTAGAACTCTTGGATCAAGTTATAACTGTCACAATCGAATTCAAGTCCAGCCTGAACATTCTGTTTCTATTTTTCTTCCAAAGAAAGCAGTATCCCGATCACTTCCGCATAATTCTTTCTACCGGAAGGAATGTTGTTACCCTTTAAAAACAGGTTATAAATTTTATTCTGCATTTCACCCAACAGGGTACTATAACGCTCATTCCAATACATACGTTTATATTCATAATCCTTCACCACTTCGGGACGGATCGTCTTAATCCATTCACGAAATTCCTCTTCCGTCAACACAGAAGATGCATTGACCAGCACATAGGGCAACAGACCGAAATAGGCACTATAACGCACCGCCGGCCGCTTTGAAGAGCGACAAACCCTGTAAGCCCAATAATTCGCTTCCGCCTCATTACTTACCCCCAACAGGTGAGACAGTTCATGGGCATACGTAAATGGCAATTGTACAGGAAGCAATTCTTCATTCAATTGCGACTCCGCAAAAAAAGGTCCCATATATCCCAATACTCCCACACCCGAATAAAGCGGATTGAACCACACTTGCTTGGGATGCTGATAATCCCGGGGAAGAGCCAAGCCATACATAGACGGAACCTGCCGGTAAATCTCCTTGATCTCCTGCCGCATCCTTTCAGGGTCCGTTTTCACCTCAGCCGTATAGGACTGATTCAGACTATCTGTATAGGAAACAAGGAAACGATGGAATGCCTGTTCATCGTAACCGGCAGGCTCCACCTCC
>ENA-OOZA01000975-OOZA01000975.1-human-gut-metagenome-genome-assembly--contig:-NODE-975-length-15606-cov-2.408655_pt1 | contig 15606 bp, 10 predicted proteins | sample MGYA00241703_ERZ501378 | MGnify/ENA primary metagenome ERZ501378 (study PRJEB25962, sample SAMEA2042916) | human gut metagenome | biome: human gut; feature: human-associated habitat; material: faeces...
TAAACAACACTATGATAAACTAGTGGCGGAGTCTTTCTGGCTTCCGTTGGATGAAGTGAATCCCGAAGAATTCGGGCTGGATTCTGTGCGTGAAGGAGTCCGGCGTTTTTTGAAAGAACATAAACTTTAATGATAAGATATGAAAAGAAAAACCTTATTGATGGCCGCATTGATGGGAGGCTGTTCCTTGCAGGGAATGGCGCAGCAGATCACTCCCAAGGATGTGGCAGGTGACAAGGAATATAACCGGGTATGCCGGGAATATGAGTTGAAAGGCGGGGACAGCATGGAGCTGTTACAGGCTTATTTGGACAAATATCCTGATTCCCGCCATAAAAACAGGGTGCTGTCACTGATTGCCTCTGCTTATTTTATGGAGGGAAAATACAAGGAGGCCATTGCCCTGTTCCGGTCGTGTGATCTGGAGGCTTTGCCTGATAAGGAAAGAGATGATTGTGCCATGCGTCTGGCCACCTCTTATCTGAAAGAAGACAATCTGCGTGAAGCGGCTGTATGGTTTACCTTGCTGAAAGAGGTAAGCCCATTGTATCAGGATGACGCTGTCTATAATCTGGCTTATATTGATTATGTGGAGAAACGCTATGACAAGGCGCTGAAAAGTTTCCAGTCTTTGCAGAATGATGCCGTATATGCAGCATTGGTTCCTTATTATATAGGAGAGATTTATTTGGTGAAAGGAAATTATCAGCAGGCCCGTACTGTGGCAAAAGCGTATCTGGAGCAATATCCGGCTAAAAAGGATGTTCCTCAGATGGAACGGATTTGGGGAGAGGCTTGTTTCGGATTGAATGATTACCAAGCGGCGATACTTCCTTTGGAAAGATACCGTGAAAGTGTTTCCCACCCGCAGCGTAAGCCTTTGTATGAACTCGGTATGAGTTATTATTATACTGGTGTTTATTCCAAGGCTGCCGCTACTTTGGGGGAAATGGCTTCGGTACATGATGCCTTGTCACAGAATGCTTATCTACACATGGGGCTGGCTTATTTGAACTTGAAGGAGAGGAACAGGGCACGCATGGCATTCGAGCAGGCTGCCAATTTCAGTTTTGATCCGAAAGTAAAGGAACAGGCTCTTTATAATTATGCTTTGTGTATTCATGAAACCTCTTATTCTCCATTTGCCGAATCGGTAACCGTGTTTGAGCGTTTTCTGAATGAGTTCCCGAATTCACCTTATACGGAGCGTGTCAATGATTATTTGATAGAGGTGTATATGAATACCCGCAGTTATGAAGCTGCTTTAAAATCTATAGCAAAGATTGAGCATCCGGGCACACGCATTATGGAGGCCAAGCAGAAGATTTTGTTCCGGCTGGGCACACAGGCATTTGCGAATGCCCGTTTCCAGGAGGCTCTGGAGTTCTTCAACCAATCGCTTGCTGTGGGGCAATACAATCAGGCGACAAAGGCGGACGCTTATTTCTGGAGGGGGGAATCCAATTATCGTCTGGACCGTTTTCCGCAGGCGGGTAACGATTACCGCTTGTATCTGGAATTTGCCACCAGCAAGAACGGACAGGAATATGGTTTGGCGCTCTATAACTTGGGATATACTTATTTCAAACAGAAAAATTATGGAAATGCGGGCACTTGGTTTACCCGTTTTGTGGACAGGGGAAGTATCAATGAACGCACCATGCAGGCAGATGCCTATAACCGTATAGGTGACTGTAACTTCTATGACCGCCGTTTTGAACAGGCTCGTCAGGATTATGCCCGTGCGGTGGAGATTGATCCGTCACTGGGGGATTACTCTTTGTATCAGGAGGCGTTTGTGCGTGGTTTGCAACGTGATTACAATGGAAAAGTGCAGACGTTGAACCGCTTGATTTCGGATTATCCGGAATCACAATACATGGATGATGCCCTTTACGAGCAGGGACGTGCTTTTGTGCAGATGGAGGATAATGCCAATGCCATTGCCCGTTTCAATATTCTGGTGAAGAAATTTCCGGAGAGCAATGTCGCACGGCGGGCGGCTAACGAGATCGGTTTGCTATACTATCAGGATGACAAGTATCCTGAAGCCATCCAGGCTTATAAGCAGGTCATAGCCGGTTATCCGGGCAGTGAGGAGGCGCGTTTGGCGCAGCGTGACTTGAAATCGATCTATATTGATTTGAATAAGGTGGATGAGTATGCCAATTTTGCTTCAACTATCCCCGGCGGTGCCAACTTTGATGTGAATGAGCGTGACTCATTGACCTATGTGGCTGCCGAAAGGGTATATATGCGGGGTGAGGTCGCCGAGGCCCGCAACAGCTTTACCCGTTATTTACAGACTTTCCCCGAAGGTGCTTTCAGTCTGAATGCCAACTATTATATCGGTTTGATAGACTATAATCAGAAAGCTTATGAAAGTGCAGCCCGGCATTTGGATAAAGTATTGGAATATCCCAACAACAAATATTCTGAAGATGCCATGTTGATGGGGGCCGAAATGGCTTATACGGCGAAGGATTATGAAAAAGCCTTGCATATTTACAAGCAATTGAAAGATAAAGCCGCTTCTATGGAGCGTCGCCGGCTTGCAAAAACCGGAATGTTACGCAGTGCGCATATGCTGGGAAATGAGGAAGAGATTATCTTTGCCGCAACAGATTTGCTGGCCGATACTAAACTGGCGCCGGAATTGTCTAACGAGGCACATTATTACCGTGCAAAAGCTTATTTGGATGCCGGCAAGACGGATGGAGCTATGGAAGATTTGAAGGTCTTGGCGAAAGACACCCGTAATGTATATGGAGCGGAGGCCAAATATAAAGTCGCCCAGATTTACTTTGACGGCGGACAAACGGATAAGGCGGAGCAGGAGGTGCTGAATTACATTGAGGTAAGTACACCGCATACCTATTGGCTGGCACGCAGCTTTGTGTTATTGGCTGATGTGTATATGAAGTTGGGGCGTAACTTGGATGCTAAACAATATTTGCTTTCATTGAAGCAGAACTATCAGGCCGATGATGATATTGCCGGAATGATTGAAAGCAGACTGGAGAAATTGAAAACAGAGAATTAAAAATTAAAAAATAAGTGCTGAATATGATAAGTAAGAAATTGTCAATTGTCCATTGTCAATTGTCCATTATATTGGCTTTTTTGCCTCTGTCTGTTGCATATGCGCAGCAAGATAGTACGTTGAACCGCACTGTGGTGGTAGAGAATGAGTATAATCCCAATATCATGGATGCCTCAAAGATTAATGTCCTGCCTAGGGTGGAGGAGCCGGCTGTAATGAAGAAAGGCATAGAATATGCTACAGCCTTGCGCCCTGTTTCGGCCTGGACGTATGAAAGTATGTCTCCTATAACCCGTGAATGGGCTATGAACCGCGCGAAACGTGGATATGTTCGTGCCGGATATGGAAATTATGGGAATGTGGATTTTAAGGCTGGGTATCTGTGGGATATCACCGGAAAGGACCGTCTGAAAGTCGGGGTATCTCTGGATGGCATGAACGGAAAGCTGAAGCATTGGAATGCTGAGGATTGGAAATCACGTTTTTATTCTACTGAGTTCCGTTTGGACTATTCTCATGATTTCAGCAAGGTAACTTTGAATTTAGGTGGCGGCCTGCAATCACAAGTGTTTAACTATATGCCTGATTCCGAAATGCATACGGCTTCTGCCAGAGCTACTGATAAACAGCATCATACTTTAGGCGATTTTCACATAGGTGTTTCTTCCAGAGATGAATCGCTTCCTTTGCAATTCACTTTGCAGACCGGATTGAAGTATTTTGGTATCAAATATCCGCTGGATTATTCAGGCAATGCATCTACAGGTAAGGAGAAGATTGTCCACACCGAAGGAGATGTATGGGGCAAGCTGGATAATGAGCAACGGGTAGGCATCCGTTTCGAGATGGATAACCTGTTTTATTCTTCGGACAGTTTAATGGGCAACTATACTTCACTGGGTTTGAATCCTTATTATATGTTGGAAAGTGATGACTGGCGGGTCCGTGTCGGTGCTCATGTGGATTGGCAGTCGGGAGAGGACAGTGGTATTGATGTGTCTCCTGACGTGAAAGCCGAATACTTGTTCTCGGAGAGTTATGTGCTTTATTTACATGCGCTGGGAGGGCGTGAACTGAATGATTATCGCCGGTTGAATGCTTTTTCACCTTATTGGTCTTTAAACGCCCGGATGCCTTCTACCTATGTGCCACTGAATGCTACATTGGGTTTTAAAGCATCTCCGGTAAATGGTTTGTGGTTTAATGTCTTTGGTGGATATCGGATCAGTAAAGATGAGTTGTTTTGCAATCTGGTGGATGCGGACGGGTATTATTTTACTCATTTCTTGCAGGATAAAGCGAAAACCGCGTATGGAGGTGCTGAATTGAAATACGGTTATAAGGACTGGTTTGACGCTTCATTGAAAGGTACATTTTATAGCTGGAAGACAGACAATGAAAATGAAGAGCTGTATTTAGTGACCAAGCCCAAGTTTGAATTGAATTTCTATGCTGAGGCTAAGGTTTTTGAAGGATTGAAGGTTAATTTGGGCTATGAATATGTACAGCGGAAAGAATATGTGATAGAAGAAGGGAATAGCAGCAAGGATTTTGGTTTGGGCAATATCAGCAATTTGAGTGTGGGAGCCAGTTATACTTTCCTGAAAGATCTGTCTGTTTTTGGGCGTGTGAATAATCTGTTGAATAAACAATATTATTATGAGTACGGCTATCCTGCTGAAAAACTGAATGTTCTAGCCGGGCTTTCTTTGGCTTTTTAGTTAAATAGGCACTCGGAAAGGACTTTTTTAAGAAAAAAAAGCAGAAACATACCTTATTATATAGGTGTGCTTCTGCTTTTTTTCTACTTTTGCCCCAAAATAAAATGGAATACATAGTATTATGCAAAAAAATCTAGTAATAGTTGAGTCACCCGCCAAGGCTAAAACCATTGAGAAATTCTTGGGCAATGATTATAAAGTCCTTTCCAGTTACGGGCATATCCGGGATTTGAAAAAGAAGGAGTTTAGTATCGATGTAGAGAATGGGTTTGAGCCGACTTACGAGATACCGGCAGATAAAAAGAAATTGGTAGCCGAATTGAAAGCGGAGGCAAAGAAAGCTGATATGGTATGGCTTGCATCCGATGAGGACCGTGAAGGAGAAGCTATTTCATGGCACTTGTTTGAAGTCTTGGGGCTGGACCCTGAGAAGACCAAGCGCATTGTATTCCACGAGATAACCAAAACAGCGATACTAAAGGCCATCGAAAATCCGCGTGACATTGATGTGAATCTGGTAAATGCCCAGCAGGCACGCCGTATTCTGGATAGAATTGTAGGTTTTGAACTCTCACCGGTATTGTGGAAGAAGGTAAAGCCTGCTCTTTCTGCCGGACGTGTGCAATCTGTTGCCGTTCGTTTGATTGTGGAACGTGAACGTGAGGTGCATGCTTTTGTCAGTGAGCCGTCTTATCGCGTTACAGCAGTGTTTGAAGTACCTGATGTCGATGGAAATGAAGTTGAAGTGAAAGCGGAATTGTCCAACCGTTTCAAGACCAAGGAAGAAGCACAGGCTTTCCTTGAAACTTGTAAGGATGCGCAGTTCTCTATTGAAGATATAACAACCCGCCCTGTGAAGAAATCGCCGGCGGCACCGTTTACTACTTCTACGTTGCAGCAGGAAGCTGCCCGTAAGTTGGGATTTACAGTAGCGCAGACCATGATGGTGGCACAGCGTCTGTATGAAAACGGACAAATTACCTATATGCGTACGGATTCGGTGAACCTTTCGGACCTGGCTTTGAATACCAGCAAGCAGACTATCTTGTCCCTGATGGGAGAAAGATACGTCAAAGTCCGTAAGTTTGCCACCAAGACTAAAGGAGCACAGGAAGCGCATGAGGCTATCCGTCCTACCTATATGGAGAATGAAACGGTGAACGGAACCGGTCAGGAACAGAAATTGTATGAACTGATCTGGAAACGTACCATCGCTTCACAGATGGCAGATGCGGAGCTGGAGAAAACAACGGCTACTATTGTAATCAGCAACAGTAGCGAGAAATTTATCGCTACCGGCGAGGTGATTACTTTTGACGGTTTCCTGCGTGTATACAAGGAATCATACGATGATGACAATGAGCAGGAAGACGAGGGCCGTCTGTTGCCGCCTCTGAGCAAAGGGGAAAAACTGATAAGAAAAGAAATCCTGGCGACTCAGCGCTTTACCCAATGTCCGCCCCGTTATACGGAAGCCAGCCTGGTACGCAAACTGGAAGAGTTGGGCATCGGTCGTCCATCTACATATGCACCTACCATTTCTACTGTGCAGCAACGCGGTTATGTAGAAAAAGGAAACAGTGAAGGTGTGAAACGCCCGTATGATATCTTGAAACTGAAAGGCGGCAAGATTACGGAAACTACCAAGACAGAGATGACGGGAAATGAAAAGGCCAAGTTGTTGCCTACTGATACCGGTATCGTGGTAAACGATTTCCTGATGGAATACTTTCCTGAAATCATGGATTTTAACTTTACAGCGAATGTGGAGAAAGAGTTCGATGAAGTGGCGGAAGGAGAAAAGGAATGGACTGGCATGATGGACAGTTTCTATAAAGGCTTCCATCCGTTGGTAGATAAGACCATTCACTCTAAGACTGAGCATAAGGTGGGTGAAAGGGTATTGGGAACAGATCCTGTAAGCGGTAAGCCGGTATCGGTTAAGATCGGTCGTTTCGGTCCGGTTATTCAGATTGGTACTGCCGATGATGAGGAAAAACCGCGTTTTGCGCAGTTGGCAAAGGGATTGTCGATGGAAACCATTACGTTGGAAGAAGCATTGGATGCGTTCAAGCTTCCCCGTACGTTGGGGGATTATGACGGCCATACGGTAACGGTAGGAGTAGGGCGTTTCGGACCATACGTGCGCTATGACAAACTGTTTGTTTCTATTCCTAAAGGAACGGATCCGATGGAGATTTCTTTGGATGAGGCGGTAGAGTTGATCAAGAATAAGATAGAAGCGCAGGAAAAGAAGTTTATTAAAGTATTCGATGCTGACCCTGATATGCAGGTCTTGAACGGACGTTACGGCCCATACATCAGTTATCAGAAAAAGAATTAGAAGATTAGAAACTGGTGTATCAGAAGATTACCCTGACATTAAACAGGTTGTTTTGACAAAAATCAGTCGTAATGAAAATGTATTTTTAAATTACAAGGTTGAGGTAAACAGTATGTACGCCCCGAAAGAAGAAGTATCTCAGAAAAAAAACTTGAACAATAACACTTCGGAAGGAGCAAATGATACAGCCATGGATATTGTAAAAGAGCCAGAAATGACAGCTAATCTTGTTGAGGAAATGATGGATTTAGTCTGATTTTGGAACCAGGTTCCAAAAAATGGTCAAAATGAGAGCAGCGGAATAAACCCGTTGCTCTTTTTTACCTATAAATGTTTTTCTGTTCTTCTAATTCTTTTGCATGCTGCAAGATGGATCGTAATTCAAGGGCTCTTTCGGGATCATGTTCTGCAAGTATTTCAACCCTTTTTTGAAAAGTGTCGTAAAATGCAATTTTCTTTGCAATTATATCCGCATCCCCTAATTTATCAATTTCGTCATGTAATATATTATGCTCTTGCTTTAATAATGACACTTCTTTTTGAAGCTGTGTTTTTTGAGACTGAATTTTTGTAATCTGAACAGAAGCCTCTTTTTTTGATAATTCAGCCTCCCTTCTTATCATTTCCCTTTGCGATACCCTTTCCTCCGCAAGTCTTCTCCTATGAGCAGATTCTTCTATATCCCGCTTCCTTTTTGCTGCGAGTTGTAAAGTTTCCAGATTATCAAAGATCCGCTCCTTATACAAGTCGGCTGTTTCTTCCGGCATAGGTTCAGGCAATTTTTTTGCATTGTTTAAATCAGCGTAATATTTTTTGATATCTCTGTGCTTTGCCTGTCCACCTTCTAGTCCGCGTTCTAGGCCAAACTCTTTCATTTCATTTGCGTAAGATGTTTGAAGGTCTGTCATCGCTCTCCAGCCATTTGTAAATCTACTGGCATTCAATTTTCCGCGTTCATCAATCGGAGTGACGATTGCGTGGCAATGTACATTCCCTGGTTCATCGGCGTGATATACAACACTAAGCACATTTGATTTCCCATCAGGAGATTTATCGAATGTATTTTTTAGCCATTGTATATTTTTCTTTTTCCATGATTCTATATCAATGTTGTCTTCTCTTGAATAAGTTAAAACAATTTCATATGCAAGTACGCCACCCTTGCGAATTGCATGATCCTTATAGTAAGGAATAGAATCCAGTCTTTTTTGAAAAGCTTCAGCGTAACCCAGTTGTTTTTTTGTAAAATTGGATATAGGAAGATGTACAAGTTCCTCATTGTTTTTTGAAAGTCTTGGATCGGCGTTATCGACCTGAATTTTTCTATAGTTGTGATTGTATTTTGCTGTAAGTTCTCCGAGCGAATGAATTTTATCAATCGTCATAAAACAATATCCCATAAGTATTTCACCGTCTCTTTCTTGATTTTATTTATTGTTAAAAAGAATATGAAGAATTTCAAAAATTCAAATTCCGTAATAAGTTATACGGAATTTATTTTAATCAGGTAAAAGAAATACAATATAAAATTAACATTAATTTGCAGGACAGATAATCAATGTATCAATAAATAGTAATCAGGTGAATAAAAAATAACTGTTTAGACATCGCATTAAGACGCTGAATGCTGCTGTATTTGTTCTTCATATCGCTATAAATCTCCATAAGTTTATATCCAATTCTTTTCTTAAACATAGGTGCTTAGTCCTGCGGCGATAATGTGATAGCAGAATGATAGGGCAGGGCCGCTATAGGTTGATATCTGCTCCTATGCGGTTATTTCCTCAGATATATAAGGCGAATAAATAAAAACGCATATATAAATGGTGTAAAAATGCTAATGTCTCCATATATAAGTGAGTATATGGCAAAAGCAAAAACAGGCTAAGAATGGCAGAAATCCAGTAAATTCTGATGTTCTGCGAAGTTTACCCGTATATATGTGAGTAATAAAAGGAAATACTCACATATAGGTGGGAAAATACTTGACATATGTAAATTATGGGGAGAGAATAGAATGAGTACGCCACATACACTACAAACCGCATATTAAATGCCGTTTATCTATTGTAATAGAGCGTATAGCTAATGGATATATAAAATACTCATATAATAATGAGTTAACTATGACTTATAAGGATTGGTAATATAGGTGGTGAAGGTAAATACTCAACTATAAATGGTGTAAAACCGTCTGAAAAAAATAGCGATAATCCTCTCCTGGTATAATTGTAGCAAAGTGAATATACCAAAGGAGGCATGGATTATGTTTGAAAAATGGAGAAAAAAAAGGGAAAAAAAGAATATGAAAAAACAAGCTGCTGTTTTGAGTAAATTATGTGATGCGGAAGATCCAGATCTTGATGCAATTATTATGGAGTCGGACAAGATGATCCAGATGCTATCGAGTCGGTAAGAAAGAACAGTACAATCATTCATATTAAATTAAGCTAAACCATCTGTATGTATTAAATGATGTTCGCACATATGAAAAATACCCATATATATTGGTGTATAAGTAAGGAGGGTACATAATGTCGTATGCAGACAAACTGCTGGAAGTGAAAGCGAAAAATAAGAAATATACGGATGAGATGATTTCAAAACTGGAAGATATCAGTTTTATCCGGTTTGAGAAGAAAATCATATCAAGATCACAAATCATCGAATTTGAAAAGAAAGAACTTCAGGAATTAAAAAAAGTAAAAAAGAAAATAGTGGACAAATATGTAGCGGCCGGTGGATGCTTCAGAAAGTCGAATAACCCCAAATCAAGAGATTGGTTATATCAAGATAATAAAGAATTTCCAAGCACACTAGGAAGAGGCAAAGAACTGGATCGTGAGTTGCAATGGCCGGATGACACATATAAGACAACATTAGATTCCGATAGATTGTTTGATCAGTTGTACGGAAAAATAGATGAAATGGAAAATATCCTCTCTAAAGAAATAAAAGGCCGTGATAAAGGGGAAGAGGGCGAAGAAAGAATCTCTGAGGCGTTGAATATGTACCGGAACAAATATATTATACGAGAAAACATCCTGCTGCCAGCGCAAAGTATCGGACGAGATTCTTCTGAAACAGATTTGTATATCATTACTCCAAAAGGTGTATGCGTATGTGAAATAAAAAATTATGGTAAAAAGGGGGAAACATTAAAAATTTCAAGGGATGGAATGTGGTCCGTTGTTAAATCGGGAAGAAGGGAGTCTGTTAAGAAAGACAGTCCTGTAGAACAAAATGCAAGTCATTGTCTTGCGACAGAACAGTGGCTTGAGGAAAATGGGCTGCCTGGAATAAAAATGATCCCGATTATCTTCATTGCGAATAATGAGGTAAAAGTTGAAAATGATAGTCCGAATGCGATTATGCGTGTATCAGAATTGTACAATTACATCAATGCGTTAAATTTACCAGAAGTTATCAGCAAGGAAAAACAACAGCATATTGCGGATGTATTGGAAAAAGGGAATGAAAAGGTCACTGAAAGAAAATTTGAAGCTCTCTCATTCAGTGGATGTAAACAACAGATCAGCAACTATATAGATGATCTTTTATCACTAAAACAAGACGAATATAACTGGAAGAAAGCAGTATATGACAAGGTTAGCAAAAAAAACAATAAAATTGATAAAGGCACAAATAGAGCTGCGATGATTTTGAAACTGGTTGTCGCTCTTTATGGGATCAGTTTAGCAATCATTGAATGGAATCTTATCCCAATCTTTGGGGATATTGTTGATTTTCTTGTCATAGGTGTAGGAGGTGTTGCACTTTATATATGGCTTTTTCGATGGATTATGGTCATTGGAAACGCATTAACAGAAACAAATAAACACGATGCATCAACGAAATATATTATTTATGGAATGGCTGTAATATTGCTTATCATATGGATCGCTGCATTTAATTTTGTAAGAAACAGAATATAAATGATAAAAGCCAGGGCTGTTTGAACTCTGGCTTTTATTTGTAAGAAAAACTAACGTGGACTTCCACATTACGAATGAAACTAAAATCACAAAACCAAAAGGAGAAAAATTATGGTAAAAGAAAAATTCAGGAGAGTACTAAGCGCGTTGCTTTGTGTAGCGGTTGTCGCGTCCGTTGCTCCAAAACATGCACAGGCAGAAGATGTAGTATCGGAAAATTCCATGACCACAGATTATGGAGTCAATAATCCTACGTATGACGGTCAAGTTGCAACATTTGATTGTGTGTGGTTCGGCAAGTATATGCAAAAAGAGGATGATGAATCAGGAAAAGAGCCTATCAAATGGAGGGTATTATCTGTCGATGGAGATAAAGCCCTTTTACTTGCAGATCAGAACATGGGAAACCAGAGGTTCAATGATGGATGGGATTGGGGCGTCCCATGGAGTAGTTGTACGTTGAGACAATGGATGAATACTGATTTCAAAGATACTGCATTTGAGGAAAATGAACTGTCTGCAATATGTAATCACGAAGAAACCGGGGATACCGTTTTTGCATTATCAAAACCAGAAGTTGATAAAATGAATCAACAATTTATAGGTAACAGTCTAAATGAAGATTCGATTGCTACTATATGGAAAAGTAGTAATACCGATTATCTAAAAAAATGTTTGCAAAATGACGGAATTGGAGAACCGAATACCGGATGGTGGCTAAGATCAAATGGGATGTTCAATTTCCTAGCATATTACATTACAGACGGTGGTGGTCAGGATTTCAGAAATATAGATGAGCAGGATGAAATGGGACGTACTATGGCAAGACCAAGTGTATATCTGGATTTATCAAAAACAAACTGTTGGTCATATGCAGGAACGACGTCTTCGGATGGGACCGTTAACGAAAATGTACCACGGAAATTTGATTATGTAAGGGATACCTGGAATTTTGAAAATTTATCATCAAAAATACCGAGTTCTAGTTTTAAAATGTTTGATTCTATGATAGCTAAAGAAATAAACGAAGATAATTTAGGTACTGAAGGTCAATGCTTTGGAATGTGCTTATCTGCAGCTACAATTTATGAAGGCTTTCCCAAAATTACATCTTTTGGTCAATACTCATGCTTAAATGAAATTGGGAAAAATGATTATAGTGATGAAACAAAATGCAAAGCAAAAGAATATATTGGCTACGGTTTTGTATACCAATATACTCGAAAGTATATAGACCTGGTAGGAGAACATTCAAGTGATTATGAACATTTGTATGAAGCAATAAACAATTTCCGATATAAAAATGGGACGCCGGTGCTTATTTTGATTGGCAATCATGAAGGTGGAACAATTAACGCACATGCTCTTCTTGGAATAGAAGTTGCGGAGGAAAATGAAAATGCTGTGAAGATTTTAGTATATGATTGCAATTATCCAAACAAAGAATGCTTTTTAACATTAACTAAAAAGAATGGTGCGTTAAGTGGATGGTCCTATGATTTACTTGGGTGGGATGATTCTAAAAAGGATGCTGATATTACATATTTAACTTTATCATCAGATTTTATCAATGATTATAATACAGGATACGCGGAAAAGAATAATGCAACATTACTGATGAAAATCCAAAAGAAAACAACTGGTTTATTAAAATACGGCAATGTGAAAGAAATGCTGGAAAACTTAATAAATCATAAGATGGATGAAATTTCGCCAATAATAGTGGCAAACGGTAAAAACGCATCAAATTATAATAGTTACTGGTTGGATAATTCGAAACTGATCAATATTGATGGTTTATCCAAAGAATCAGAAGTAAGAATAGCAAATGGCAATTCATCTATTGCTTTAATGAATAGCAATAATTCAAATGTTAAAATTGATATGAATAATAAAGAAGTCACAATAAAAGGTAAGGATAATATATTTAATACAAGCTATGAAAAATCCGTTGATTACGAAAATTCAAAGGTCTTCTCAGTAGAAGGAAAGGAAAACAAAAATGTAAATATCAAAAGTACAGGAGAAAATACCTGGGAAATTTTGGGAGCAAACCGTTTTTCTGTTGCCTATAAAACTAAAGAATATGAAGACAATGGAGACTCGAAAACAACAACAGAGTGCGAAGTAGAATTGAAGGACGCAAATGAGAATTCTACATATCAAATCGAAGCAAGTGATACAAACATTATCATTCGAGAGGATAAAGACGGAGATGGTGTTTTTGAAAAGCAGGTTATTCCAACGGATACAACTGAAAACGATAATCCAAAACAGGATATTCCAGATCAGGATGCTCCAAAAGATAACACTGAAAATGTGAGAAATGATACGGTTGACAAAAATAATGACAGCGTAAAAAATACAAACATCAGCAATGTAAACAAAAGTGAAATAAAAACAAAAGAAGTGAAATCTAATATAACAGATAACAAAAAATCAGAATCACCAGATACAGGCGATCATCAAAACAGGATTTTATGGTTCACCATGATGATTATTTCAGCGGGAATAATTATAATAGCAGTGTATAAGAAGCATAAAAGAACGAAATAGCAAAAAGACCAGGGAGCAAAAACTCTCTGGTCTTTTTTTACAGCATATTGATGATTTCTTTTAATATTTTGGAACCAGGTTCCATTTTTGTAATTCTGGTTTTAAGAAAAAGCCATATTTTTTTTGAAATTTATAAAAACAGGAGGAAATCAATATGAAAGAAACAGTAAACACAAAAATGGAAAATCTGCAGTGGGAGATCATGTACGGGAAAATGTTTTTACGACCAGAAGTTTTAGCTAACAAGATGGAAGAGGCCGACCGGTTAAGATACATCCGAAAGCTATGGCTGGAGTTTTGTTCTGTACCAGTGAATCCGGAATCAGAATGTTTGGAGAATGAGTGGCATGGATTTCCAGAGGGCACACATCGAGAAGTGATTTGGCGCTGGTTTGAGGCATATTTCCATATATCAGTCACTGAACTGATGTGTGATGCACCACAGGAAATTGTAACGCTGAATGATATGATCGATTATGGCTATACATGGCTCGGCATGGTTCCAATGCATGCACGACAGGCGCTCCGGCTTTTTGAGTCGGAGAATTATTGTATTTACAAATTATATCAGAATAATACCAAAAGTGAAGTTATCTTCGATGATGATATCGAGGAAGGCTATCTATATGGGGTTGAATACAATCGCAAGGATGCGTATGAATGGCTGATGTCTGTTTTGGATGAAGATGGACCTTTCGTCTGGAAGAAAGGTAAAAAAATCTACTGCAAAAATGTTGAATTGCAGAATCAGGTTATAGAATACCTGAAATCAAAAGACTATTCAGTGTTGCATGATTGCGAAGTTGTGAAACAAGAGGATATGATTTGTGGCTTTGCAATAAATCGTACATATTATTATGTAACAGTCAGTGATTCGATAAATAACAATCTGTCATGTCAGAAATATAAGGACGTCCCGAAGGCAGAAGTGGATGAAATCGAAGAAGAATCATTCGAAAACGATACGATATTGTGGAATGAACTGAAAAAACACAGAGGACATAAGATAAGTATTGTATCATACGGAGATTGGGAAAATCCGACTGATATATGCTTGGAATGTGAAGACTGTGGCGAAATTATTCTCGACGCTGAAATATATACGTTGTGTGCAAGAGAAAACTGTTAATTTCTAACGACAAGAGAGATTCCTTTATGGAGTCTCTTTTTTGCGTCTCTGCATAATATAGGTTTAAAATGCCGTCTGAGAAAATACGTGTGCCGGATGGATGCGGTAAGATATTTCAGTGAAGAGGATGGCCCATATGGGATTGTGCTTTCGATTGGAAGGAATCCGTAGAAACGATGGATGTAGACTGGGAATCCATAGGTCTTTGTAAAAACAAAAACTTACATATTACTGATGAAAGGAGAGAAAAAATGGATTTTTCATTGCAAAATACAATGAACCGGGCAGCCGGACAGTCATTTGAAGAACTGATCACAGAATCCCTCGCATATTATTATGAAAAAGGGTATGCGTCGATCGAAAAAACACCGGAGCCGATGCGGGTGCTGAAGCAAAACGCGGATCATACCTTTACCGCTGTTTATACAAAAAAAGCACAACCGGATTACAAAGGGGTTCTTCTTGGAGGACAGGCAATTATTTTTGAGGCAAAGTTTACTGCGAATGACAGGATCCGGCAAGAGGCGGTAACAAAAGAACAGGAACTCATGTTTGAACGGTATCAAAAGATGGATGCACAATGTTTTGTTGTCGTAAGTATCCAAGGAACGGATTTTTACAGAGTTCCATGGAATACATGGAAAGGAATGAAAGAAATGTATGGGCATAAGTATATGAATAAGCAGGAACTGGAACGATACCGGATACGAATGCGACAGGTATTACTGCTGTTGGAAGGAATTGAATTAAGAGAGTATAGGTAGGGTTGTTGTATGAGAGATGGGTTGCTTTCCCGTTTCTGCTGCTCTGGAACAGATGCTTCTGCCAAAACCTTTGCGGTGTACGCAGATCCTAGAACTCCATCAGTAGAATCCCCC
>ENA-OOZA01000995-OOZA01000995.1-human-gut-metagenome-genome-assembly--contig:-NODE-995-length-15463-cov-8.120717_pt1 | contig 15463 bp, 10 predicted proteins | sample MGYA00241703_ERZ501378 | MGnify/ENA primary metagenome ERZ501378 (study PRJEB25962, sample SAMEA2042916) | human gut metagenome | biome: human gut; feature: human-associated habitat; material: faeces...
ACACACATACCTCTCTGTTCCGTCACAAAATAAAGCCTGCTTATTCATGTTCTGTCGTCCTTTCCTTCTGCCGGTTCCGATTGCTACGCTTCCACTGGTTCATCGTGAAATAATGCTTCAAACTCTTCGCGTGTAATCTTTTCTTTCTCCAGAAGAAGTGCTGCACAGCGGTCAAGCACATCCCGATGCTCGGCAATGATTGTTTTTGCCTTCTCATAAGACTCATCAATGATACGCTTTACTTCCACATCAATGGCAGAGGCAATTCCCTCACTGTAGCTGTGTGCATGTGCCAGATCACGTCCGATAAATACTTCATCGTCATCATCTTTGTAGCAGATCAGGCCGATATTTTCGGACATTCCATACCGTGTCACCATATCCCGCGCCATCTTGGTGGCCTGCTTGATATCCTGGGAGGCACCTGTGGTAATATCATCAAATACCAGTTCCTCTGCAACACGTCCTCCGAGATCTACCACGATCTCCTGCAGCATACGTCCCCTGGAGTTAAACATCTCATCCTTCTCCGGAAGCGGCATGGTATAACCCGCAGCCCCGGCACCGGTTGGGATAATGGATACCGTATGCACCGGTCCCACATCCGGCAGAAGATGAAACAGAAGGGCATGTCCGGATTCATGATATGCTGTAATTTTCTTTTCTTTTTCGGAAATCACGCGGCTGTGTTTCTCCGCACCGATTCCCACTTTGATGAATGCTTTCTGGATATCTGCCTGCTGAATATATGCCCGGCTTTCTTTTGCTGCAAGAATGGCAGCCTCATTCAGCAGATTCTCCAGATCTGCTCCTGTAAATCCCGCAGTCGTCTGTGCGATCTGTTTTAAATCAACGTCATCTCCCAGCGGCTTGTTCTTTGCATGAACCTGAAGAATTTCTTCACGGCCTGCCACATCCGGTCTTCCGACTACAATCTTTCGGTCAAAACGTCCCGGACGCATGATCGCCGGATCAAGAATATCCACACGGTTGGTTGCTGCCATCACGATAATCCCCTGATTAACACCAAATCCATCCATCTCAACAAGCATCTGGTTTAAGGTCTGTTCGCGCTCATCATGACCGCCTCCCATACCTGTACCACGGCGTCTGGCCACAGCATCAATCTCATCGATAAATACGATACACGGTGCATTTTTCTTGGCATCCTCAAACAGATCACGGACACGCGAAGCTCCGACACCGACAAACATTTCTACGAAATCGGAACCGGAAATACTAAAGAACGGTACTCCGGCCTCGCCTGCAACGGCTTTTGCCAGAAGTGTCTTACCGGTTCCCGGAGGTCCGACTAAGAGCACACCTTTCGGAATACGTGCACCAAGGTTTGTATACTTCTTTGGTGCACGCAGAAAGTCCACCAGTTCCTCAAGTTCTTCTTTTTCTTCTTTCAGACCGGCGACATTCTCAAATGTCATATGGTTATCTTCCTCGGTAGAAAGCTTTGCACGGCTTTTTCCAAAATTCATCATTTTGCCGCCGCTGTTGTTTGCTGCCGCATTGTTGCTCATAATCATAAACAGAATGAAGATGGCACCAAAAATAAGAAGATATGGCAGAAGTGTCATAATCCAGCTCTCTGACGGCACATCATCCACAACAAACTGGGTAAAATCCTTTTCTTTTAATTCTTTCTGGATCTCGTTCACATCTGAGGTATACATCCGTTCCGTAGAACCATCTTTCAGTTTGATATTCAGATAACCGGTCGGTACTTCACGGTTCTGCTCTACCCGGATACTGACAACCTTTTCCTCACGGATGGCTTTCCAGAGATTATTCTGTGTGAAATCACTGGTTGTACTGTTGTTGGTAAATGTATACCACAAAATAATCACAAGCAGGATCAGCATCGCATAGACACCAAATCCTCCAAATCGGGGTCTGTTCTTTGTATTCAATGTACTACTCTCCTTTTTTTAATCCGCATCTTCCACGAATCCAATATACGGAAGATTACGGTATCTCTGATCGTAATCAAGACCAAATCCGACTACGAACTTATCCGGTATCACAAATCCGGTATAATCCACCTGCAGGTTTTCTACCACCCGGCGATCCGGTTTATCCAGCAGCGTACAGATCGTAAGAGTTTTTGGATTACGACTCTCAAACAGCTGCATCAGCCGGCTTAATGTATTTCCGGAATCCACAATATCTTCCACAACGATCACGTTCTCTCCTTCAATCGACTGTTCAAGATCCTTCTTGATATTTACGACACCGGAAGAATGGGTCTGTGCTCCATAACTGGATGCTGATATAAAATCGATCGTCATTGGCAGCGCAATCCGCTTTGCAAGTTCTGTTGTGAAAAAGATAGATCCTTTCAGGATACAGACCAGATAAACCGACTCGCCTTTGAAACGTTCCGTGATCTGTGCACCGATCTCTGCAATCCGCTGATTTAACTGTTCCTCGGTCAGATATACCGATATCTCATGTTTCTTACTGTAATCCATCCTCTTATCCTCCTTCAATGGCTGCTATTACTGGCAGTGATCTCCAGCACCCATCGGGTTGCATCGGAAATCCCTGTGCCATATGCCATACGCCCTCCGACAATCCAGAAGATTTCATCCTCCCCGGCCAGAAGCAGCTGCTCATCTCTATGCGATGCCGGAATCTTTTCATTGACGAAATAATCCTCCAGCTTCTTGTGATGTCCTGCCGCATCCAGCACAAAATAGTCTCCTTTTCGGCGGTTACGTATAGCTAAACTATCTTTTATCTTATCATAATCAAACCATTTCGTATACATTTTTCGTGGAATTTTATCGGTATTCCCATCATACGGAAACTTTTTAAACGAAAATTTCCATTCACCGGCCAGCAGATTTTCCGGCAGCCGGTCCGTATCTATCGGCAGACAGATCTTTTCCGTTTCCTTTCTTTTTCCCATGATTTCGATCACATTGTAAACTCTTGTGGCGGTCAGCCCATAGGGCAGTTTTACATATCTTCCGGTCTGTTTTTCCAGAAGATCCGCCACTGCCTGCAAATGTGCCGCCGTAATATCTTTGCATGCCCCGGCAGCTTTCCAGACAGCTTTGCGGATCAGCCGCATCCGGACAGCCTGCGAAAGCTCTGCCAGCCCGTCCGTATCCAGTTTCACATTTTTCCTCTCCCCGGAAATAAATTTTTTCTCCAGGGAAACCGTCTCTTCTTCCAGATAATCTCTTACCTGCTGCAGCTGTTCCATCGCCGTCTGCATATGCTGTACCGCCTGCGGATTCATCTTTATCAGTTCCGGAAGCACCCTCTTTCGCATCCGGTTTCTGCTGTAGGACTCGTTGGCATTGGTACTGTCCATACAATATCCCTGCCCCCGCTCCTCCAGAAATTGTTCGATCTGTTCCCTGCTGCACTGCAAAAAGGGACGGATATAGATTTCCCCGTTTGTTCCTGTCCGCTGTGGACGCATCCCGCACAGTCCATCCAGTCCGCTTCCCCGGATCAGCTGAAACAGCATGGTCTCCGCATTGTCTTCCATATGATGCGCCAGTGCGATCCGGACGTTTCTGTCCTGCCCGGCTGCATCCGCAAACACCTGATATCGCAGAATTCGTGCCGCCTCTTCTTCTCCCAGATGATGTATTTTGGCATAACGTGGAACATCAACATTCCGGATATGACAGACAATCCCCCGTTGTTTACAGAGCTGTTCCACAAACACCGCATCATTTTTACTCTCTTCTCCACGAATTCCATGCTCCACGTGGATAACCTCAAGTGAAAAATTCATTTTCGTGGAAAGTTCATACAGAATCAGGCACAGACAGACAGAGTCCGCACCGCCGGACACTCCAACGAGTACCCTGCCTCCCCCCGGCACCATATTCCACTTTCTCATAAATTTTTCTACCTGTACGATCATTATTTCTCCCAGATTCCGCTTACCACTATTGTCATATCATCCGGTGCATGTCCTCCTGTAAAAAGCATCACATGTTCCATCAGCTTTTCAGCAAAAGTACCTGCGTTCTCTGTTTTTATCTCTTTTATCATTTCCGCGAGCTTTTCTTCCGGATTTTTCACATGTAGATATTCTAACACACCATCCGTAACCATGACAAGGAAATCCCCATGTGTGAGCTTTCTGTGGATGACATCCCCGGTACAGGACGCATCGACTCCCGCCGGAAGTGTGGATGCCCGCAGGCACTCCACCCGGTCTTTATGTTTCAGAAAAGATGCTGCTGCACCGATTTTGGTAATCGTCATCTGCCCACTGTACAGATCCAGATCCATGAAATCCAGTGTAGAGTAAGACTCACGATCTCCCTGCAGAACCATTGCCGAATTCATCATGCGGATAGCCGTCTCCTGAGGAAATCCTGCTTCCATAAATTTCTGCATCAGTTCTACCACCATATCGCTTTCCCGGAATGCAGACGGTCCGCTTCCCATACCATCGGAGACACATACATGATAATGCCCATTTTCCATCGAAAACAGAGAAAAGTTATCTCCACTGACACTCGATCCCTCTTCTTTTTCCGAGGCAACCCCGGATAATGCATAAAAGCAGGTATCTTCATACGCTGTAATCATAACCGGTTCCTGTGTCAGTATGGATCTGGTATCCTCTTTCAGCCGGACCGCCATGCCTGAAGCACGCTCGAGCGCTTTTCGATAATTTTTAACAGGAATTCCGCCTCCCCACTTACTTGCCACCAAAGCGGTCACCATGCGCCGCTTTTCTTTGTCCTCATAAACATGTATCTGTTTTACATCCAGTCCCCGTTCCCTTGTCTCAAACGCAATTTTTGCCAGCAGAACACGCTCTGTCCGGTCCATACACCGGATTCCCTGATCCCAGTCCTGCAAAGCATCCGCCATCGCATCCAGCTGATCCGCGATTACCTTGCGGTTCTCCTGCAGGCGGTGATACCATGCCTCATTGAGTTCCATACGGGAAAAAGCCCAGATTGCCTCTTCCACCATCCCGGAATAACGCGGACACTCTTCCATAAAATTCTGACTTAAAATTTCTTCTTTGGTACTGTGTTGTGCAACTGCCTGCAGCATCCGGCGGATTTTTATCCAGAAATCCGGTTTCTGCTGCTCTAAACACACGACACATCCATCGCAGTCCGCACACAGCTTTCCGGTAATCTCCTGGGCAAGAATATCCAGATGATCCTGCTGTTTTGGCATTTGCCTGCCGTCCATCGCGGCAAATGCCACGGAAAGCTCGTCAACTGCCTCTGCAAATGCATGAATCCGCCCCTGAGGGTCCATTCCAACCATCGTTTCCACGCCTTCCTCTTCCACCCGGTTCTTATGTCTCTCCCGGAAAATCTGACTGCCCATTCCGATTCCATAATGGAACAATACTGCCAGTGCAAACACGATCACACCTTCGCTGATGCCAAGGATCAATGCCTTTTTCTCCATATTCAGAATCAGAAGTCCCGATGTATTCATCGCGATCGTTGTAATTCCCGCAATCATTCCTGCCGTCCATCCGCTGCAGCGCCTGTTTGCCCATATATAAAACCGGATTGCGATTCCCAGTACAAAAAGAATAAACAGATATTTTACAATCGCAGCCACCGGCATGCACCAGCCCATTCCCACAACCAGTCCTATGTATAGCAGAAAATTTCTCTTTTTATCCAGACAGCATGCCGTGTAAAATGCCGGCACCACCGGATAATATCCCATGATACATAACATACTTGCCGCCAGCCCGAATACTGCATAGATCATTTTTCCGATCAGCGATCCTATCCCCATTGTTTTCCATTGTCCTGTACGCATGATACACCTCCAAAAAATTGTTTTCGAGGGACAAGTATACACAGACAATGACGCATATTCTGTCAGATTTTCTGTGGTTTTCAAAAAAGTTTTCGCTCAAATCTTCCATCAATGCATTAAAGAAAAAGAAGAACCTGTTCAAACAGATTCTTCTTTTCTACTTCTTTTCCTTGAAGATGATTTCATTCTTATAAGTCAGTCCAAGCTTGCTTTTTGCCACATCTTCAATATATTGTGAGGATTTCATATACGTCTCAAGGTCATCTATCTCCGTAGATCTCTCGGTTTCTTCCTCATACTGCTGTTGTAATTCTTTTTCTTTTGCCGCATATTCCGCATCTTTTGAACGTATCCTGCAGATCTGAACCGTCATGACAACCAAAAATGCAAGCACAATGATCATGATTCCTGCAGTACCGCTTCCACGGCGACGCTTTTTAGTTTTTCTCATGTTCTTTCTCCGATTCTTCAGGCTTCTTTCTTTTACGAAGCTTATTTAACTTTATTGTAGTCATTTCCCGGAACTTTTTCAACCTCTTTTTCAGATAATGAATCTTTTCCGTCAGATACCGCATAACAAACCGACTGCAGAAACTGTAATAAATCCACGCTCCCAGAAGACTTCCCAGGAGTACATAGCCCCGGATTTTTCCATTATTTACCTGACATAGATGCAGAAAAAAACAAAGCGAAATGACCATCCAGTATACCAGATCCTCTAAGGAAATCATAAAGATCCCATGCGGAAAAATTCTACGAACTACACGGATTCCGTCATATGCCGCAAATGCTATCATCCCAAACAGAAAAAAATGTACAAAAATCCTGCCCTCTTCCACTTAACCGAACCACTTTCCAAAGACACCCCGGCCAGGTGTTCCGGAATATTGAAGCATATCCACGGTTCCATCAATTTCCACTTCTTTTTTCTGCAGGTCCAGCCGGTTTACGTGAAGTTCTTTTCCCTTAATCGTCAACCGTCCGAGTTCTGTGTCAAGGATAATCTCATTTGCATCAAAATTTACAACATCCGTTACACCGGTAAAACTTCCGCTTTTCCGGTTCTGCAGGATCAGCTTATGCTGCCCTGTGCTGTTTGACTGTCCTCTTTCTTCCATACAAGCGCCCTCCTGTTAAAGAGTATGCGCCACACTTCTAGGATATGTATTCAAACAGATCTTTCGCCTGTTCTTTTTTGGTCGTATCCTGAATATCCGTAACACGCACTTTTACGGATTTCTGTCCAAACAGAATTTCTATTTCGTCTCCGACTTTTACATTGGTGGATGCCTTGGCAGGTTTTCCGTTTACCATAACACGTCCTGCATCACAGGCTTCATTGGCGACCGTTCTTCGCTTGATCAGGCGTGATACTTTTAAAAATTTATCTAATCTCATATTATTTCTCCTTATAACAGAAAAGAGAGCGTCCAATGACGCTCTCCCACATATTCCACCAGAATTAGTTCAGGGAATCCTTTAAAGCCTTACCTGCTTTAAACTTCGGTGCCTTAGAAGCTGGGATTGTGATTTCCTGCTTTGTCTGTGGGTTTCTTCCAACTCTTGCTGCTCTCTCAGAAACCTCGAAAGTACCGAATCCAACTAACTGGATCTTCTCACCCTTCTTCAGCTCCTCAGCAACAACATCTGTGAATGCCTTAACTGCTGCTTCAGCGTCTTTCTTTGAAATCTCTGCCTTCTCAGCTACTGCTGCAACTAACTCTGCTTTGTTCATGTTAAAATTCCTCCTATGGATTCCTATATTATATAATTCGAGTTCCTTCTCTCAAATTACTTACAAATCTATTTATACTTGTTTTCCATCCTTTTGTCAAGGAAAAATGCGATATTTTCGGGCTTTTGGGCACTTAAAAACAACCAAAATTCTGTCCGAAAAACCGTCATTTTGACACAAGCGAACTGGAGGATGTCATACTGGAAATCAGATCCTTGAGTGTATCAAGCTCTTCCTGCCGGTTCTTGTACTCGCTCTGACTACTGCTTTCTGAACTGCTCTGACTGCTCCCCTGTGAGCTGCTCTGGCTGCTGCTTTCTGAACTGCTCTGACTGCTGCCTGTTTCACTGGAATCTTCATCCGCGAGATTGATAACAATTGTCGATTTCTCCGAGTTGACATATAAGTTCCGCTTCCAGGTATCATAATCCGAAGAATATACCGTAATTGTATGGCTTCCATAGGTTAATTTCACCGGCTTCTCATAGTCCGTTTCTTTTCCGTCAATTGACAGCACCGCATCTTTTGCATCGATGACAAACTGCACCTTTCCGTAAGACGGTCCTTCGCCTTTTAAGGTGTCAAGATCCACATTTGTAGTCTCGCCACGCGTAATCGTCACTTCCGTACTGCCGCCCCATCCGTTATTGGCTACGCGAAGTTCATAGGTTCCTTCCGGCACCTGAATCTCCATATCCGGTGTAATTTCCGCAAAAATCTTTGTTCCCAGCTGCAAAAAACTTTCTTCAAACAGTTTGGTGTTGGACAGTGCAAGCGTTCCCTGTGCGGTTGTCACACGCACCGCAAGAATGTTTTTATCCCTGCCGACAACGCTTAACGTATCCCCATCCGACAAATCCGTCATCTGGATTCTTTTATCTCCGGAAAACACAATCGTGTCATCCGTATAGCGATATTTTCCATCTCCGATCTTTAGCATGTCCAGATCCGGATTTACCGAAAACCGGGTGATATTGTCGTATACCCATGCCTGATCCGAAATCCGGGCTTCCGTGAGGATTCCTTCGCTGTCTACATCCCCGATGGTCACAAGCAGACCGGGTTCAAAACTTGTCACAGGTGTCCGATTTCCGTATTTGTCATAAAAACGGGTGCCTGTTCCGTAATAATACCGGTATTCCATTCCATCCGCATACCGGTACAGCTGGAGACTTTCCTGAATCTGATCGACTGCGGTCAGCAGAAACTCTTCGGACTTTTCCGTTTCCGTGGAATTCTCCTGTGTTTCCTGTGTATTCCGGTCTGCGATGGAATGATGAAAATAGGTAACTCCGTCATCTGTCGTCTCCTCCTGCTGTCCACATGCCACAAGCAGACACAGCCAAAAAAGCAGACTCAAATATGTAATTGTTTTTTTAATTCTGTCTCTTCTCATATCCTTAGTATAGCTCATTCTTCACAGAAAAGAAAACAAATTTTCCAGAAAATGTTCCCTTGCCGGCTCCGCTGCAATCAGCCGGTTTAATTTTTCAATATCTCTGCCGGATACCCATGCTTTATGCGAGTTACTGTAGTGATTGGATACTTTCCAGAATTTCTCTGGAAACAGAAGCAGCACATGCAGCAGCTGTTTTTCTTCCTTGCACAATTTTCTCTGCTTTTCATAGGCTTCCAGAATATGTTTTCCCATGTCCGTACTCCAACTGTTTTTTTCCAGAATCTTACGCAGATAGTTTGCCAGATCCACCATCTGTTCTCCGTAAAACAGATTTTCATAATTTACGAGCCGGACCCCCTGTGCTGTACAAAGCATATTATGCTGGTTACAATCCCCGTGACAAAACCCCCTGGTTCTCCCCTGGTCTTTTCGCTCCTGCAGCATCCCGACCGCTTCTTTCGCCTGTGCGATATAATGCGTATACTGTTCCCAGAATGACCGCTCAAACTCGTTTCGGGTTTTTCTTGACTGCACAAAATTTTTTACCAGGATCAGTTCCCGGTAATGCCGGTAATAGAGCACTGCCGGTTCATTCTTTGTATTTTTCATAAAATCCGGAATTTCCGTAACACAGGATGAAACACAGCAATGAAACCCTGCCAGCGCCTGGGCACCGGCAGCTACATCTTTCTCCCGACCTGTCTGGCATTCATTTCCCTCTACCAGATCTTTCAGCCAGAAACGCATGCCACTTTCATCCGTTACCACACACTGCCCGTCTTTTGTCAGACTGACCTGTTCCACCGGATATCCCTTTTCCTGCATGCTGCATAATATTTCGCGCACAAATTTTGCGCGTTCTGCAGATCCCCGAAACGGTGCAAGTACTTTTTTCCCCTGATCCGTCTCACAGCAAAACACACCTCTGCCTTTCGTGATTTGTTTTATTTCTATGTCATATTGCTCCAACATTGCTTCCGGCTGATAATACAAAATGAAACCCCTCCCACATGACTTGAATCTATTTTCATCATATGGAAAGGGTGTCTTATTTATTCCTGTTTTGTCTGTTGCAATTGCAAAGCAAGTGCAAGCAGCGTCTCTTTATTATTCAGTTGCGGTTCATCAAGAATCTGTTCATACAGCGCCTGCAACACTTCTCCCATTTCTTTGCCCGTTTTCATTCCCTGTGCAATCAGATCCCTGCCGTTTATGGCAAGATCCTTTTTCTGCACACACTGGTGTTCTTTTAATATCTCACGATAAGTTTCTTCGTAGGCATCAATATAGGAAAGCTTTTTCTGCCGCTCATACATGCTCTGCGCCAGTGTATCTGCACGCTTTACCGCAAACAGAGCCTCCATATTTTCCACTCCGATCCTGCTGATCGCACGGCGCACATTGCGCGGTGTCACGGCCGGACGGTCATCATGATAGCGCACGAGCAGGCATACGCGTTTTATTGTTTCGTTGTCAAACTTCAACCGCCGCAAAATAACCCGTGCCATTTCCGCACCTTCTGCCGGATGTCCTTTAAAATGATTCTGCCCTTTTTCATCTGTCGTTACACACACCGGTTTGGCCACATCATGAAGCAGCATGGTCAGGCGTAGAATCCGGTCCTGTTGGACTTCCTGCATGGCATGAATGGTATGTTCCCCCACACTGTAACAATGATGTTTCGTAATCTGCGGGGTTTCCATCATCCTGTCAAACTCCGGGAGAAATACTCTGGAAAGTCCCAGCTCATATACCGTACGCATCTCCTCCGGATGTGCAGAGGTGAGCAATTTCACCATTTCGGTCTGGATTCTCTCCGCACTGACTTTCTGTAAATTGTCTGCCAGATCTGCCACAGCCTGTCTGGTTTTCTCCTCAATGGAAAATCCAAGCTGTGCGGCAAAACGCACGGCGCGCAGCATACGCAGCGCATCCTCTCCAAACCGGTCATGCGGTATCCCCACACAACGGATCACGTGCCGTTTGAGATCCCCAATCCCATCAAATGCATCCACCAGTCCTGCGGTATCATTATATGCCATGGCATTGATCGTAAAATCCCGGCGTTTTAAATCCTCTACCAGATTTCCCGTAAAAGTCACAGTTTTCGGATGTCTGGCATCTTCATACTCCCCGTCAATCCGGTAGGTGGTCACTTCATACCCTGTATGATCGAGCATAACTGTAACGGTCCCATGGGCAATGCCCGTATCAATCGTATGGGAAAACAGGGATTTGACCACCTGTGGTCTGGCCGAAGTTGTGATATCCCAATCCTGCGGACAGCGCCCCAAAAGGGTATCCCTGACGCATCCCCCTACAGCATAGGCATCATACCCCTCCTGCTGGAGTCTGTGTATTATTTGCTTTACGTGTTCTGGTAATTGAATTTTCATAAAAATGCGTAATGTCCTTTTTCTCCTGTTTTGACTTTGTATAAAATCTCATCCGCACTGCGGATCAGCTCGTTGATATCTTCCTCTTTTCTTACATCTCCGGCGCTTGCAATTCCGATGGAACAGGTAATCCGCGATTTTTCGGTCGTCGTGATCGCATGGCCGAGATAATTTTCAATCTGCCGCTGGAATCCCTGCGTGGCATTGATTTTCTCATAGATTCCTTTTGCAATCTGTTCAAGAATTTCCCGGTCATCGGTATTTAAGATCATAATAAATTCATCCCCGCCATATCTGGCGACAAATCCTCTTCCCTTTACCGCCTTGCGGAAAATCTTTGCCATTTCCTTTAAGATCAGATCCCCGACGTCATGTCCGAATGTATCATTATAATGCTTGAAATTGTCCAGATCAATAAACATCAGCCCGACATGATGTGTCTTTTCTGACACACGGTAACACTCAATCATCTGCCGAATCTCTTCGTACATGCCGGCACGGTTATAAATACCGGTAAGCATGTCCGTAACCGCAGCTTCCTGCAGCTTGCGGTTCATCATATAAATCTTGTCGTTTGCCTCCATGCGATTGATCGAATACTCCATCTCCCGAAAAAGCAGGGAATAGATTCTCAGGTCATCCTCGTTGAGCATGTAGCGTTCGATCGAACCATGCCAATTATCCTTCATGCGGACATATGTGATCAGAAGGCTGGTCAGCTTTCCGTTTTTGAGAAACGGTGCTGCCACAAACGAACATACATCATCTATTCCGAAATAACCGATCGTATCCTGATGTTCCAGAAAACTGTCGCTGATCTTTGATACCGCAAACCCCTGTGGATATTCCAGCATGGTATTTCCGATCGCCGCAATGTCCGCTTCCGTCATCTCACATTTGGTATCGTTATAAAGTACATGGGCACCATCTTCATGGTAATAGATATACAATGCACAATCCAGGCTGAAATGATTCATAAACGTATTGAACGCATTCTGTACCATACCCTCTACGTTGCTTCCGTTCACATCAATCAGTTTCTGCCATGTGGAAATAAACTCCATCTGTCTCCGGGACGTTGCATAATCCTGTAAAAGGCCTTCCTGTTTGATCAGGGCTTCAATTTCTTCCTCCCGCACGGCACACGTTTGCGGATGCTCTCCCAGATCAATTTCCTTCAGGAGATTCATGGGAAGCAGCCGTGCCGCCTGGGAATTAATCTCCTCATGCTGCAAAAGCGTTGCGCGTTCCATCTGGCAGCGCTCACTGCGCCCCATTTCCTCAAACAGCTTCATTCTCTCTTTCCGGAATAAACGATAACTGAAAAACTCATTTCCCTCTGCCTGAAGCAGGAAACGCTCTGCCTGTTCAAAACTGACCAGTACCTCTTCCTTCTTTCCATCCATGCGGTTAAGCATTGCCATGGAAAATGTGTATAGAAACATATCCTCATCACACTTGGCATAGTCATGGATGATTTCCTCGTTTTCATTTTCTTTTTCTTTCTCAATAATATAATTCAGGAACTGCCGGCAGTTAAGCAAGTAACGTTCACAGTTAAACCGGTCTTTCTGCATGATGCTCACAAGTGCTAAAAGACCATATAATTTTGACAGATTACATACACGCAGACTGTTAAGATGCAGTTTTTCTATTACCTTCATCGCCATCAGCAGATCATGTTCCGCCTTCGCATAGTTCTCCTGCATAATATAATTCAGTGCACGGTTGTAAAACACTTCCGCAATATCCTCCGGAAGACGCAAATGGTAAAACACCTCAATGGCACGGTTATAATAATGCTCCGCAAGCCGGTTTTTTCCCATGGCACTCAGATTATATCCGATGCCGGACAGAATTCTGCCCTCATAAACATCATCCCTTGATTTCATGAACTGGTATGTACGCACGGAATACAGCATGGCAATCTCATTCATACCATTCGTTGATGCAAGCATAATGTTTTTCTGATATGCATCATATACCAGCTGCTCATTTCCAATCTCTTTTGCCAGTGCCACCCCTTTACTGAAATATAAAAGAGATGCCTCGGAACGGTAGGCCCTTGCAACCATCTCCGGCCGATTATCATATGCATAAATATAAATATGTGCCAGATGATTCCGGTAATTGTTCTGCATCAGCTTTTCAATCAGCCCTTCATGAATCGGGATATCCTGTATACAGAAAAAAATATTGTACCAGCCGGACATACGCGCCATAACAGACAAGAGTTCCGCCTTGAATATCTGTTTCTCATTCCCACTTTTTTGTGCTTCCTCCCGGGCATACTGTGCATACATTTCCGCCTGTTGCAGTTTGCCCTGATACATCAGGCACGTTCCCTTTAAAAAGGAACATTCACTGCGGTAAAACAGATCTTTCCGAACGGATGGCAGACGCATTGCTGAATCAACCATCTCCAGTGCCTTAGAAAGCTCTGCACGCAAAATAGCGGTACGGGTATACAATAGATAAAATTCCCGCAGGGTTATATCATCCACAAAAATATCTTCAAATTTAAGTTTATATTCAAGTTTCTGCAAGTACCATTTTGCCTGGTCACAATCCAAAAACGTAATGATTGTCTCTACCTTTGCAAGCATGTGGCTGTAGTTTTTCTCTTCTGCCACATCCTCCGCATTCTCCCGGTTTCTGTGTTTCCCGGAACTTCCAATATGATAAATCTGGCTGCTGTCTTCAAGTTTTTCCACGATTGCATCCCACATGTTGACAGCCATATCCAGCCGCGGCTGCATTTCGTTTACTCCAAGCACAATCCCGATTTCCGTACACGGTTCTGTCAGCAGCCGGTAAATAAGTTCCATGGAACTGCGTCCTGCCAGCTGGAAACGGTTAATTACAATCATAATCGGCCGGTATTCCGTGAGTTTTTTCAGCATGGCAACGATGGCTTCTGTCATGCGCCGCTGCTCATATTCCACTTCATTTAACAGCACCCCTTCTTCCCTTTTGCAGATACCATCTTCATAGTACCCTAAAAACAAAGACCGGTGCAGTTCATAAGTTCCGCATTCGCGCAAAAAAGCTTCAAAATCTCCCTTTACAAATTTGCGGAACATGTCACAGATAATGTCCAGAAAAGGCGCATATGCCCCGGACAATGTCTCATATTGCAGTTCACAACAGGCAAAAAAAACGTTATCGTCTTCCTGATAACGTTTTTTATTCTCCAGCCCGGACACAGAAAAGTCATTGTTATAGCTTGCCATAACAATGTTCTTTTCTGCGTTTCCGATTCTGTGATATACCTGTTCTATAACACCATTAAAGTACTTTTCAATCATGGCTCCAACCCCCTATTTGAAATCCATAATCCCGGCTGATTTTTAATATGCCTTGCCCCAATATACCAGCTTATGTGCCGGTTTTCCACAGCATACACAAACATCTGAAATCTGTTCCTGATCATTAAAAGGCATACAGCGTGAGGTTACTGCCAGATCTTCTTTGATCTTGTCCTCACATGCCTGATCTCCGCACCACATACCACGGATGAATCCCGGTTTATTTTCTGCAATATCCTTAAATTCTTCGTAATTATGTGCATCCCAGATATGTGCATCACGATGTGCCTTTGCACGCGCAAACATATCTTTCTGAACGGTCTCTAACAGTTCCGGAATCTTTGTCTCGATCTCATCCAGGGAAACCTCAATTTTCTCTCTGGTATCTCTGCGGACAACCACACATTTATTTGCCGCAATATCTTTCGGTCCCAGTTCCACACGAAGCGGAATTCCACGCATCTCCTGCTCAGAGAATTTCCATCCCGGACTCTTATCGGAATCGTCCAGTTTTGCACGGCAGACTTTTCCCAGACGCTCACGCACTTCGTTTGCCTTATCCAATACGCCATCCTTCTGCATCTGGATCGGGATAACCATTACCTGTGTCGGTGCTACCTTAGGTGGCAGAACCAGACCATCATTGTCGCCGTGAACCATGATGACCGCGCCGATCATACGCGTGGTGGAGCCCCAGGAGGTCTGGAACGGATATTGGAGCTTGTTGTCGCGGCCGGTGAAGGTCACGTCATAAGCCTTGCTGAACTTGTCGCCAAAGTAGTGGCTGGTGCCGCTCTGCAGGGCCTTGCCGTCCTTCATCATGGCTTCGATGGTGTAG
>ENA-OOZA01000999-OOZA01000999.1-human-gut-metagenome-genome-assembly--contig:-NODE-999-length-15433-cov-2.068214_pt1 | contig 15433 bp, 10 predicted proteins | sample MGYA00241703_ERZ501378 | MGnify/ENA primary metagenome ERZ501378 (study PRJEB25962, sample SAMEA2042916) | human gut metagenome | biome: human gut; feature: human-associated habitat; material: faeces...
CTTCTTCATCTACCCAGTCATCACTGTCCACCACTTTAAAATATTTTCCCTCTGCGTGGTCAAGACCTACATTGACCGCATCTCCGTGTCCACCATTTTCCTTATCAACTGCACGGACGATCGTTGGATACTTTTCTTCATACTCATGTGCAATCTTTGAAGTATCATCCTTTGATCCGTCATTAACTATGATGATCTCTACATCTTCTCCACCTTTTAAAATAGATTCCACTGCCCGGTCCATATAAGCTGCCGAGTTATAACACGGAATCGCAAACGATATATATTTCATGTGTATTCTCCTTCTCAATTTAAAGCTCACGTTCCTAGTATAGCCTAATTTTTTTTGTTTTCCAACTGATATTGTAAATTTCACATTTTTCGGCTATAGTTAAAGCTATATGATTACTATGAATAAAGAGGAGGATTTCAACTATGAATCACAATTTACTGGTCGGACAATCAGGTGGTCCTACTGCTGTAATCAACGGAAGTCTCTATGGTGTTGTCTCAGAAGGTCTGGCAAATCCGGAGATTGATAATGTCATCGGTATGGTCAACGGTATCGAAGGTTTTCTTGCCGATCACACAATAGACATGGCACCTTTAAAAGAAAATGGCGAACTGGAACGTATCCGCACCACACCGGGTTCATATCTTGGTTCCTGCCGTTATAAATTACCGGAAAATCTTTCCGATCCGGTTTATCCTGAACTTTTCCAGAAATTTACCGAAAAAGAAATCAGCTATTTTTTCTATATTGGCGGAAATGATTCTATGGATACCGTAAGTAAATTATCCCGCTACGCAGCAACAGTCGGAAGTGATATCCGCATCATCGGAGTTCCGAAAACCATCGACAACGATCTGGTTCTGACCGATCATACCCCGGGCTACGGAAGTGCTGCCAAATATGTTGCTTCTACAGTACGCGAAATTGCAATTGATGCCTCTGTCTATGATAATAAACCATCTGTCACCATCGTCGAGATCATGGGGCGCCATGCCGGCTGGCTGACCGCCGCAAGCGTTCTTGCCCGCAAATTTGAAGGCGATAATCCGGTTCTTATTTATCTTCCGGAAGTTGCTTTCTCCCCGGATGCATTTATCGAAAAGGTAAAAGAAAAGCTTACTAAAACTTCTAATCTCGTTGTCTGCATTTCCGAAGGAATCAACGATGGTAACGGAACCTTTGTCTGCGAGCTTGCAAGTGATGTCGGCACAGATACTTTCGGTCATAAAATGCTGACTGGCTCCGGAAAGTATCTTGAAAATCTCGTAAAAGAAAAGCTTGGTATCAAAGTACGCTCTGTGGAACTCAATGTCTGCCAGAGATGCTCTTCCTCCTGTTTATCTGCCACAGATCTGGACGAAGCCGCTGCTTCTGGCCGTTTTGCTGTAAGTGCCGCTTTAGATGGTGAAACAGGAAAGATGATCAATTTTATCCGTAAGAGTGATGACCCATACATCCTTGAATTCGGAACTGCAGACGTGAACGAAATCTGTAATAAAGAAAAAGCTGTTCCTGAAGAATGGATCACAAAAGACGGTTCCGACATCGGAGATGAATTCATCGCTTATGCCCGCCCACTGATCCAGGGAAGTGTAGAAGTACCTATGAAAGATGGGCTTCCATACTTCGCATTCCGCAAATAGTCTTGTTCACAATTTGTTCATTTATCCTTCAAAATTCTTTCATTACTTTAACATTCTTTCTTCATAGGTCTTTCTTATACTATAATCATCAAAGAAATACAGAGAACTTGGTAGCTACTTCCGAACACATGGCGATTTAGAATTTCTCTCATATCCTTTGATATACAAAAGACGTTATCTAGTATGTAAATACTATTTGGAATAAACTTTTTCATAATACATGCCGGGAACTGCGAAAGTGGTTACCCGGCATCCTCCCTTTTATGAAAGATTTTTCCAGATTTCTTTCACTTTTTCCCGTTTCCATATTCCTACAACAATCAATGCGCCAAATAAAACAGCTCTCTCCCATAAAATTATGTTCTTCTTTTTTCCTTCCTTTTTATCTTCCTTGACCATTTTTTCATCCTGTATTACCTTTTCATTTCCATAAAAAATATATTTTCTGACCGGTTCCACAATTTTCTGCCACAAACTCTTTTCCTCGTATATTTCAAATCCTATCTGTGAAACTTTTTCATTTCCCGCAAAATCTTTTGCTTTTACCTCTATTTCATAATTTTTTGCCTCATTTAGCTGAATTTCATATCCCTTCTTCTGTTTTTTCCTGTTTTGTTTTTTCCCATTAATTTTAATGTATTCAATCTGATCTTCCAGATTCTCTGTTCTGACATAAAATGTTTTTTCTTTTTCATATTTTTCTCCATCTTCTATCCCCTCAAACTCGATCACCGGCGGTGTATGATCGATGGTAAACCTCGCTTTTGCTTCTCCTTTATTTCCTGCTGAATCAAAAGCTTCGATTGTCAGTACATGTACCCCTTCTTTTTCAATCTTTTCTCCTGGCCGATAAAATGCATCGTCCACTTTCATTACATATGTATAATTCGTAAAATCCTTAATCGATTCCTCGATAGAATAATTCCAGCTAAACTTCTTTAAATACTTTCCATCCAACTCATCTACATGTGCAATAACGGGATTTTCTTTATCTATAATCAGCTGTCTCTCGGCATGACTGACATTCCCTGCCATATCTGTTACATTCATTCGGAGTTTATACAGCCCGTCCTCTGCAAGTGTCTGCACACTTTCTTTTTTTGTATCACCAGACTCATTCCTGCTTTTTGTTTTCCATTCTGTGATTTCTGTTTCTTCCTTTTTCCCATCGATATCTTCTTTTAAAATATTTGCCCGCACCGTCTGAATTACATTCTCTTCTTCTGCCAGATAGCTGACTTGTACAGGTTTACTGGTAATCGTATAATCCTCCACTCCTTGTATCAATGCTTTCGGTGCATCTCTGTCAACAAAAACCCGATCCGTTACCACCGTCTGATTTCCCGCATAGTCTGTAGCAATAATTGTTACCGGGGTACTTTCCCCATTCTGTGAACTTTCTGTAATGACAAATTTTTCTGCTCCTTTACTGCTTTTCCCAACTATTTTTTCTCCTGTTTTACAGATAATTTCCGCGATCTGGCTTCCATTGCTCCCGTCAGAAGCTTCTACCACTACCTCTGCTGCCTCTTTGTGCCAAATATCTGCTCCTCCGGACACTTCCAGACCGATCACCGGTCTTACACTGTCTATCCAGAATGCCTTTCTGCTTTCTGAATTTTCAATCTGATGATGTTCTTCATCTTCCATCCATACTTCCAGTTCATTCCTTCCATCTGCAAAATTCAATTGTTTCAACCGGCAGGATTCATTTAATTTTTCCAGCGTACCTTCCTGCCTTTCCCCATTTCCATTCTCAAAAAGGTATCTGGTCACGCCATTCTTACTCAGATGTGTGATCTTTCCGGTCGGAGCACTGATATAATAGCCATTCTGACCATCCGGATCCTCATATTCCGCATGATACATTTTTATCTCTTCTTCCTCCGGATCTTTTCCATTCTCTTTTTCATCGTCTTTCTCTAAGTCTTTCCCGTCATCTTTCTCGTCATCTTTCTCCGAGTCTTTCCCATCCTCTTTCTCGTCATCCTTCTCCGGATCTTTTCCATCCTCTTTCTCGTCATCCTTCTCCGAGTCTTTCCCGTCATCTTTTTCATCACCCTTCTCCGGAGCTTTCCCGTCGTCTTTCTCTCTATCTTCCTCCGAATCTTTTCTGTCCTCTTTTTCTCCCTCTTCTACCAGATCCTTTTCATTATCTTTGGCGTTGTCTTTGTCCTTGTCAAATTCTTTCTTACTGTCTTTTCCTTTATTTTTTACTTTTATAATCTGCTTTCGACTTCCCGCTTCTACCTGCATCACATTTCCTTCCGGTAACAGATCAGCAATCTGTCCTCCGGTCACCATACCAAACGCTGCTATCATTATTACTTTTTTTATCTTCCTACCCATATATTTCCTCCTTCTGCCTTAATTCCATATTCTTTTTGTAATTTCTTAAATTCTGCATTTTCCAAAAGTTCAGTATCTTCTGTTACATATTCTTTAATCTTGAGTGCACACGTATCTCTATTGACAGCCGGATCTGCACATATCAGTCTTATGTGTGTTAATTTCAACTCTTCTGATTCTCCAAGCTCTTTTATCCCCTGAATGCATGTATCGCTTGCCATATCCCTTCTTCCTGCAGTTTCATACAACTGTACCATCTTTTTATACAGCTCTTCTCTCTTACCCGGTTCCGTCTCATCCTCCAATATCTCTGCATATATGTTTGCTGCCTCCTCTTTCTTTTCTTCTTTTTCCAATGCAGACGCCTGATACTGCAATAGTTCTCTCTTCGCAGAATCATTCAGATAATCTGTCTTTAATCCTTCTTCTACCAGATTCAACACTTTTTCTGAACTTTCTTTATCATCCAGTAATCCATACCCTCTTATCAGGCACTGTATTGCCTGTTTTTTCTTCTCTTCCGACTGCATATTTCTTTCTTTCCATTCATTCTCCAGGTAAGCAAGACTTGCGGCAAATTTTTCTGCCTCTTCCGGCACTTTTTGTTTTTCATACGCTTTGATAAGCCTTTTCAGATTAACTGCCAACGTCTGATTCTCCATTTGATTCAGACATTTCAGACTTTTTTTCATATCTCCCACATTCAGGAAATATGCCAGTGCCAATTCCAGATACTCTTCATCTCTTTCATATATTTTCTTTTTTATCCGGTCATCCGATTTTTCACTTTTTTTCTCTTCTGATTTGGAAGATTCCGTTCTTTTCATCTCTCTCTGGTTTGCTTTTTCAGCATTTTCCCATGCATTTATGAACAAATATCCCCCGAAAACAATAGACAAAACTACTGTTATACACACTTTTTTTCTTCTTTTCCCCTTATTATTCAAAATTTTATCTCTGTCTTTTTCTTCATACCTTGGGATTTGTTTTTGGATTTCTGATACATTTAGATAATGGGTTGATCTTATCCCCATTGCTTTTGAAATAATTCTCTGAAGACGATATTCTTCTCGTCTGTTAAAACGTGGTTCTGCCTCCACAGATGCCAGAATATATTGAAATGTTTTTCCCAGCCCATACATATCCAGTTCCTTACTGGCATGTTGATAATACTTTTCGTCCGGCGGAAGAAAATATTCACGGATATCTCTTCTTTGCATAAATATCATCTTGCTTCTGTTTGCTTCCGACTGCATATCCAGAAAATAAATTCTTCCATCTTCAGACCTGACAATACTATATGGATTTACATATTGATAACAAGGATTTCCCCTGCACCTGTGAAATGACGCCAGTTGTCCTGCTATCTCTTTTAATAATAAAAATATCTCCCGTTTTTTTATTACCGGATGATATTTTAAGTATCTGTCCAGGGTTTTCCCCTGCACATTTTCGGAACTGATATAGCATAATTGTCCATGCTCAATCAGCCGCAACACATCATAACTTTCTTTTTGTTGCAACATATATCACCCCTGTTCTTTTTTCATTTTTTCTTACATGGTAAATTTGGTGAGGCCTCACGAAGTCCTACAGACTATATAGATTAATTAAAAGAATCTATCTTGAAAATATAGATTAAAGATATCTTACCTGATTCATTTCAAAATTTCAACCCTTTTTTATTGTTTTTATATATTTTCTGGCACAGCACTTTAAAGGACCTGCCACAGACAACTTCTCTTACATATTTTTGTATCTACAGAACTTGCTACCGGCAACTTCTCTTACATGCTGCTTTGGTATACAAAAAGTGCCATATTGCAAGACATGTATCTTGTTATACGCTCGCAATACGGCACTATCTTTCCAATCTTCAAATCTTATCTATTTTTTATCTGTGGCTTAATTCTTTTGGTGTATACAGATGTCTTGGGATTCCATCTACCATAACCGGTGATACATCCCCCTGAATCAATGGACGCACATAAGAAATAAACTCATTTGTTACATAAGTACCTTCTTCGTTTACCCAGTTTCTTGGTACAAGCTTCTCATCATTGGCAATCTTGTGTACATCCTTTACTTCTGTTCCGCACTGATATGGATCATCCGACAGACGTTTTAAGACTACCATCTTTCCGGTATCTCCTTCGTCTGCTGCCTTTACCGCTGCTCCTCCAACCTGATATGCTTCCAGTATATCAACTCTTGAGGCTGCGTGAGATGCGGCTCTTTGTAATGTACTTAATTCAATCGCACGTGTCTTACATCCAATCTCCCCTGCAATATAACTTGCAAGGTAAGATGCTGTTCCGGATAACTGCTTATGTCCAAATGCATCTACAAAGTCAATACTGTTGCCAAGTTCACATACATAAGTTCCATCTTCTGTACGGATTCCTTCTGATACTGCAACAACAATAGATGTTTTCTCCTGTAATAATTGTTTGATCTTTTCTCCAAATAACTGAAGATCAAATGGAAGTTCCGGCAGATAGATAAGATCCGGTCCTTCGCAGTCTTCTCCCTTTGACAATGCAGCCGCTCCGGTCAGCCATCCGGCATTTCTTCCCATTATTTCGACGATAGATACCACGCCTTTTTCATATTCCAGGCAGAAACTGTCACGGATAATCTCTTTCATAGATGTTCCGATATATTTTGCCGCACTTCCATATCCTGGTGTATGATCGGTAAGTGCAAGGTCATTATCAATCGTCTTCGGACATCCAATGAAGCGGATTGCATGACCGAATATAATGGCATAATCCGATAATTTCTTGATTGTATCCATAGAATCATTTCCACCGATATAGATAAATACTTCGATATCCAGTTTGTCCAGGATCTCAAATATCTTATCATACACTTCTCTGTTCTCATGGATCTCCGGAAGCTTATAACGGCAGGATCCCAAAAATGCGGCCGGTGTTCTTTTTAATAATTCCGCATCCAGTTCGGTCTTGATATGATCTGACAGATCAATATATTTTTCTTTTAATAATCCCTGGATTCCGTGAAGCATTCCATATACTTTATTGGCTCCACGGTCTTTCGCTGTCCGGTATACACCGGCAAGACTGGCATTGATCGCTGCAGTTGGTCCCCCAGATTGTCCTACAATTACATTTCCTTTCATTCGCTTATTTCCTTCCTGTTTTTTATTCCGTTTTACCGTTAATTCAATATTAGTGTATTTAAACATAAAAGTCCAGTAATTCTTATTTTTTTTATGCATTTTTACTATTTTTATGTATCTTTGCATTGTTTGATACAAAAAAAACTCTTATTCCCCACCTTTTTGTAGTCTGTACAATATATGGGAAATAAGAGTTTTTATTCATACATTTTATTCAGCTTTTACCGGGTTTGATACACTTACCTTGTGATCATACCATTTGCCCTTTGTTCCGATCAACGCCAGATCAAATTCTTCATCTAACGCCGGAACCGGAACATCAAATCCATAGACTTCTTCTGTCGTTCCATCGCTGTATGTAACTTTGTCTGTAGTTGGTTCTAAAAATTTTGCACCTTTTTGCTGAGCCTCTTTTGCTGTACCAGGGAAGAGATTCACGATATTTTTTGATACGAGACTGATATGTATCGTCATCTTTCCATCTTCTACAGTCAGTGTACCTTTTCCTTCATTTGCTTCATTTACATGAAACATCGTACTGTCCGTCTTAAATTCTGCAGTATAGGTCCCATCCTCGATCGGCGCCTTTGCTGCTTCGGACTTTGAATCTTTTGATTTTTCTTCTTTTGCATCAGACTTCTGCTGTTCTGTCTTGGCTGATTTGTTGTCTGATTTGCTGCTGTCATCCTTACTTGCACATCCTGTGAATATTGCAGCTGTCATTACTGCAGACAGCACAACTGCCATCAATCTCTTTCTCAACATTGTTATCTCCCTTAATTATCTTTCTTACTGTGCATCCATAGCTGCTTTTGTATGAGCAACATATAACTGCTGGATTGCATCGATCTCTCCAAGACCTGCAATCTGTGTCTTTACACTGTCAAAGTTCTTAGATGCCTCAAACTGACTCTTCCATGAATCATCATCATCTCCGGCCATATCATTATTAGCATGATCTCCGGCAACAACCATAAGTGGACGAAGGATTACATTTTTATATCCGGCATCTTTTACTTTTGCGATAACGGATTCGCAGGAAGTATCTTCCGGCTCACCTTCTACAGTACCGATGAATACATTCTTATATCCAAGCTGTTCCATCTGTGCCTGCATCTGAGAATAGCTGATCTTTGCTGTATGAGATGTTCCATGTCCCATGAATACAAATGCTGTGCTGTCCTCTGCTGCTGCATCAAGGCTGTCATATTCTGCTGTCTTTACTGCTTCTGCAGTGATTGCCTTAGCTACTGCAGCCTTGTCTTCATTGATTGCTGTTGCGTCCGCTCCAACTTCTCCGAGAAGTGGTTCTGCGATTTTAACAGATTCGAATTTATCTTTGTAACTATTTACTGTTTCTGTTAACTCATCATACTCTGCACCGTGCATCAGATGTGTAGGCTGTACAACCAGTTTCTTTACACCATTCTTTACTGCACGCTCTAAAGCCTGATCCATGTTATCAATCTTCTCACCATCTCTTGCCTGTACATGATTAATGATGATCTGTGCTGTAAATGCTCTTCTTACGGACCAGTCCGGATTAGCTGCCTGAAGTGCTTTTTCAACTCCGCTGATATCGGCTGCACGGCTTGCATTAAAAGATGTTCCGAAACTTACTACCAGGAGTTCCTTCTCCCCGATGTTATCTTCATTTAACGGATCATCCTGGGAAGCATCCCCTGTATCTCTTCCGAAATAATCCGGATCAGCATTTTCACCTTCCACAAGTTCTTTCTGTGCATCTGTCAATTTGTCCCACGCTTCTTTCGCTTCTTTACACTGCTCATCTGTCTTGTCGTTTCTTTCCTGCACATAAATGGCATCAATCTTCTTTGCTACTTCATCTGCGGCTTTCTGATCGTCCTCTTTTGATGAATTCTCTGCAGTCTTCTTGCTGCTGTCTGAACTGCTACCTGCTTTGGAACCACATCCGCCAAGTGCTGCTACACACATAGCTGCTGATAATAATACAACTACCAGTTTCTTTTTCATTTCTTTTACCTCCTGATTTTCCGATTGTCAATGCACGAGATACAAAAAAACTCGGCCTCCGTCAGCTCCTTCCGAATATATAGCCAAAAAAAGCCTCCGTCAGAAAACGAAGACAACGAAAATAAAACTGTATTATACCACATACAGTTCTGTGATCCATTTCGTACTGCCAATTCCTCGTGGCCTGAACTTTTTCGTTCCTGTACTGCGAAAGGCAGGTCTCCCGGCTTATTGCTCTGACACATCTGCTCCCTTCCCGGTTCTCCCAGTGGATCTGTAGCTTCTGCTTGCAAAACACGGTGACGAGTTCGTACAGGATTCTCACCTGTTTCCCTTTTCACCAGTCAGATCCTTCTTTCCACAAATTATTCTGAATCCTTCTGACTGACACCTCACACAATCTTGATTAAATTTACTATGTAACCTTAACACAGTTGCCCAAATTATGTCAATACTGTCCCGGTCATCTGAATTGAAACATCCGCTTCGGAACAGCAAAAAACCCTCGTCCGACTTAATGTCAAACAAGGGTCTCTCGTACGTGCGCGAGAAGATTCGAACTCCCGACCTTCTGGTCCGTAGCCAGACGCTCTATCCAGCTGAGCTACGCGCACATATTATATTTGTTTGCTTCAGTTATTTATGTACCTCAGCAACGAAATTAATTATAGCGCAACGTTTTCTATCTGTCAACAACTTTTTTAAAATTTTTCAAATTATTTTTTTAAGCTCTGGTGGCCTGCAAGTCTTCCTTTTCTCTGGCCGTTTCTTTCTTCTTTTTATAATGGTATAATTATTACATATTTACAATACATTAGAAAATGAGGATTTCTTTATGACAAAAAAAGTTGCTGTAATCAATGATCTGTCCGGACTTGGACGCTGTTCCCTGACTGCTGCCATCTCCGTATTATCTGCGATGGGAATCCAGGCCTGTCCACTCCCTACCGCCATTTTAAGTTCACAAACAGAATACCCCAGCTACTACTGTTATGATTTTACCGATAAGATGGATTATTTCCGCCAGGAATGGAAGAAACTAGGCACTTCTTTTTCCGGAATCTATACCGGTTATGTTTCCAGTGTCTGCCAGATTGAACAGATCATGCACTTTCTGGATACTTTCCAGACAGCAGACACCTTTCTTCTGGTCGATCCTGTAATGGGAGACGATGGCGTTACCTATGATATGTATACTTCCGGGCTTCTGACTGCTATGAAAGAACTTGCCGCACGTGCAGATGTTATCACTCCTAACCTTACCGAATTCTGTCTGCTGACGGATATAGATTATAACAGCCTGCAGGATTCGTCTCTGTCTATACAGCAGCTCATTTCACGACTTAAGGATGCAGGGCAGACTTTGACAAAGGATCATGAAAAAAAGGTCCTCATCACTGGTATTCATTTTACTGCAGATGACGGAGTTCATAAGATTGGAAATCTTCTGCTAGATGGCTCTTCACATTTTCTTTCGGCATATCCCTGTTGCATCGGAAGTTATTCCGGTACGGGTGATCTCTTTGCTTCCTGCATCACAGGCGGACTTGCCAGAGATATTTCCCTTACGGAAATGATGCAGACCGCAGGTTCTTTTCTTGAAAAATCATTAATTGATTCTGTAGAAGAACATGTTCCGGTAAACGAAGGCGTTAATTTTGAAAAATATTTGTATCTCTTGCATACATAGAACCTGCCACTGGCAGCTTCTATTGCATACATTGGTATTAAAAATCACCATATATCTTTTGAAAATTTCTCTACTGAAACTCTTTCTTTTGATATATGGTGATCTTCTTTCTATTATTGGTATCTCAGATTGATATTTCGTTACATAATTTCTGACAACGTAATCTGTGCTCCCACAGCTTCTGCCTGTAATTTATAAACTTCCGGATAATATCTTGTCGAAAATACATATTCCCCATCATTTACAAATACTTCAACAGAGGATGTATCGGCCAGAATCTTCAGATTCTCCACTTCTTCCACTTCTACATATCTCATGCTTCTTCCTGAAGATACCGAAGTTTTATCCTGATCTGTAAAATGCATCCGGAATTTTCCATCAGCATAATCCAGGATCAGCTTCTCTGAAAGGATAACTTTAAAGCGGTTCTTTGTAATATCCGAAATCGTCATTTCATATACCGGATATCCCTCTCCTGCCAGCATACCTTTCACATCACTTACCAGATGTTTCTTCTCTTCTAGTTCTCTTATCGGACGTTGACAGATCTTGCCGTCTTTTTCAAAGATTTCTCTTGGAAATGTAAAGCAATGCTGCCATCCTGTCTGAATGGTCAGATTGCTGTATTCTTCGCAGTCCGGCATTCCCATCCAGCTGATGTGGATCCTTCTTCCGTCTTCCGTCTCAAAACTCTGCGGGGCATAATAATCAAACCCATAATCCCACAAATGATACTCTGACAACTTGTATTCTCCAAGAATATCTCCTTCTATCTCAAAGTATCCGGACTGATATACATTACGATCCTCCCAGATACCACCTTCCAGTCCCTGAACAGACGTGGAAAGAAGTTTCTTATCTCCGATTTTGAAATAATCCGGGCATTCCCACATATACCCGAATGGCTTTTCGGATTCCACCCGGTTTCTGAACTTCCAGTTTACTTTATCTTCAGATTCAAATACAAGTACCTGACCTACATCTTCGTTCGTTCTTGCACCCTGTACCATATAATAAGTACCATTTTCTTTCCATACCTTTGGATCTCTTACATGACAGGTCAGATCGTCCGGATAATCTGAATTTCTCATCAGTTCTTTTTTCTTTCCGAACGTCTTGCCGTCTTCCGTTATAACCAGAACGGTATTGCCCTCACGTCCGGTGCGGATGTAATCATATTCCCCGTCTTCTAATTTGACATTTCCTGTATAGTACAGATACATTTTTCCATCTTCAATAAATGCGGATCCGGAATATACTCCGTGACAGTCAAATGGCTGATCTGGATAAAGTGCGGTACCCTGATATTCCCACTTAATCATATCCTTGCTAGTATAGTGACCCCACATCTTCACACCGCCTTCTGCATTAAACGGCGAATACTGGAAAAACGCGTGATAGATACCCTGGAACTGGCAGAGTCCATTTGGATCATTCAGCCAGCCGACCGGCGGCATCAGGTGTAGTTTTTCACGAAATTTTCTATCTGATACGGATAACTCTTCTCTGGTTTTCTGGCTTTGTTCTGCTGTCTCTACTAATTTTACAAGATCTCTTGTTAATGCGTTCATAAATCAATCGTCTCCATCTATCTATAAGCATTATTTCTATACACATTATTTTATAAGTGTCATAACTTTACTTGTTGTCTTAACTTCAGCAGGTTCTGCCTTTGTTACATTTCCGAATTCATCTGTATTTGTCAGAATCATCATTGTTGTCGTCTGATATCCTGCATTCTTGATTTCCTCAAGGTCCGCTTCTACCAGAATATCTCCTGCATGTACTTTGTCGCCATCAGAAACTTTCTTTGTAAATCCTTTTCCATCCATCTTCACAGTATCGATACCGATATGGATCAAGAGTTCACCGCCGGACTCTGTTGTGATACATACAGCATGGCCTGTTTCAAAAATATTGGAAACTTCTCCGTCACATGGAGCTACAATCTTGCCATCTGCAGGCTCTACCGCAACGGTTGTTCCAAGCATCTCGGATGCAAATATCTCATCTGCTACTTCGGATAATGGAATCTGTGTTCCGTTTACCGGACTTGTTAATGTCTCTTCTGCTATCTCTGCAGTTGTGTCTGCTGTTGTTGCGTCTGTTGTTACTGCGTCTGCTGTTTCAATATTTTCTACTGCTGCTGTCTCTGTTGCTGCCTTTGGTTCTGCATCCTTATAGATCAGGAATGAGATCACGAATGCAACACCGACTGCGATCACCATCTCGATCAGGTACTGAAGCGGCTGGTTCAGGCAGAGCAGGATACCGAAGATACCTGTTACACCAGTCCCCTTAGCTCCGAGGTGCACCAGTGATGCATATAATGCCCCACATCCTCCACCGATACATCCGGCGATGAATGGTTTGAAGAATCTTAAGTTTACACCAAAGATTGCAGGTTCTGTAATTCCCATAAATGCACTGAGTGATGATGGAAGTGCAAGGGATTTGATCTTCTGGTCTTTTGATTTTACAGCAACGGCAAGTGCTGCCGCACCCTGTGCCACGTTTGCTGCACTTGCGAGTGGCAGCCAGTAGGTTACACCGTATTTTGCAAGCTGTCCGATATCGATGGCTGTGTACATCTGATGGATACCGGTAACAACGGTCGGTGCATATAAACTACCCATGATCAGACTTCCAAGTCCGAGTGGAAGTGTCAGCATCCACTGGATCGCTCCGAGGATTGCATTTTCAGCCCATACGAAGATTGGCCCGACGATGGAAAGTGTAAGGTATCCGGTTACGAATACGCTGACAAGCGGTGTGACAAAAAGGTCTAAAACTTCCGGTACGATCTTGTGAAGCTTCTTTTCAAGTACGGATAAGATCCATACAGCGATGACAACCGGAATAACGTGTCCCTGATAGCCGACCATGTCAATGTGATACAGTCCGAAGAACACGCTCTGTGTCTGCTGAACACCTTCTGTTGCAACGGTGTAGGCGTTCTGCAGGGACGGATGGATCATGATCATACCGATAACTGCGCCAAGGTAAGGATTTGCGCCAAATGCTTTTGCTGCGGAGAATGCAATCAGGATCTGCAGGAATGTGTAAGCAATGTTACTGAAAAGGGTTGCAAATACATAGATCGAGCTGGTTGTGCTGATGTGTAAGAACCCGTTATTGTTCATGAAATCCAGTGCGTTCATGATTCCCATAAGGAAACCGCTGGCTACGATCGCCGGGATGATCGGTACGAAAATGTCTCCCAGAAGCTTGATGGCTTTCATAAACCAGTTCTGCTTTTCGGCAGCAGCTTCTTTTGCTTCTGCTTTCGTGCTGGCTGTGATGCCTGCGATTGCAATAAATTCATCAAATACTTTGTTGACGGTTCCTGTTCCGAGAATGATCTGGAGCTGTCCGGATGCTTCAAATACCCCCTTTACCCCGTCTACATTCTCAAGTGCTGTCTTATCCGCTTTCGTGTTGTCTGCAATGACAAGGCGAAGTCTGGTAGCACAATGGGCAGCAGATACAATGTTCTTACTTCCACCCACATGATTCAGAATTTCCTGTGCGGTTTTTCTGTAATCCATGTTCTCTCCTCCTTTAGATGTAATGTGTAATCGATTTCATATCTTATGCTTAGATAATATGAAAAAAAATGCCATTTGTAAAGATGGCATTTTTACTGATAATTCATATTCATTTTTGTGAAAAGTGTTGAAAGAAACTTTCGTTTCCTTTTGAAACTCCGGGAAAGCAGGAAAATCAGGTATGATTTTCGGAGTCCGAAAGGTCTGTTCCAACAAGGTGGAAGCCGAGCTTCATCTCGATTGGAATCTGTTCGCCTCTTTCAATGCTGTCAAGAAGCAGCTCTGCGCCGCGGATTCCACTGGTTTTGTAGCCGAAATGGATGGTTGGGATTCCTCCGGTGACGGCTTTTAACATCTGGTTGTCACCAAATCCGGTTACCCGGATGGACGTATTTTCAAGGATATAGCGCATTCTTGCACCTGCATCGGCTGCATTTGCCGGAACCTGCTTTTTTAAGTAAGTCTGAATGGCTTCAATTGCTCCCGCTGCTATGGTATCGGTTGCACATGATATGACATCGATATCACATTTGCTTTCCAAAAGATCCAGAGCAGCCTCATATCCGGATTCCAGGGTAAATGCCGAGGTCCGCTTATTTTCTTCTAAAAGTGTGATGCCCGTATTTTTCAGTCCGGCGATAAATCCGTCCTCTCTTGCGGCACCTGCAGCTTTGTCATCACGGGTAACGCCGATGTAAGCAATTCCTTTTTTACTGAATCCGGCAACGGTCTGTCCCATTGCCTTTCCTGCACCGTAATCGTCATGGTAAATGCAGTTGGCAAGGTTGGTGTGCTGTCCGATCACAACAACCGGAACCTTTGTCTCTTTTAAAAATTTCCTGTGACCGGCGGTGAACATCGTACCGACAAGGATAATTCCGTCTACCGGATAGTTTTCAAAGAGGCGAAGATATTCCACTTCCTTTGCAGGGGTGTTGTCGGTCCCGGCGAGAAGCATCTGATAGCCTCTCTCGGCGAGAACACTTTCAATGCCTGCTGTGATCCGGCTGATGGATTCGGAATTGATCTTTGGAACGACCACACCCACCAGGC
>ENA-OOZA01001002-OOZA01001002.1-human-gut-metagenome-genome-assembly--contig:-NODE-1002-length-15417-cov-1.717550_pt1 | contig 15417 bp, 15 predicted proteins | sample MGYA00241703_ERZ501378 | MGnify/ENA primary metagenome ERZ501378 (study PRJEB25962, sample SAMEA2042916) | human gut metagenome | biome: human gut; feature: human-associated habitat; material: faeces...
CACTACGGAAAAAGGCATCATAAAGAGCTCTGACGGCTGCTTTTTCTTGCTCAGTTTCAATTACAAACATAACAGAAACCTCACTAGAACCTTGAGAAATCATTTCTAGGTTAATATGTTTTTCAGAGAGAGCTTTAGCTGCTGTCGCTGTAACACCGATGTGGTCTCTCATATTTTCACCAACAATCACTAGGATAGAAAGGCCATGTTCAATTTCAACTTCATCAACACCAAGTTCACGCGTCAAATAAGAGAGGATTTCTTGTTCTTTGATTGGGGTAAGTTCACGTTCTCGAATAATGATTGAAAGGTCATCAATTCCAGAAGGCATATGTTCCCAACGGATGTTTAAATCTTCCAAGATTTGTAGCACCTTACGTCCGAAACCTACCTCGCGGTTCATGAGGTATTTACTCATATTGATGCTGACAAACTTGTCATCGCTAGCAATACCAACAACTGGAACAGTTGCTCCCTGGTGTTCAAGAATAATACGTGTGCCTGGGTGGTCCGGATTATTGGTGTTTTTGATAACTAATGGAATCTTACCACGATATGCTGGGAGGAGAGCTTCATCATGAAGAACCGAAAATCCAGCATATGCCAACTCACGCATTTCTTTGTAAGTCAACTCTGGAATAGAGTGCGGTTCATGTACCACACCTGGGTGGGCTGCAAAAATACCATCTACATCTGTAAAGTTTTCATATAGGTCAGCTTTAACACCTGCCGCTACGATAGAGCCTGTGATATCAGAGCCTCCTCGTGAGAATGTACAGATTTGATTATCAGAGGTGACCCCAAAGAATCCAGGAATAATCAGAACCTCATCTGATTCACGAAGTTCTTCTAACTTATCATATGAACCCGGAAGAATACGGGCGTTGCCTGGCTCACTTGAGACCAAGATACCAGCTTCGCGAGGATGAACGTAGCGTGCTTCAATATCGTTATTGCGGAAATATTCAGCAATTAATTTTGCATTATTGTCCTCTCCAGCAGCTAGGAAGGTATCATGGAGGAAATCGTTATCCTCGATGGGAAGCGTAGCGAGGTCAGTAATAGCTTTGGCAATTTTTACCATCTCTTTTGATTTGAAACCTAGTTCATCAACCATAGCTTGGTAGCGGTTAATAATCCATTCTTGGTCAGCTTTAACATCAGCACCCTTTATATAGTGTTTGTAGTATTTAATTAGGGCGTCTGTAACTTTGGTATCCTCATCGTTACGTTTACCAGGGGCAGAGACAACGACAAAGCGGCGTTCAGGGTCAGATTTTACAATGTTTAAGACTTTTTCTAATTGTGTTGCTGAAGCGAGTGAGCTTCCGCCAAATTTGATGACTTTCATAGTTACTCCAAAAAAATTATAAATTATTCTACAATTATAGCAAAATTCTGATAATTTGTCACATTGTTTTTAAAAGCGAGTAAGATTTAGTCTGATTATGATACAATAAAGGAAGAAAAGGAGGATGTCCCGTGGTAGAGGCAATTATTTTTGATATGGATGGTGTCCTTTTTGACACTGAAAAATATTATTATGATCGACGGGCAAGTTTTTTAGGCCAAAAGGGTATTTCAATAGATCATTTACCCCCGTCTTTCTTTATAGGTGGAAATACTAAGCAGGTTTGGGAAAATATTCTTAGAGATGATTATGATAAGTGGGATGTGTCAACTTTACAAGAAGAGTACAATACTTATAAACAAAATAATCCCTTACCCTATAAAGAATTAATTTTTCCTGATGTTTTAAAGGTTTTAAATGAAGTGAAATCTCAAGGGTTGAAAATAGGCTTAGCCTCTAGCTCAGTGAAAGCAGATATCTTTAGAGCTTTGGAGGAAAATCGTTTGCAAGGTTTCTTTGATATTGTTCTCTCAGGAGAGGAATTCAAAGAGAGTAAACCTAATCCAGAGATTTATTTGACAGCGTTAAAGCAATTAAACGTGCAAGCAAGTCATGCTCTTATCATTGAAGATAGTGAAAAAGGAATTGCTGCTGGGGTAGCTGCAGATGTAGAGGTCTGGGCGATTAGAGATAATCAGTTTGGTATGGATCAAAGTGCTGCAAAAGTTTTATTGGATAGTCTTACAGATGTTTTAGACTTAATAAAATAGAAAACAACACCGAGCTTGTCTCCTCGGTGTTTTGAGGTATCAAATTAAAAAATTATAAGTTTATGTTGACCTTTAGGTGGACTATGATATACTAGGAAATAACGACTTATGATTTGATTATCAAATTATCTATATATCAAATAAAATTGTGATAAAAAATTAAACAACATGCGGTTTTGATATAGTAACTAGTTATCGGAAGGAGTGCTAAAATGGCTTACGAAACAATTCTTTATAGTGTTGAAGAGGAAGTGGCAACATTAACTCTCAATCGCCCTGAAGTGCAAAATGGATTTAACATTCAAGTTTGTGATGAGATTATGGCTGCAATCGAGGAAGCAGGGGAAGATGCATCTGTGAAGTTCTTGGTTATCAATGCTAAGGGGAAAGTCTTTTCTGTTGGTGGAGACCTTGATCAAATGAAAAAAGCTGTTGCTGTGGATGATGTACAATCTTTGGTTCGTATTGCTGAGCAAGTGAATGAAATATCTTTTGCTCTGAAAAAATTGCCTAAGCCAGTCATCATGGTTATTGATGGGCCCTGTGCAGGTGCCGCTGCTAACTTAGCAGTTGCAGCAGATTTCACAATTGCATCTGAAAAAGCTAAATTTATTCAAGCTTTTGTAGGTGTTGGTTTGGCCCCTGATGCTGGTGGTCTTTACCTTTTGACTCGTTCAATTGGTATTAATCGTGCTACTCAAATTACCATGACAGGAGAGCCTGTGTCAGCTGAGAAAGCTTTAGATTGGGGGATTGCTTACAAGGTAGTCGATTCAGAAAAACTTGAGAAAACAGTGAGTCAATTGATTAAGAAATTAAATCGTTCTTCAGTTAATTCATTCAAAGCAATTAAAGAAATGGTTTGGGAATCTGAATTTGCAGGTTGGGAAAAATACGCTAAGCTAGAGCTTGATTTGCAGAAATCTCTTGCATTTACAGAGGACTTTAAAGAAGGTGTACGTGCTTATAGTGAACGTCGTCGCCCTAAATTCCAAGGAAAATAAACTTGTTTTCAGAAATTAAAACTAAAGCTTTCAAATTGGACTTGCTAAATTAGTTTGAGTCTGATATAATTTGATAATCAAATCTTATTGAAAGGAGTCTGGTGTGGATTACGATAAAATTAATGGCTATCTTGTTGATATTTTTAATAACGTCGTTATTATCGAAGAAGCAAGTTTGAAAAATTCAAAGTTTAATGATATTTCCCTCAAGGAAATGCATACCATTGATGTGATCGGTACACATCCAGATACGACACCAAGTGCAGTTGCTAGAGAGCTTATGTTAACCCTTGGTACTGTAACAACTTCTCTCAATAAACTTGAAAAGAAAGGATATATTATTCGTACGCGATCATCTGTTGATCGTCGTGTGGTCCATCTATCACTTTCTAAAAAAGGTCGTCTGGTATATCGTCTTCACCGTCGTTTTCATAAATCAATGGTGATGAGGATTACAGAAGGCTTTAACGACGAGGAATTAAAGGTTATGAGCAAAGGTTTGGAAAATCTCCATGCCTTTCTTGAGGAGTTGAAATAATGGCATTTGCAAAAATTAGTCAGGTTGCCCATTATGCACCTGCTCAGGTCGTGACCAACGATGACCTATCTAAAATCATGGATACCAGTGATGAGTGGATTCGCTCACGTACAGGGATTCAAGAACGTCGCATTTCATTAAATGAGAATACAAGTGATTTAGCTACCAATGTTGCTTATCAGCTGTTGGAAAAGTCGGGATTATCTCCTGAAGAGCTAGACTTTGTTTTAGTTGCAACGATTTCTCCTGATAACTCAATGCCGTCAGTGGCAGCACGTGTTCAAGGAACAATTGGAGCAGTTAATGCCTTCGCTTTTGATATTACTGCGGCATGCAGTGGTTTTGTCTTTGCTTTGGCAACCGCAGAAAAATTGATAAAGTCAGGAGCTTACAAAAAAGGTTTAGTTATTGGTGCTGAAGTTCTTTCAAAAACTTTAGACTGGTCTGATCGTGCAACAGCAGTTCTTTTTGGAGATGGGGCTGGCGGTGTTTTATTAAAAGAATCTGAAGAAGAACACTTTTTTGGTGAATCTTTAAATACCGACGGTAGCAAGGGCGGTCTTGAGTCGGGGGCTTCTGCAGTTATTTCGCCTTATTCTGATGGTACTGAGCAGCCTAATCCCTATATGCAAATGGATGGTAAAGCAATCTTTGATTTTGCTGTGAAGACTGTTTCGAAGAGTATTAAAGCATTGGTTGAAGAAAAAGGTGAACCTGATTACTTCCTTCTTCATCAAGCTAATATTCGTATTTTGGATACTATGGCTAAGAAAATTGATGTTAGTCGTGATAAATTTCTGGCTAACATGATGTCTTATGGTAATACCAGTGCAGCAAGTATTCCAATCTTGCTTTCTGAGAATGTGGCGAATGAGACTCTTAAGTTAGGCAGTGATCAAACAATTCTTCTCTCAGGTTTTGGAGGGGGTTTGACATGGGGCAGTCTAATTGTTAAAATCTAGTTATATAAATTATGCACCAGCATAGATTATAAGAAATATATTTATCTTAAAGGAGAAAATAAAATGGCAGTATTTGAAAAAGTACAAGAAATCATTGTTGAAGAACTTGGGAAAGATGCAGAAGAAGTAAAAGTAGAAACTACTTTTGACGAACTTGATGCTGATTCACTTGATGTATTCCAAGTTATCTCAGAAATCGAAGATGAATTCGATATTCAAATCGAAACTGAAGAAGGTCTTAATACGGTTGGTGACCTTGTTGCTTACGTAGAAGAGAAAACTAAATAAGCAGAGCATAGAGAATATTCTTATTAGGGATATTCTCATTTGTTTATAAAATTACTTTGATTATTAAACTATTTATTTGATCAGAAAATCGAAAAAAGGTGAAAAATGAAATCTCGTATTACAGAACTGTTAGGAATTAAATATCCAATCTTCCAAGGTGGTATGGCCTGGGTTGCTGATGGTGACTTGGCTGGAGCCGTTTCAAATGCTGGTGGACTCGGAATTATTGGTGGCGGTAATGCCCCTAAAGAAGTGGTAAAAGCTAATATTGACAGGGTGAAACAAATCACTGACAAACCATTCGGTGTTAATATTATGCTTTTGTCGCCATTTGTTGACGATATTGTTGACCTTGTTATTGAAGAAGGTGTAAAAGTTGTTACAACTGGTGCAGGAAACCCAGGTAAATATATGGAACGTTTCCACGAAGCCGGTATCACAGTTATTCCAGTTATCCCATCAGTTGCACTTGCTAAACGCATGGAAAAACTTGGAGCGGATGCTGTTGTTGCAGAAGGTATGGAAGCTGGTGGTCACATCGGTAAATTGACAACTATGGCTCTTGTTCGACAAGTTGCAGATGCGGTATCTATCCCGGTTATTGGGGCTGGTGGTGTTGCTGATGGACGTGGTATGGCTGCTGTTCTCATGCTTGGAGCAGAAGCTGTGCAGGTTGGTACGCGTTTCGCTGTTGCCAAAGAATCTAACGCTCACCAAAACTTCAAGGATAAGATTTTGAAGGCTAAAGATATCGATACTGTGATTTCCGCTTCTGTTGTAGGACACCCTGTTCGTACCATTAAGAATAAGTTGGCTACAGAGTACAATCAGGCCGAAAAAGATTTCTTAGCTGGTAAGAAAACTCAAGAGGAAATTGAAGAGCTTGGTGAAGGTGCACTTCGTAATGCCGTTGTTGATGGAGATGTGGAATATGGTTCAGTTATGGCTGGACAAATTGCAGGTCTTGTTCGTAAAGAAGAAACGTGTGCAGAAATCTTGGAAGATTTGTACACAGGTGCTGCAAAGGTAATTAAAGAAGAAGCTGCTCGTTGGGTAGATGTAAACGTCTAAAAACATCGAAAGGATTATGATAGTGACAAAACGTGCTTTCTTATTTGGTGGTCAAGGAGCTCAGAAATTGGGTATGGCAAGTGATTTGTATGCGGCATATCCCATTGTCAAAGAAACATTTGATACGGCTAGTCGTATTTTAGGTTATGATTTGCGTGAATTGATTGATTCTAACGAAGAAAAACTTAATCAAACACGCTATACTCAACCAGCTATTTTGACAACGTCAGTTGCTATTTATCGTCTCTTGGCAGAAAATGGTATTGCTCCTGATATTGTTGCTGGACTTTCTCTTGGGGAATATTCTGCCCTGGTTGCAGCTGGTGCCCTCTCATTTGAAGATGCAGTAGCCTTAGTTGCTAAACGTGGGGAATTCATGGAAACTGCAGCTCCAGCTGGAAGTGGAAAAATGGTTGCTGTCATGAACACAGATCCAAATTTGATTGAAGAGATTTGTCAAGAAGCTTCTGAAAAGGGTGTAGTAACGCCTGCCAACTATAATACCCCAGCACAAATTGTAATTGGTGGTGAAGTTGGGGCTGTTGATTATGCTGTAGAATTACTTAAAGAAGCAGGTGCAAAACGCTTGATTCCTCTTAATGTATCAGGCCCATTCCATACAGCTTTACTTGAATCAGCTAGTCAAAAATTGGCAGCAGAACTAGAAAAAGTGTCATTCAATGACTTTGTCCTCCCATTGGTAGGTAATACTGAGGCTCAAATTATGAAGTCAGAAGACGTTAAAGCTCTTTTGGCTCGTCAGGTGATGGAACCTGTACGTTTTTATGATTCGATTGCCACTATCCAAGATTTTGGTGTAGATGAAGTGATTGAGATTGGGCCAGGAAAAATCTTGTCAGGTTTCTTGAAGAAAATTGATAAAACCTTACCAACTCAAAATGTTGAAGATCAAGCTAGTCTTGATGCCCTTCTTAATGCTTAAAACGAGGTAAACATGGAACTTAAGAATAAAAATGTTTTTGTAACAGGTTCAACACGTGGTATTGGATTAGCTGTGGCACATCAATTTGCTAGTCTTGGTGCCAACATTGTCCTAAATGGACGTTCTGAAATTTCTGAGGATTTGCTTGCACAATTTGTGGACTATGGTGTAACTGTTGTTGGTATCTCAGGTGATATTTCTAATGGTGAGGATGCTAAACGTATGGTAGCAGAAGCCATTGAAAAACTTGGAAGTGTTGATGTACTAGTTAATAATGCTGGTATCACCAACGATAAGTTGATGTTGAAGATGACTGAAGAAGATTTTGAACGCGTCTTGAAAATCAACTTGACTGGTGCTTTCAATATGACACAGGCAGTCTTGAAACCAATGTCTAAGGCTCGTCAAGGTGCCATTATCAATATGTCATCTGTTGTAGGTCTTATGGGAAATGTTGGTCAAGCTAATTATTCGGCTTCAAAAGCTGGTTTGATTGGTTTCACTAAATCAGTAGCTCGTGAAGTTGCAGCTCGTGGTGTTCGTGTTAATGCTATTGCTCCTGGTTTCATTGAGTCTGATATGACTGATGCAATCCCAGAAAAAATGAAAGACGCTATGATTGCTCAAGTACCAATGAAACGTATTGGTCAGGCAAAAGAAGTGGCAGAAGTTGCGGCTTTCTTAGCAGGGCAAGAGTATCTTACAGGTCAAACAATCGCTATTGATGGTGGTATGACCATGCAATAATTGATTTTCATTATCAAAAAATCATATACTAAAATATCCATCCGAAAAAGGAGAATATACATGTCTACAAATCGTGTTGTTGTTACAGGTTACGGTGTAACCTCGCCAATCGGTAATACACCAGAAGAATTTTGGAACAGTCTTCATGACGGTAAGATTGGTATTAAGCCAATCACCAAGTTTGATGCTTCTGATATCCCAGTCTTTAACGCTGGTGAAATCCAAGATTTCCCATTCGACAAGTATTTTGTGAAAAAAGATACTAACCGTATGGACACTTATTCACTTTATGCGATTTATGCTGCTATGGAAGCACTTGAAAATTCAGGACTTAATATGGAAGAAGTAAATCGTGATCGCGTTGGTGTTATCGTGTCATCTGGTATCGGTGGTTTACAAGAACTTGAAGATCAAATTATCCGCATGTATGAACGTGGTATGAAACGTATCAAGCCAATGTTTATTCCTAAAGCTCTCTCAAACATGGGTGCAGGGAACATTGCTCTTAAGATTGGTGCTCAAGGGGTATGTAAATCAGTGACAACTGCCTGTGCCTCTGCCAATGATGCTATCGGTGAAGCCTTCCGCGAAATTAAATTTGGATTTCACGATGTTGTCTTGGCTGGTGGTGCGGAAGCTTCAATCACTAAAATTGGTATTGGAGGTTTTAACGCTCTTACAGCCCTTTCAACAACAGAAGATCCAGAACGTTCTTCAATTCCATTTGATAAAGACCGTAATGGTTTTGTTATGGGTGAAGGTGCTGGGGTTCTTGTTATTGAAAGCTTGGAGCATGCGCAAAAACGTGGTGCCAACATCTTGGCTGAGATTGTTGGTTACGGATCAAACTGTGATGCCTATCATATGACAACGCCAACTCCAGACGGTTCAGGAGCTGCTAAAGCAATTAAATTGGCTATCAATGAAGCTGGTATCAAGCCTGAAGATGTTGACTATGTCAATGCTCACGGTACTTCAACACCAGCCAACGAAAAAGGTGAAAGTGCTGCTATTGTGTCTGTACTTGGTAAAGATGTTCCAGTTTCATCTACTAAATCATTTACAGGTCACCTGCTTGGTGCTGCTGGTGCTGTTGAAGCTATTGCAACAATTGAAGCTATTCGTCACAGCTTTGTACCAAAAACTGCTGGTACAAAAGAATTGTCTGACTACATTGAAGCTAATGTTGTTTACGGTGAAGGTAAAGAAGCTGATATTGAGTATGCAATCTCAAATACCTTTGGTTTTGGTGGACACAACGCTGTTCTTGCCTTTAAACGTTGGGAGGGCTAATTTATGAATATTTCTGAAATTAAAGATTTGTTGGCTCAATTTGATACCTCAACTTTGCGTGAATTCTCATATAAAAACAATGGAGAAGAGTTGAACTTGAGTAAAAATCAAACAAGTTCAGTAACTACTTCCCCAGTAGCTCCTACAGTTGAAGTGGTTGCGTCATCTCCTCAGGATCCAGTTGCTCCAGTAGCAGCACCTGCCGCTGTTGAAACTCCAGCAACACCAGTTGAAGAAGCTTCTGCTCAAGCTGCTGAAGGTGAAGTGGTTGAAAGTCCACTTGTTGGTGTGGCTTACTTGTCTCCATCACCTGAAAAACCAGCCTTTGTTTCTGTTGGTGATACTGTTAAGAAAGGTCAAACGCTTCTTATCGTTGAAGCAATGAAGGTGATGAATGAAGTACCAGCACCTAAAGATGGTGTTATTACTGAAATCTTGGTAGCGAATGAAGAAGTTGTTGACTACGGAAAAGGATTGGTACGCATCAAATGACAATTGATATTAATGCTATTCGTGAAGCTTTACCACACCGTTATCCAATGCTTTTGGTTGACCGTGTGCTAGAAGTTTCAGAAGACGAAATCACAGCTATTAAAAATGTAACGATCAATGAACCTTTCTTTAATGGACATTTTCCTCAATACCCAGTTATGCCAGGTGTCCTCATCATGGAAGCTCTTGCGCAAACAGCTGGTGTTCTTGAATTGTCTAAACCTGAAAACAAGGGCAAATTAGTCTTTTATGCAGGTATGGATAAGGTTAAATTTAAAAAACAAGTGGTTCCTGGTGACCAACTTGTTATGACAGCTAAGTTTGTTAAACGTCGTGGAACAATTGCTGTTGTTGAAGCTAAGGCTGAAGTCGATGGTAAACTTGCTGCATCAGGTACTTTGACTTTTGCTATTGGAAGCTGATGTTTTGTGAAAATCCTTCTGGCGACAGTCGGAAAGGATTTTTCTTTAGACATTGGTCTATCACATAGAAAGGAAATCAACACAGACTATCAAAAAATGTCTGATGTTATCTTGTTTTATGTTTAAAAAATTATTGATTGCCAATCGTGGTGAAATTGCAGTGCGTATTATCCGTGCAGCGCGTGAATTGGGTATCCAAACGGTCGCTATCTATTCTGAGGCGGATAAGGATTCTCTCCATACTATGCTTGCTGATGAAGCTATCTGTATTGGTCCGGCAAAATCAACTGATTCTTATTTGAATATGAACCATGTCTTGTCAGCAGCTATTGTAACTGAGGCTCAAGCTATTCATCCAGGGTTTGGTTTCTTGAGTGAAAACTCTAAATTTGCTACTCTCTGTGAGGAAATGAACATCAAGTTTATTGGTCCTTCAGGTGAGATTATGGACAAAATGGGTGATAAAATCAATGCTCGCGCTGAAATGATTAGGGCTAATGTCCCTGTAATCCCTGGTTCAGATGGTGAAGTCTTTACGGCTGAAGAGGCTTTAGAAGTTGCCAATCGTCTAGGTTACCCAGTGATGCTTAAGGCTTCTGCAGGTGGTGGCGGTAAAGGAATTCGTAAGGTCAACACTAAAGAAGAGTTGGCTCCTGCCTTCGAATCTGCGTCACAGGAAGCTAAAGTATCCTTTGGTAATGGGGCAATGTATATTGAGAAAGTTATTTACCCAGCTCGTCATATTGAGGTTCAAATTTTGGGAGATAGCTACGGTAATATTGTTCACCTAGGTGAGCGTGACTGTTCTCTTCAACGTAATAACCAAAAGGTCTTGGAAGAATCACCTTCTGTTGCCATTGGTAAGACACTTCGTCATGAAATTGGGTCTGCGGCTGTCCGTGCTGCTAAGGCTGTTAATTATGAAAATGCGGGTACTATCGAGTTTCTTCTTGATGAAAAATCAGGTCAGTTTTACTTTATGGAAATGAATACAAGAGTACAAGTAGAACATCCAATTACAGAAATGATAACAGGAATAGATATTATAAAAGAGCAAATAAAAATTGCATCTGGAGAAAAATTATCATTAAAACAAGAAGATATAACATTTACAGGACATGTAATGGAAGCAAGAATAAATGCAGAAAATCCAGACAAAAATTTTATGCCATGCCCAGGAAAAATAGCAGGATTACATTTGCCAGGAGGAAATGGAGTAAGAGTAGATACAGCAATTTATTCTGGATATACAGTACCTGCAACATATGATGCAATGATAGCTAAAATAATAGCACAAGGGAAAAATAGAGAAGAAGCAATAGCAAAACTAAGAAGTGCAGTTGCAGAATTGGTTGTAGAAGGCATAGATACAAATGCAGATTTTATATTAAAAATATTAGAAAATAAGGCTTTTAGAACTAATAAATATGATACATCATTTATAGAAAAAGAGATGTTTAAATAAAATTTTTAGAAAAATAGGAAAGGAACGTACTTTCAAATGATTATTGATAAAATCAAAAAATTAAACATAGAAGAAAAAACAACAAAAAATGATGAAGCATCTGAAAAGATGATAGGAAAATGGGTAAAGTGCAATAATTGTAAAGAAATTATTTATAAAGAAGAATTACATAAAAATTTAAGTGTATGCCCAAACTGTGGAAAACACTTTAGACTATCATCAAGAAGAAGAATAAAACAAATTGCAGATGAAGGAACATTTGAAGAAATAGGAGCAGAAATTTTAACAAAAGACCCATTAAAATTTGATGGATATTTAAAAAAAGTGGAATCATTAAAAGAAAAAACAAAAATTCAAGAAGCAGTAAAATGTGGCAAATGTAAAATAAATGGAGAAGAAGCAATAATTGCTGTAATGGATGGAAATTTTTTAATGGGAAGTATGGGCTCAGCAGTAGGAGAGAAAATAACACTTGCTGCAGAAACAGCAATAAAAAATAGATTACCAATAGTAATTTTTTGTGTATCTGGTGGAGCAAGAATGCAAGAAGGAATAGTGTCATTAATGCAAATGGCAAAAACGTCTGCGGCAATAGCAAAACTCAATGAACAAGGTATATTATATATATCAGTATTAACAGATCCAACAACAGGAGGAGTAACAGCAAGTTTTGCAAGTTTAGGAGATATTATTTTAGCAGAGCCAGAAGCTTTAATAGGATTTGCAGGTCCAAGAGTAATAGAACAAACTATAGGACAAAAATTACCAGAAGGATTCCAAAAATCTGAATTTTTATTAGAACATGGATTTATTGATAAAATAGTAGAAAGAAAAGATATGAAAGAAACTATTTCAAAAATAATAAAAATGCACAAAAGTGTAGTATAGAAAAAGAGGTGTATATATTGAAAACAGCATGGGAAAAAGTTCAAATAGCAAGACAAACGCAAAGACCAAAAGCATTAGATTATATAGAAAAAATATTTGATAATTTTATTGAATTTCATGGGGATAGAAATTTTGGAGATGACAAAGCAATTGTAGGTGGAATAGCATTATTAGATGAATTGCCAGTAACAGTTATAGGAGAACAAAAAGGTAAAAGTGCCAAAGAAAATATGGAAAGAAATTTTGGAATGCCAGAACCAGAAGGATATAGAAAAGCATTGAGATTAATGAAACAAGCAGAAAAATTCCAAAGACCAATTATAACATTTATAGATACTCCAGGAGCCTATCCAGGAATTGGAGCAGAAGAAAGAGGCCAAGGCGAAGCAATAGCAAAAAATATAATGGAAATGTCAAAACTAGAAGTCCCAATTATTTGTATAGTAATAGGAGAAGGTTCAAGTGGTGGAGCATTAGCAATAGGAATTGGAGATAAAATTGTAATGTTAGAAAATGCGGTTTATTCTATTTTGTCACCTGAAGGATTTGCAAGTATTTTATATAAAGATGCAAGCAAAGCCAAAGAAGCAGCAGAAAATATGAAAATTACAGCAGAAGATTTACAAGAATTAAAAATTATAGATAAAATAATAAAAGAACCTGAAGAAGGTGTAACAGAAAAGACTTTAGAAAAAGTTAGCACACAATTAAAAAAATATTTAAAACAGACAATTTTAGAATTGCAAAAAGAAAATATGCAAAAACTTTTAGAAAATAGATATGAAAAATTCAGAAAAATACAATAAAAAGTGGGGAGAAAAATATGATATTAGAAAACAAAAAAGTTATAATAATGGGAGTACGTAATAAATGGAGTATAGCATGGGGAGCAGTAAAATCAGCATCAGAACAGGGAGCAAAAGTAATATGCACAACATCAGAAACAAATTTTGAAAAGGTAAAACAATTATTAGAAGAAATACCAGATTCAAAATTATACATATGTAATGATGTTAGTAAAGATGAAGATATAGAAAAATGTTTAGAACAAATAAAAAGTGAAAATGGAAAAATAGATGGGATTTTACATGCTATTGCACATGCTAATACAGAAGATTTACGTAATGATTTTATAAATACATCAAGAGATGGATATGCACATGCACAAGATGTAAGTAGTTACTCATTAGTTGCAATAGTTAGAATGGCTAAAGAAAAAGAAATGTTTAATGATGGTGCAAGTGTTATAGCATACACATATTTTGGCTCAGAAAAAGTAGTTGAAGGATATAACGTAATGGGTGTAGCAAAAGCGGCTTTAGAAGCTTCTGTACGTTATTTATCAGTAGATTTAGGAAAAATAGGATGTAGAATAAATGCTATATCAGCAGGACCAATAAAAACATTATCAGCAAAGGGAATAAAAGATTTTAGTTCAATATTAAATGTAGTAGAACAAAAGGCTCCTTTACACAGAAATGTTACAACTGTACAAGTTGGAAATGTAGCAACATTTTTATTAAGTTCTATGTCAGAAGCAGTTACAGGTCAAGTTATTTATGCAGATAATGGATATAATATAATGGGAGTATAGTTGTATACTCCCTTTAAATATATAAAAAGTAAAAAAAACATACTCAAATAGCTTTCTACAAACTCCTTTAATATTATAATATAAATAAAAAGGAGAAACAAAAGAAATGCAAATAATAAGAAGAATCAAAAGAAGTATAAAAGGAGAAAATAAATTTAGAAAAGTAGCAAATGAATGGTTAGAATATAAGAAAAATTCAATTAAAAACTCAACATATTACAATTATAAATTTATAATAGAAAAATATCTAAATAAAGGATTTGGAGAACAAAATATAGAAAAAATAAAAGATTATAATCAATATATACAAGAATTAACTAAAAAGTTAGCATCAAAAACAATAAGGGATATAATTTGTGTATTGAAAGCAATTTTAAAATATTATGAAGAAGAAAATGATTGCAAATTAAAATATAAAAGAATGAATATTCCAAAATTAGAAAAGAAAGAAATAAAAATATTATCATCAAAAGAAAGAATAAGATTAGAAAAGTATTGTTTAAAAGAGAATACTTTAAAATCACTTGGAATCTTATTAAGTTTAAATACAGGGTTAAGAATAGGAGAAATTTGTGCTTTAAAATGGGAAAACATTGATTTAAAAGAAAAAAATATATATGTAAAGAAAACATTGCAAAGAGTATATGATACTGAAAATAAGAAAACTAAAATAATTATAGATAAGCCTAAAACAGAAAATTCTATAAGATGTATACCATTAAATTCCAAGATTTATGGAGAATTAAACAAAATAAGAAAGGGGTTTTCAGAAAAAGATTTCTTTTTGACAGGAGCAGATGGAATTTATATAGAGCCAAGAGTTTATCAAAATTATTATAAAAACATGTTAAAAAGTAGTAAAGTAAAAGAATATAATTTTCATGTTTTAAGACACACTTTTGCAACAAATTGTATAGAAGTTGGAATGGATATAAAATCATTGAGTGAAATATTAGGACATGCTACTGTAGATATTACATTAAATAGATATGTACATTCATCAAGAAAAATGAAGGAAAAATACTTAGAAAAATTATAAGAAATTAACATTTTATTAAAAAAAATCATAAATATTGATAAAAAAATACATTTATGATAATATTTATAAAGGAAAGAAGAAAAAAATGAAGAAAAAGGGTAAAGTATTTAGAAATGCATTAATATTTATAATTTTAATAGCATTAACATTTTATATATTATTAAAAGATCAGAATCCAATGGAAATATTGAAAATAATATCTTCAGCAAAAGTTGAATTTGTACTTATAGGAATATTATGTATGTTTATTTATATTGTATTAGAGGCAGTAAATATAAGAAGAACATTAAAAAATTTAAATGAAAAAACAACATTTTTACAAGACATCAAATATGCGTTAATAGGATTTTTCTTTAGTGCAGTAACACCAGCGGCAAGTGGTGGGCAACCAATGCAAATATATTATATGTACAAAGATGGGATAGCAGTATCAAATTCAACACTTGCATTATTATTAAATTTAACTAGTATGCAGATTTGCACTATAGGTATTGCACTAGTAAGTTTAATTTTTAATCATCAATATATGAATAAATTATTAATAATATTT
>ENA-OOZA01001003-OOZA01001003.1-human-gut-metagenome-genome-assembly--contig:-NODE-1003-length-15409-cov-3.183079_pt1 | contig 15409 bp, 13 predicted proteins | sample MGYA00241703_ERZ501378 | MGnify/ENA primary metagenome ERZ501378 (study PRJEB25962, sample SAMEA2042916) | human gut metagenome | biome: human gut; feature: human-associated habitat; material: faeces...
ATCGGATCCGGACTTGTAACAGTTATGGTACGTGGAGATGTAGGAGCTGTTAAATCAGCAGTAGAAAGCGGAAGCGCAGCAGCATCCAGACTTGGTGAATTAGTTGCTACACACGTAATCCCAAGACCACATATAGATGTAGAGAAAATCCTGCCTGTATTAAAATAGTAATCCATCGTAACTGTCCGGTATCTGCACAGCAGACTGCCGGATGGTTATAATCCGTCATATTTGACAGAAAGCAGGTGTATTCTTGGAATCTAATAATATTGAACTGATTACCAGAATGGTCATTCAGGCAATCAATCAGAATGAAAAAAAAGGCGATGGATTCATGGTTCCCATCGGGGTTTCCGCAAGACACATTCACCTGACACAGGAACATGTAGAAGCATTGTTCGGACCCGGATATCAGCTTACGAAGAAGAAAGAGCTGATGGGAGGTCAGTTTGCTTCTAATGAAACAGTTACCATTGTGGGACTGAAACTTCGTGCCATTGAGAATGTAAGAATCCTTGGACCGGTGCGTAAAGCTTCACAGGTTGAGGTATCTGCGACAGATGCCATTAAGCTTGGAATGAATGTTCCGGTTCGCGAATCCGGAGACGTTGCAGGAAGTGCACCAATCGCAATCGTAGGTCCAAAAGGAGCCGTTTATCTGAAAGAGGGATGTATCGTGGCAATGCGCCATATACATATGTCTCCGAAAGATGCACAGGCTGCAGGTGTGAAGGACGGCGATATCGTATCAGTAAAGGCAGATAATGAGAGAGGAACCATCTTCAATCAGGTCAAGATCCGTGTAGACGACAGCTTTACACTGGAAATGCATATTGATACAGATGAAGCAAATGCAGCAAAGATTGCTACAGGCACTACCGTAACAATAATTAAATAATATCGGGGGCCAAAGGTCAAAAAGCCGTTCGTGCCTGCACGATAAGGTTTTTGAACAGAAACCCTTAAGCGTTAATTGGGGGCAGAAGTGTTTGCCCCCAATATTATTATCAGAAACAATTTGGAGGCTCATATGATCGTAGGCAAAGTTGTAGGAAGTGTGGTATCCACACGAAAGAGTGAGAAGCTGATTGGAAGTAAATTTATGATTATCGAGCCTGTGCATCATATGAAAGGCGACCTGAGCCAGCTGGTTGCGATCGATATGATCGGAGCCGGAGTTGGTGAATATGTATTGGTGGCACAGGGAAGCGCAGCAAGAATAGGCTGCGGCGTAGAAACAGCACCGGTAGATGCCGCAATTGTCGGTATTATTGATGACGGTGCAGGATTGGAGTAACGCCATGGAAATCAAAGAATTACAGGATATTATACAGCAGAATGGTGTGGTAGGTGCCGGCGGAGCCGGATTCCCTACTTATATGAAGCTTACAGACAAGGCCAATACCATTCTTATGAACTGTGCAGAGTGTGAACCATTACTGAAATTACACAGACAGTTATTGGAAAAACACGCATATGAAATTATGAAAACATTCCATATGATCCAGGAGACGGTTGGTGCTTCTGAAGCAATTATTGGAATTAAGAAGTCTTATGTACAGACAATTCATGCATTAAATCAGCATATTGAAGAATTTCCTGGCATGAGGCTGCATCTTCTGGACGAAGTTTATCCGATGGGAGATGAGGTTGTACTTATTTATGAGGCAACCGGAAGAGTAGTACGGCCGGGAGGACTGCCGATCGAGCAGGGAGTAGCCGTATTTAACGTTGAAACTGTATACAATGTATATCGTGCTGTGGAAGAGAAGCAGCCGGTTACAGACAAATATGTATCTGTTGTTGCAGAAGTAAGTGATCCTGTTACAGTGAGAGTTCCCCTGGGATGTACTCTGGAGGAAGTGGTAGCACAGGCAGGCAGCACAACAGTGAAGGATCCTGTCTATTTCGTAGGCGGCCCGATGATGGGGCGTATCGGAAATGGTTCAGATCCGGTGACAAAGACAACAAATGCGATTTTGGTCCTTCCAAAAGACCATCTTATTGTAGCGAAGAAACAGCGGACTTCTTCCATAGATTTAAAACGTGCAGCATCTATCTGCTGCCAGTGCAATACCTGTACAGATTTATGTCCGAGACATAATCTGGGACATCCGATCGATCCGGCGAAATTTATGAGAGCTGCATCAAATAATGATTTCAGAGACCTGAATCCATATATAGATGCTTCCTTCTGCAGTTCCTGCGGTGTATGTGAGATGTACTCATGTCCGCAGAGTCTTGCACCGAGAAGTCTTCTCGCAGATATGAAGGGCGGTCTGAGAAAAGCAGGTATCCGTCCTCCGCAGGGTGTACAGCCGAAACCGGTACAGGAATCCAGAGAATACCGTAAGGTTCCGGAAGAACGTCTGATGGCGCGACTTGGTCTTACGAGATATGACAAGGATGCTCCTCTGAAAGAAGAACTTGTACAGGTTAAGAAAGTAAGGATATTATTGAGCCAGCACATCGGAGCACCTGCACAGGCAGTGGTCAAAGCCGGTGATGAGGTAACAAGAGGGCAGATGATCGCACAGCCGGCACAGGGCTTAAGTGTTGGTATTCATGCTTCTGTCAGCGGTAAAGTAACAGAAGTAACAGACCGTTACATTATTATTGCAGTAAAGTAGAAAGGACGTGCACAAAATGAGTAAAGCAATCGGAATGATTGAATTTAAAACCACATCTACAGGCGTTACTGCAGCAGATGCTATGGTAAAAACATCTGAGGTAGAGATCGTCGAGGCACAGACCGTATGTCCTGGTAAATATATTGCAATTATTACCGGTGACTTAAGTGCGGTAAAGGCCGCCGTTGATACGGCAGTAACTACATATGAGGATAAATGCATTGACAGCTTTGTGCTGGGCAATCCGCATGAATCCATTTTCCCGGCAATTTACGGAACTACTCAGGTAGAAGATATCAGTGCGCTGGGAATTCTTGAAACTTATGATGCAGCTTCCATTATCGAAGCAGCAGACCAGGCAGCTAAGACTGCGATCGTAGATCTGATAGAACTTCGTATTGCCAAAGGTATGTGCGGAAAATCATATATGATGATCACCGGTGAAGTTTCTGCGGTAGAGGCTTCCATTGACAGGGCAAAAGAACTTGTAGCTGCCAAGGGTATGTACCTGGATTCTTCCGTTATCGCACATCCTGACAGAAGAATGATCGACAGTATTTTATAATATCCGGGGTAAGAAGTTTCTGACCCTGACACTCATAAAAAATTTCTCAAAAAAAGGGGGCAAAGATATGCTTGCACTGGAGAGAAGAAATCTGATTCTCGAAAAATTACAGGCAGAAAAGCGGGTGGTGGTCAGCGAGCTGAGCCAGCTTTATGATGTCTCTGAAGAGACCATACGCCGTGATCTGGATAAACTTGAAAAGGAAGGACTTGCGATAAAAAGTTATGGCGGTGCTGTGATCAATGAGGATGTAAGCATTGATTTGCCTTTTAATGTACGTAAGAACCAGAATGTTACAGGAAAGCAGAAAATGGCTGAACTTGCAGCTTCCCTTGTGAAAGACGGAGATCATATTTTCCTGGATGCGAGTACTACGGCAGTTTTTGTGGCGAAAGCATTAAAGGAAAAAGAACGTCTTACCGTAATTACCAATTCCATGGAAATACTTCTGGAGTTAGCTGATGTATCCGGGTGGAACATTATCTCCACCGGAGGCGTAATGAAAGAAGGATATCTGGCTTTTCTTGGATCAAAGACAGACGAATCCATACGTTCTTATTATGTAGATAAGGTTATCTTTTCGTGTAAGGCACTGGATCTGGAATGGGGGATTATGGAATCTCAGGAAGCTTTTGGCTCTACCAAGAGAGCGATGATCGGTTCCGGACGAAAGAGAATTCTGGTTGTTGACAGTTCTAAATTTGATCAGACAGCGTTTTCCGTAGCTGGAAGCATGAAAGAAGTAGATATTATAGTGACGGACAAAGAACCGACAGAACGCTGGAAGAAGCACTTTGAGAAATTTAATGTAAAATGCCTATATCCTGTCTGACAAAGAAAATAGGAGTATGATACAATGAATACTTTTGAGATGAAAACCGCGATCCATTTTGGGGATAACGCGTTAGACAGATTAAAAGAGATCCCGTATAAAAGGGTTCTCATTATAACAGATCCATTTGTGGTACAAAGTAAAATGATCAATCTGATCACTGCTCCTTTAAACAGTGCAGGTATTGAATACGATATTTTCCATGATGTTGTGCCGGATGCACCTGTGGACAAGATTGCAGAAGGGGTAAAGAAGTTCCTGGAATATCAGCCGGAAGCAGTTGTTGCAGTCGGTGGTGGTTCTGCGATTGATTCTTCCAAGGCAATCAGAGAATTTGCACTGAAGATCAACAATTACGGAAAAGTAGGTCTGATCGCAATTCCGACGACAAGTGGTACCGGATCAGAAGTTACTTCTTTTGCAGTAGTAAACGATACTGCAGCACATGTAAAATATCCGCTGATCTCAGAGAGCCTTACAGCAGATGAAGCAATTCTGGATGCAGAACTTGTAAGGAGTGTTCCGCCGGCCATCACAGCGGATACTGGTATGGACGTGTTTACACATGCGCTGGAATCATACGTAAGTACTGCACATAATGAATTCTCTTCTGCACTTGCGGAGAAAGCCATTGAAATTTGCGGAGTATTCCTGCTGAGAGCATATCTGGATGGCAGTGATATGCATGCGCGTAAAAAAATGCATGTAGCTTCCTGTCTGGCTGGTTTATCCTTTAATACAGCAGGTCTTGGAATCACTCACAGCATGGCTCATCAGCTGGGAGCAATGTTCCATATTCCGCATGGAAGGGCAAATGCTATGCTGCTTCCGCATATCGTAGAATTTAATTCTGATATCAATAAGCACAGTAAGAGCCAGAAAGAGTATCTTCCGGCTGTAAAGAGATACGCCAATGTTGCACACATTCTCGGACTGAGCAATTATAATAAAGTAATGACGGTCCGTTCTCTGGTAAACTGGATTCAGTTTATGCAGAAAGAGATGAATATTCCGCTGACGATTCAGGAATTGGGAACAATTGCACCGGAAGAATATTTTGCAGCAATTGACAAGATGGCAGACGCAGCACTTGCAGATGCCTGCACAGTGAATAATCCGAGAGTTCCGACTAAAGAAGATATTATAAAGATTTATACGAAATTATGGTCATTCTGAAAATGAAGACAATAATTTCCGGCAGATGCTGACTGCCGCTGAAATCAGATACAGGAGATGGAGAAGAGATGAGTATTTATACAAAAAGAGGAGACAGAGGAATTACAGATATGGCTCATGCCGGTAATATTTCCAAGTCTGATGACCGTATCCGCCTTATGGGTGAGGCTGATGAACTGAATAGTCATATTGAACTTGTAAAAAGTATGCTCCGTCAGTCAGAAATACTTCAGCTTCTTGAACGTATTCAAAAGAATCTTGATCTGATCGCAGCGGGAGTCAGTAACCCATATGATCGTGACTGTAAAGTCAGTGAAAAGGAAACAGCAGTGTTGGAGGCGGAAACAGATAAACTGGAAGCACTGTGCGAAAAGCCTGTTCCGGAGAAGTTTACAGGAAAGAGCCGACTGGCTGCAGAGATAGATATTGCACGTACTGTTGCCAGAAGAACAGAGCGCTGCCTTGCACAGGTCAGCGTGAAGTTTGGCGCAGATACAGAGAGTAAGAGATTTCTTAACCGCCTTTCGGATTATCTGTATATTTTGGCGAGATATATAGAGTATTATTCTGATCTTTCAGTGGAACTGTCTGATGATCATGCGGGTGCATTGGCGAAAACGTCTGATAATAATACAGATGCATTGCCGGAACCGTCCGACAGTAATACAGATGTATTAAAAAAGACGGCAGATATCAATGAAGCCGTCATCCAGGAGGTTCTTAAACGAATGGGAATTCAGAGCAGGATAACATTGGATACAGCGAAGAAACTGATCGAGAGACTGGAGCAGGAAGCTGTGCGCAGAGGGCAGCGTGCGGTAATCGCGGTCTGCAATCCGGAAGGAAATCCGGTTGCGGTCCATGTGATGGATGGAGCATTCCTTGTAAGCTTCGATGTGGCAATGAAGAAAGCCTATACTGCAGTGGCAGTGAAGATGTCTACAATGGAACTTTCGAAGATCGCACAGCCCGGAGGAACCTTTTATGGCGTTGACAAGCTGGATGGTGGAAAAATCGTTATTTTCGGCGGCGGTATTCCGCTGAAGTCCGGAAATACAATTATCGGTGGACTTGGAATCAGCGGCGGTACAGGAGAAGAAGACCATAGTCTGGCAGAGTATGGTCAGTCTGTGTTAAATGAAATATTGTAAGATGGATGACAACTATTTGGCAGCCCGCTGTTGAAGGCACCAGACAGTTGCGAAGGAGTATTAAAAAGATCAGAACAGTTTTGAAGAGAGCTGTTCTGGTCTTTTTGCGATGTACTGATTTATCTTCGCTTATATTTCCCGGGAGTCATGCCTTTGTATTTCTTAAAAGTACGTATAAAATAACTCAGATCATTAAATCCGTTCCTGTAAGCAATTTCTGTGATTGAATCATCAGTAGCCGCCAGTTGTAAACAGGCTTCTTCAATTCTCTGTCTGTTCAGATAATCCACAGGAGTCTGATGGGTCATTTCCGAAAAGAACCTGCAGAAATATTTCGGTGACATAGAGACAGAAGCAGACAGTTCCTGAAGTGTGATAGGATTGGCATAATTTTTTTCGATAAATTCCAGAACCTGCTTCAACTGTAAAATACGTTTATAGTCTCTGCGCGTTCGGGTAGGATTTTCGATAAAGTAATGATTACTGAAAACCAAACCAAAAAAGTGGTAAAATTGTCCAAATACAGTCAGCTCATATCCGGTATCTTTTTCATACATGGCATCAAACAGAACAGAAATACAGTTCAGAATCTGTGGATGCTCATCTGAAAAATGTGGAAAAAGCATTGTTTCCTGATGCAGGATTTTCTGGATATATTCTCCGCATACAGGATTGTTTTTCAAAAAAGTGTTCATATCAAAAACAATGCACTGATATACACAATCATGGGGAATTCCTGAATGAAGGATTCCACTATGTACAAAAATGACATCATTCTTGACTGCTGTAAAACTTTTTTCGTCTAAAGTGACAGTAAGAGAACCTTCCAGAATACGAATTATTTCATATTCCACATGCCAGTGATAAGACATGACATATCTGGGATGTGTATGATCGATGTGATGAAACTCAAATGGAAACTCATAAGTGCCTCTTGGACGGTCTTCATTATGGTCTAAATCATGCAAAAGAACTTTCCTCCTTACAAAATTTACAGAAATTTTATGATTAAAACAGAAAAAGTGAATATTGTACTGTTTTTTGCTATTATAACACAAGTAATTTTCTGAATGCAATTATATAATAGATATCAGTAACAAAGTTGAGCAGTCGGGTTATTGTTCACAGAGTAAACAGTGGTTATCGGGCTGTTCGGCACAACAGGTGCAGAGGTTATTATTTTTGTTATATTTGCAGTCAGAAGATGCTGCGAAAAGTGAAAATGTAATCTTGGGGGTTAGCAGGAAATGATCCTGCGGGAATATTACAATAATTTATCAGGAGGTATTTTATTATGGCAAAGAGCAGATTAATTGGCAGCTATCCGGTAATTGGTATCAGACCTACTATCGATGGTCGTAGAGGAGCACTGGATGTTCGTGGATCTCTGGAAGATCAGACAATGAATATGGCGAAATCAGCTGCTAAATTATTTGAAGAGAATTTAAGATATTCCAACGGTGAACCGGTTAAAGTTGTAATCGCTGATACAACCATCGGACGTGTTGGAGAGAGCGCTGCATGTGCAGATAAATTCCGTAAAGAAGGCGTAGATATCACTCTTACAGTTACACCATGCTGGTGCTACGGCGCTGAGACAATGGATATGGATCCACAGACAATCAAAGCTGTATGGGGATTCAACGGAACAGAAAGACCTGGTGCTGTATACCTTGCATCTGTACTTGCAACACATGCACAGAAAGGACTTCCGGCATTCGGTATCTATGGACATGATGTTCAGGAAGCTGATGACACATCTATTCCGGAAGATGTTAAAGAAAAACTGTTAAGATTCGGCCGCGCAGCAGTTGCAGCAGCATCCATGAGAGGAAAATCCTATCTGCAGATCGGTTCTGTAACAATGGGTATCGGTGGATCTATCATTGATTCCGATTTCATCGAATCTTATCTTGGAATGAGAGTTGAGTCTGTTGATGAGGTAGAGATCATCCGTCGTATGACAGAAGGTATCTACGATCACGCAGAATTCGAAAAAGCTCTCAAATGGGCAAAAGAAACATGTAAGATCGGTTGGGATAAAAACCCAGAAGAACTGCAGTTCTCTCCAGAAAAGAAAGAAGAGCAGTTTGAATTCGTAGTTAAGATGGCAGTTATCATCAAAGAGCTGATGAACGGCTGCGATAATCTTGACCCGGCATTCTCCGAAGAAGCAATCGGACACAACGCTCTGGCAGCTGGTTTCCAGGGACAGAGACAGTGGACAGACTTCTATCCAAACGGTGACTTCGCAGAAGCTATGCTGAACACATCCTTCGACTGGAACGGAGCTCGTGAGCCATACATCCTCGCTACAGAGAATGACGTTCTTAATGGTCTTGGAATGATGTTCATGAAACTTCTTACAAACAGAGCTCAGATCTTCGCTGACGTTCGTACATACTGGAGCCCGGAGGCTGTTAAGAAAGCTACAGGATATGACCTTGAAGGCGTAGCTAAAGAAGCTGGCGGATTCCTTCACCTGATCAACTCCGGTGCTGCATGCCTCGACGCTAACGGCGAAGCAAAAGACGAAAACGGCAATGCTGTTATGAAACAGTGGTGGGATATCACAGAAGAAGACCAGAAAGCAATCATGGAAAACACAGAATGGTGTATGGCTGACAACGGATATTTCCGTGGAGGCGGATACTCCAGCCGTTATGAAACACGTGCTCAGATGCCTGCAACAATGATCCGTCTGAACCTTGTTAAAGGACTTGGACCGGTTCTGCAGATCGCTGAAGGATGGACAGTAGCTCTTCCGGCAGAAGTATCTGACAAACTCTGGAAACGTACAGACTACACATGGCCGTGTACATGGTTCGCTCCAAGATGCGATGGCAAAGAGGGACCGTTCAAAACAGCTTATGATGTAATGAACAACTGGGGAGCTAACCACGGTGCTATCTCCTACGGACATATCGGAGCTGACCTGATCACAATGTGCTCTATGCTTCGTATCCCGGTATCCATGCACAACGTACCGGAAAAAGATATCTATCGTCCGGCAGCATGGAATGCATTCGGAATGGATAAAGAAGGTGCAGACTTCCGTGCATGCAAGAACTACGGACCACTGTACAAATAATAAAACAGGCTTTATTTGAAATGCCATGATAAACGCAATGACCTCGGAGAATCCTCCGGGGTCGTTGTATTTCAGGGAGAGATTTGTTTGAATTATAAATAGAAATATGCTATAGTAAACATAGAACAAAATGAACTGCTACAAGTATAAGGTATAGAATAAATGCTTACAGTTTCAAAACTGAATAAAGAAATATTTACAAAAGATATAAAATGTGTCTCTCTGGGAAAACTAAGTTCTGAAGTTGCTGAATTTATATTAAAGAAAAGACCAGACTTGACGGATATCATTTCAGCAAAGCAGGAAATAATTTTCTGGGCTAATCGTGTTGCACATACTCGGGAGATGGGAAACTCTCATATAGAACAATGTATCCTTTAATGGATGCACAATTATCTCATTACATCGATAAAGTACGTGCATGGAAATATTTACCAGATAAAAATATTTGACTTTCAGGGAGAATAGAATATAATAAACATATAAGAATATAAACAAATAAAATCTGAGGACGGAACAGGCAGCCGTCGCGCCATATGGGTCTTAAAAGAGATGTAGGATTGTCACCCTACCTATTTTATTTGTTTATTAAGAGCTGTTGCTATACGGATGTAAAGAATCTGAGTGGTGGCAGCTCTTTTTTTGTGTCGAAAAACATCAGTTTTTTATTTCTTTTTTATGACAAAAAAGGATTATCATTGTGCTGTGTCTGTGATATGATAAGTTCAGGATTTCAAAAAGATATAACTTTAAGAAAAATACGGAAGATGTATGGAGCGAAGGGGAGAAAACAAAATGAAGAAACTGGCAAAAAGTCTTCTGGTCATTTTGGTGGGACTGTTTATGAGCGTCAATGTCATGGCAGACGTGCAGACAGGTAAGACAGAACCGGATTACAGCACAGACTATTATATGATCGTGGAATCAAAGGCAGGAGGAATTGATTTTTATTCACAGCCGGATTTTGATTCGACGAAGTTGAATGATGAGCAGATACCAAATGGTACAGCACTTCATATTACAGGAGAGGTTGAAGATAAAGAGAATAACCGGACCTGGGGATATACAGAATATCACAAGATGAAAGGTTATGCACCGCTGGATGAATGCCGTCCGGCGCAGTCCCGGAAGGAAGCCATTGACTCAGAACTGTATATTGCAGGAAAGGATCATGTAAATTATAGTGCGGATTATGATGTAAAAGCTTATGCAGAAGAAGGCACGCAGAAGCTTTATCAGGGACCGGGAGAGAAATACGGTGAGGTTCCGGGTGTGCGTGATATCGAGAATGGCGAAATACTTCATATTACTGAAGATGCCGAAATGGTTGATGGTAGTTACTGGGGTGTGACAACGGTAGATGGAACTGAGGGGTGGATGGATCTGGAGAAGACAGAAGAATGGCTGAAAGAACATCCGGAAGAACAGACGGAAGCTGTTGATGCAGAACCGGTGACAGAAGAGGCAGTTGATGCTGAAGCGGCAGCAGAAAATGCAGTCAGCGCAGAGCCTGTTGAGGATTCAGGAGTGGCAGCAGCTTCGAAAACAACGGAAAAATCAGCGACGGCAACCAAACCGAAAGCGACCGCGACACCGAAAGTGACAGCAACTCCGAAACCGACAGAGACACCGGCGCCGACCGCAACAACTGAGCCGACAGAGACCCCGGTGTCGACCGCAGCTACCGGGTCGACTGAGACACCGGAAGTAACAGCGACGGTTGAACCGGAAAAAACAGAAGCTGCACAGGATGCGACAGATGCCGAGAGCCGTCAGGCTTCCGGACAGGATGTCAGAAGCACATCCAGCCACTGGTACCAGAATCCGTTTATCTGGATTATTGCGGCAGCAGTTCTGGCAGTAGCAGGATTATTGATCTATCATTATAAGAAACGATAAGAAGTAATGATAATTCATAAGTTTACAGAGGAGAGGCCTGAAAAGGCTTCTCTTTTTGCATTAAGAATGAATTTTCGGTGAGAGTTGTTGACATGCGTTGCACTTACTAAAACTGGAATCAACGAGGGTGTGAAACTTTTTCTGTAAATGAATCAACGGATTCTGGGACTTCCGTTGACTCTGATGGAAGTTGCTTATGCTTGAAGCATCCAATTTTAGTGTTTGCAATGCCTCGGAATAGACTTACTACAATATAAGTCATCCAATTTTAGTGTTTGCGATGACTTGAAATACACTTGCTACGATATAAGTCATCCGATTTATTGAGATTTTGTGGACTCTATTCCAACTTACTATGGTCAGGGGTATTTGTTTAACTTAATTTTGTGGACTGAGACAGTAGATACTATTATAAGAGTCAACGACAGGCCGGAGATGTGGTTACCTTGTATTATACTTGCCATTCTTTAGACTATCCGGACGGCCTGATTTGGGCTGCCACCTGGAACTATGGACTATCCAAAAGGTCAGTTTTAATATTAGGTAGGAAAATATTCTACATAAATGTGAAATTTCATGCAATTTTAGTTCAAATAAATACGATTTATTGACATGAAATGTAAGTCATGGTAAATTTAGCATATCTATTTTCCAATAGGCTAATTGTGACATAAAGTACTTTATGTTGAATAAAAAAATGAAAGAGATGACATTGTGGCATTAAGACGAGAGAGAATGAGGCTTGGTGATCTGCTCATCAGGCAGGACGTTCTTACCGAAGAAAAATTGAAAAAAGCACTGGAACTGCAGAAAGGAACCGGCAAAAAGATTGGTGAAGTTCTTGTAGAGAATGGCTTTATCACTGAAGAAATGATTGCCAGGGCACTCCAGACACAGCTAGGACTTAAGATGATCGAACTTACCGGCGTGACGATTCCGAAAGAAGTCCGTAATCTGGTCAGTGTGAATCTCCTTAAGAAATATCAGTGCATTCCATTTGAGCTTGACCCGTATAATGCGAATATCCTGCATCTTGCGATGTCCGATCCGATGGATATGGCGGCAATTGACGATATTTCCATCGTCACGAATCTGCAGGTGGAACCATATATTGCAACACCACGTGATATACTTGCAGCAATCGACCGCTGCTATGGTGCGTCCGAAAACATGGATGCTGCGAGACGATTTACACGTGAACGAGAGCAGCTTCGTGGAAATGTGGAAGAGGCAGCCGAGACAGAGAGTACCAGATTCTATATGACAGATCAGACATCCTGGGCTTCTGATGAAGCAAATACCCTGGAAAAAGATATGACATATTATATCAATGTCCGGGATTACAACATGGTAAGTGCAGATTTAAGTCAGGAAGAGCTTGACAAGCAGGAGATGACTGTTCAGTTTTACATTGAAGATGAAAATGGCAGTGTAGAAGACGGATGCCCGACCACGAAGAATGTATCTGATATTACAGCGCAGATCGGAAGTCTGAGCGGTTATGGAAATATCGGTACAATTGAGAGTGGCAGTGATGGCAAATTCCATCTGTCCCAGAACAGTGCCTACGCGTTGAAAGTTTCTGATATCGAACAGTATCTGCGAAACCAGAATGGCAGCAATGGATATAAAGAGTCCTGTAAGTTGTATGCGAAAGTTTCCAGTACTGTATATCTGTACGGTCAGGAACATACAAGTACCGTATGGTCATCCATCGACCTGAAACAGCGTCAGCTTTTCGAACTGGATTAAAGAATTATGGATGTTTCTCCGTAGTTTAGGGGAAACATCCATTTTTTGTCGAATGATTTTTCTTGATTTTTGAGTACAAAGCGTGCTATAATTCTTACATCTTAAATTCTAAGCCCGTCAGGGCATTCTAAAATGTTTCAATTCTGAAACAGAAACCCAATAAAGTGGAAATCTATTAAGATCTAATCAGACGAAAGGAAGCCTGCCTATGCAAACAAAACTTCAGAAATATTTTCCTATGCTCAGAAGCAGGGAGGAAATCTTGAGAGAAATTGATGAGAATGTGAAACTTACAGAACAATTTTATAGCTGGAGGGAGGCACAGAGACAGGAGTTTCTGGATTTTTGCACAGGAGTGCGTGGAATCAAAATGTTGTATGATTCTTTTTTAAAGAAGTCATGAATCCGGAAACAGTGCCTGAGCGACTCGAAGAATTCCTTGGTATTCTTCTGAATCAAAAAGTAAAGATTATAGAAATCCTGCCGGGAGATTCCACGAGAATTGCAGATGAGCAGTCACTGCTGATCATGGACATACTGGTGCGCTTTGAAGATGGAACATATTGTAATGTGGAAGTGCAGAAGATCGGTTATGCATTTCCGGGAGAACGGAGTGCGTGTTATTCCTCAGATTTGCTGCTTCGTCAGTACAAAAAAGCTCGCAGTGTAAAGAAAGATCACTTTACATATAAGGATGTAAAGGGCGTGTATACGATTGTGCTGATGGAAAAAAGTCCTGCGGTTTTTCAGAAATATCCAGATGAGTATATACATATTTTTATGCAGAAAGCAGATACAGGACTGGAGATGGATTTGTTGCAGAAATATATTTTTATACCCCTTGACATCTTTAAGAAGAATGTAGAAAATAAAGGTATCAAGAACAAAATGGACGGATGGCTGACATTTCTGGGGATGGATGATGCGGAGAAAATCATCGAGCTGATAAATACCTATCCGGAATTCAGAGAGATGTATGAGCATGTGTATTACATATGCCGGAATGTGGAGGATGTAATGGGGATATTTTCAGAGGAATTAAGAATTATGGATCGGAACACAGTGAGGTACATGGTAGATGAAATGCAGGAGACGATAGACGAACAGAAAGAGACGATAGATGAACAGAAAGAAATGCTGGCTGAACGTGACAGGAAGTTAGAAGAAAATATCTGCGAAATGCAGGAAATGCAAGAAAGTATTGAAGAATTAAAAAAGCAGATAGAATTGCTTCAAAAATAAAAAGTCTCTAACAGAACAATTTTACAGCTGGAGAAAGGCGCAGAAAATAAAACCCCGGGGATTCGAAATAGACCCCCGGGGTTTTTGAAAAAAGATGGCCGATAATTAGTTGTTGATGACAACACCCTTCTGCAGCATAATGTTTGCATACAGAGCTTTTTCGCTTGTGGAAATGATGCAGTAAGCTGTTTTTGCTTCATCATAGAATGCGAAACGCTCGATGTTTCCTACAGTAGCGTCTCCTCTGTCATCATATTTGCGGATGATTTCTTTGTATGTATCCCAGATCGGGGTTTCTACATCATCGCCAGGCATTACTTCCATCAGGTTTACCGGATGTTCTACATAAGTATCCAGTGGGAAAACTTTCAGGATCGCTTCCAGGATTTCCGGAACACCATGTCCGTCACAGCGGATGGTAATGGCATTTTTTCCCATGGATTCTACCGGGAAGTTTCCGTCAGCGATTACAAGACGGTCACTGTGTCCCATCTCACATAAAACTTTCAGTAATTCTGGTGATAAGATTTCTGGAATTCCTTTTAACATTGTTCATATCCTCCTAAGATCATTGTGTACTTATAACATTTCCGGAAAATGCTGCATCCGTTTCTGGCATTCAGAACGGGATACAGCGCTTCCTGAAATTGTTATGCTGCCGGTAGTATCAGACGGACCTGCCCGGCCACAGGTTTGTATTACTTTTAATTATTAATCTAACGGTATTTTGTCTTCTTTTCAAGGTAATATTTTCCTGTAAATGATGAAAATTTTATAGTTGACAGAAACGTTTCGGTGCGTTAAGATGAACTCAAACAGAAACGTTTCGGTTTCTGGATCAAATGAAGAAATAATATAAAAAATAAACACAATAATTCCAAGGAGGAAAAGATTATGCCACTGGTTACATCTAAAGAAATGCTGTTAAAAGCACAGAAGGGCGGATATGCGGTAGGAGCTTTCAACGCAGAGAATATGGAAATGGTGAAAGCAATCATCCAGGCAGCTGAGGAGCTGAAAGCACCGGTTATGATCCAGACAACACCATCTACGATCAAATATGGTACTGTT
>ENA-OOZA01001009-OOZA01001009.1-human-gut-metagenome-genome-assembly--contig:-NODE-1009-length-15391-cov-1.918036_pt1 | contig 15391 bp, 18 predicted proteins | sample MGYA00241703_ERZ501378 | MGnify/ENA primary metagenome ERZ501378 (study PRJEB25962, sample SAMEA2042916) | human gut metagenome | biome: human gut; feature: human-associated habitat; material: faeces...
TTCTGAGAAGAATATGTCAGCTTTCGCTGACCAGAATCACGCACCAAGTCTCACGTGCGTTCGACTTGAATTATCATAGAAATCAATCCTCTTTCAATGTAATGTCTGTCTTGCCAAAGAAAATTAAAGTTTATTTCTTCTCATTTGGAAACTGTTTCTGCCCCAATACATCCACTCTGTTTTTCCTTTAATAAATAAATTCTGGATTCAAAATCTGTACATGGCTCTGCACTTTGCGGAACTTCTCCTGCACTCACATCCGTAGTGATCAATCCAAGGTTCATCAGTTCATCACCATAATGTTCTGTATTTGCCAGTTCATTCTCATACAGTTTATCCGGATCCAATCCCTGTAGTTTTACGCAGCTATATGGCAGATTTACACCATTCAGAACTCTGTAATAGCCCACAAGTGCTTTGCTTTTGTCTTCACTGACAACCATCCAGACCGTTTCATTTCCGTTAAACGGACTTTCCAATCTGTAAAATGTACCGAACTGAAGTAATTCACGATATTCCTTCATAAATCGGATCTGTGCTTTCACTTCTTCTATCTCTGCATCAGACAACTTATTCAAATCCAGTTCATAACCAAACGTTCCAAAATACGCAACATTTGCCCTTGTATGTAACGGTGTATTACGAAAAACCTGATGATTTGGTATTACAGATACATGGCTTCCCATACTGCTGAGCGGATAACACATGGATGTCCCATATTGTATTTTCAACCGTTCTACAGCATCTGAATCGTCACTAACCCATCCCTGCGGTGCATAATAAAGCATTCCTGGATCAAAACGCCCTCCTCCGCTTGCGCAGGACTCAAAAAGCACCTCCGGGAACGCTGAAGTCAGACGTTCGTACAGATCATAAACGCCCAAAATATAGCGATGAAAAATTTCTCCCTGCTGATCCGCCGGATATGCGATACTGTAACATTCCGTAATGCTCCGGTTCATATCCCATTTTATATAGGATATGTTTGACTCAGAAAGCAATTTTGCAATCATCCCATAAATATAATCCACAATTTCTTTTCTTGAAAAATCCAGTACATATTGATATCTTCCATGAGATACTCGTCGTCCCGGTGTCTGTAAGATCCAGTCTGGATGTTTTCTATACAGATCAGAATCTTTATTCACCATTTCCGGTTCAATCCAGAGACCAAATTTCATTCCAAGTTCTTCGATTCGATTTGCAAGTCCACTGATTCCATTTGGCAGTAACTCCATATTTGCAATCCAATCTCCCAGTCCAGCGCGGTCATTTCTTCTGGCACCAAACCAGCCATCATCCAAAACGAATAATTCTACGCCACATTTCTTTGCTTTACTTGCAATTTCAACCAGACGTTCTTCTGTAAAATCAAAATAAGTAGCTTCCCAGTTATTGATCAGAATCGGTCTGCATCGATCCCTCCAGTATCCTCTGGCCAGACGCCTTCCGTAAAGCTTATGAAATGTCTGACTCATTCCATTTAATCCGCTCTCTGAATAGACCATGACTGCTTCCGGAGTTTGGAACATTTCTCCAGCTTCCAGTTTCCAGTCAAATTCTTTCGGATTTATTCCCGCTGTTATTCTTGTTACATTGTGCGTGTCGACTTCCGCCTGAATACGGAAATTGCCACTGTAGATCAGACTGAATCCGATTACTTCTCCCCGATATTCATTCGTATGTTTTCTCCGTAAAACCATAAATGGATTGTGTTCATGAGAAGAATTTCCGCGCCTGCTGTCAATTGCTGTGATTCCCTGTTCCAATGTTCTTTCTTTTATATAGCGTTCTCTCGCCCATGCTCCTGATAGCTGCATCCACACATAATCCTGATCTGGGAGATCCAGACTCAGACTCATTACATTTAACAGATGCACCGTTTCTGTTCCCGTATTTTTCACACAAACGCTCCGTGCAATTGCATTATACTCAGAAAAAACAGTATACAAAAGTTCCAGCAGCACTCCGGTCAATGCATCTTTCAAATAAACCCGAAGTGTCATTGCTTCTTCGTCTGATTCTGTATAAGTAGCCGGAAGCCCCTGTAATTTTACCTTTCCCTCTGTAATCTCATATCCTTCATACACAAATTCTGAGATTCGACTTCCATTTTTTTGCAATATTTCAATTGCAGGATGTCTGTAATCCGTTGTCCCGTATACCGGATATTCCTGCCTGATATGCTCCAGAGAAAAATTCCGATCACCCTCATATATACACGAAGTCATGGGACGCTGACATTCTTCGACCAGATAAGAAAAATCTGCCTTATCATGAATTCTTTTTCCAAAATAAAGGTGTCCCATATGTCCGTTTTTTAATACGCACATAATGTAACTTATTTTGTCATTATATAAATGAAATGTTTTTGTTTCTTTGTGAAATACGATATTTCTCATAAATGTCTCCTCCAACAGATGCTACCAAATAGCTACATAAAAAAATCAGTTAAAGCAATACCGCATCTGTTCTGTTCCCTGTAAATTTTTCCATATAAATTTGCCATTTTCATATATCATATATCCATGCCAACTTTCCTCTTTTGGAATAGAAACAGATCCGGGATTCATGTAAATATAATCCGGATGTTCCACACATTTTGGTACATGGGTATGTCCATTCAGCAAAATATCTCCTTTCTGAAGAGGTGGCAGATTGCCCTCATTAAAATGATGACCATGTGTGGTATAAATTACATTTTTCTCATCTGCGATTACACAATAATCTGCCAGAACCGGGAACTCCAGCACCATCTGGTCTACTTCCGTATCACAATTTCCCCGCACACAGAGAATATTCTGTTTGTGTTGATTTAAAAGTGCGATCACTTCCTTTGGATTGTAGTCTTTTGGCAGATCATTTCTGGGGCCATGGTACAAAATGTCACCAAGCAATAATAACCGGTCTGCTTTTTCTCTGTCGTATGCTTCCAGCAATTCTCTGCAATAATATGCTGATCCATGAATATCTGATGCGATCATCCATTTCATAAATAATATCCTCCACGTATCGTATTTATTAAGTCTATCTATATTATTATGTTTATGTTCTTTTTGTTTTTATAAAAATAGTGACTAGATAACGTTTCCTTCTATTTTCTTTAGAGAACCAGCGTCTCTAAATCTTCCGGCACAAAAATAATTCCATTGAAATACTTTCGCCCTTCATTTTGATAAAGTTCTTTTCTTCGTAGCAGATTTATGTCTTCCGTATGATATAACAACAGATTTTTTACATGCAATTCTTCTGCCAGTTTGCTTGCATCTGCCACTGTGGAATGATGCTTTTCATACGGATGAAAAATATCTGCTTCGCTCTCCAGACAAAATGCTTCATGCAATAACCATGTGCTGTTCTCTGCAAACTGTTTTTCACATGGATTATATGGCTCATCACCGCAACAGGTAAGTTTTTCTCCATTACCAAGTTCCATGCAGAAACCGAATTGTTTCGCTTTCGTTGACTGGATATCGAAGAACGTAACTTTTTTAGATAAAATGCTGACAGACTCATCATCTGCAACGGGAATGAGATGCAGTCGTTTTCCAATAAACGCAACATCTTTCTTTTGCAGAAGTTTCACTGCCAGATTTTTCAGCAGTTCAATCAATTCTTCATGCGCATAGACCGTGGCCTCACCTTCATATTCGCCCTGTCTCATGTGCTGACAGATCATACGCAACATCCAAATGATACCGGTAATATGATCAATATGCTTGTGCGTCACAAAAATGGTTTTGATGTCCTTCCAGTTGATTCCGGCGTGTTTTAACTGATGCAGTATCGTACTTCCTCCACCACCGTCTACCATAAAATATTGCTGATCTTCCTGTAATACAAAGCAGGTGTTGTAGCACTCCGTCACAAGCGCATTTCCGGTTCCAAGCATTGTGAGTTCCATAATTTTCTCCTTCTGAATCCAAAAACTATAGGGATATTATAACACATATGATTTGCAAATACATATTTTTTCCATTCCTCTACTACACATTGCCAACATGCAATGTTATAATAGACAAACATGATACTAAAATATTTTTGAGGTGAAAAAATGACCATACGAACTGCTACTATGAATGACTTAAATGCGATTACTGCTGTGGAAGCAGAATGTTTTCCAGCGGCAGAAGCGGCTTCCAGAGAAGAATTTTCCAAACGACTGACATATTATAACGACCATTTCTGGTTGATGTTTGATGAAGATAAACTCATTGCCTTTGTGGATGGATTTGTAACAGATGAAGAAACTCTGACCGACGAAATGTTCCATGACGCTTCCCTGCACAACCCTAACGGCGCATGGCAGATGATTTTTGGTGTAAATACGATTCCTGATTATCGCAAACATGGCTATGCCGGTGAACTGATCAAATCCTGCATTGCAGACGCAAAAGCGCAGGGCCGAAAAGGACTTGTTCTGACCTGCAAAGAAAAATTGCTGCACTACTATGCAAAATTCGGTTTTGTAAATGAAGGACTTTCTGAATCCGATCATGGCGGCGCAGAATGGTATCAGATGCGTATTACATTTTAAAAAGGAGCCATTTTCGGCTCCTTTTGCTTCTCATATAGAATATTTTCTAAAGATAGCATACTAAGAAATAAATTTCTTAACATCCTTAATCCACTGGTCAATCTGGCTTTGTGGTGTCTTTTTGTTGTTGCCTCCTGTGCATTTCTTTTTCTGTTGGTATCATAGCACTTGGAGTTCACTCCATGTCAAGAAATTTTATTTGCTCTACCGTAAAATGTAATGGCAACTTCCTGCTTATAGGACTTAATTCCGGGTAGCTGACGTTAGCCTTATATGACATTCTACTTCCAACGATAATGTCCCACAATATCATCCCGTTTTTCCAAAATATCCTGTTCATAGGATTTCTGCCACGGATCATTGTGATGAATCACATATGAAACACCATTTTTATTTCTCCGGTCTGAAACAATCCCGATATGCTTTTGAAAAATGATGATATCTCCGCCCTGCCACTGCTCTGTTTTGGAAACATCGGTGGTCAGGCTTTCTGCATTATTGGCAAAAAACACCTGTAGATTTTTCACTCTGCGAAAGTCAATGTTTGAATCTGGCTCTTGGATATCATAATCTTCCGGATGATTCTGAATGTCTTCATTTACAAGCTGCATCAGATCATAACCGGCAGCCTGCATTGCAAATGCTACCACATCCGTACACACACCATAATTATCATTCGAATAACCACTGTTATAATATTTACTCTTATACTTCGGTTTTGTGTTAATATAATCCAAAGCTCCCTGAAGGATGTCTGTCTGATCGTCAATGCCATCCTGATCATAATCTATGGAGCTGTGCACTTGTTCATATTTTTGTTCGGATAAATCAGCTAATCTTTTCGGAGAAGTATGCTGATATCGAAGGAAAATGCCAATAACTATGACGACTACTATCACAAGTATGATAAAAATACATTTCTTCTTTTTCATATAATCTAACCTATAATTTGTACAAGTCCAAGTTTCATGTGTTCTTCTCTCCAATTCTTTGTAAATGCTGGATCTACTAAGTTTGTCTGCTATTAGAATATCATCAATCTCAATTTTTTAGTGAATTTATTTCGTTTTGCAGATATTCAAAAAATAGTCCGATATGATAGCCATCCGCTACAGCATGAGCAATCGTAATATTTACGGGCATATCTATTCTATTACCATTCTTTTCATATTTTCCCATCGTAATAATTGGGAAAAAAGCCGGTTCCCCATTTGCCACTCTGCTTCCATAACCAGTAAAAGCCGTCCAAGGTGTACAGGAGATACAATAAAAATTTGCCGGTTGTTGTTCTTTTACTTTAATTCCTTTTTTGTCCTTATAAGTATGCATATCTGTTGTTATATTCTGAAAGCATTTTTCAAAATCTTCCTCATATTCCGACCAGCAATCGGAAAAAGTTTTGTCATCCTGATGAAAAATTGTATAATTTGGATTTATTTTATCCCATACGCATAAATTTCCTTCGTTGTCCCGAAACATCTTGAAATTTTCTATTTTATTAAGAACTTTGGTAACAATATATATTACAGTCGGATAAAATTTGTAGTTGTGAATATAGCAGAAATCCATTAAATTTTTAATATCAATTGGTGCTGTCATATTTACTTCAATTTTTAACTTCTCTGTATAATAACGATAATGTTCTTTACGCACCCATTTTTCAATATCTAGCTTTTTATAATTCATAAATTATGCCCTCCCTTTTCATTTAGTTTTCTCCATTCGTTCACTGGAACGCTGAATAACTCGCGCATATGTATTTTCAGAATCCATCCTCTGTCAATATTTTCTCATAAGGTAAAAATCCGGCAAATTCCTCTGCTGCCACCTCGCCTCAATTGACATAACTTACAATACAATCTTCCCGGACAACATATTTCGGTAATTTTACCACATGCACTTCTGCCTGATATTTCAACAATAATTGGCAAATCTGATGAAATTTCTATCATATATCATGCCGCCTTTGCACTGTAATTTGTAAATCAACGATTTTATTTATCTATAAATATCTAAATCAGTATTCTATTCAACCATATTGTTATCGTTTTTTATACTATTTCATATCAAGTAAAATACCATACACAGCTTCATTCCCTTTAACTACAAAAGCCAGATTTTCCTTTGCCTGATTCAATAAGTGAAACAGTTGACGTACCTCGGACTGTCCGTTTTTCATCGGATGTATAGATCTGAAATACAGTTCATCGTCATAGTAATAACGTTCATCTAACACTACAACCATTTGCTCTGTATCACGAACCGCTGTAATCCCAAGCTCTGCATTTCCCATTTGCGAAAAATACTGATATCCCTGTCGTATATAATCCTGCACCAACGTATCTGCTTCTTTTGTATCATTTGCATACACCACAGACACATGCGGAAATTCATTTTGATTTTTCCTTACAGGCAAGTGCATCATATTTTGAATAAAAGAAGAAAGTTCCGCATTAGTTCGAATCCGATTTGTCAAGCGGAAGGTCTGTAGGTTCGGCAGTTCTTCCATTCGTTTCATCGTGCTCTGATCTATTTCTTTCGGTGAGATCATTTCTTCGGAATCACTGGAAAAAATGATCGGACGATCTTCACTCATATCCAGTAATACATTTAATTTTTCAACCGAAAGCAGATGTGCCTCATCCACCAATATCGCATGATAATCCTCTAACGAAAATTGTGTTTCCAACTGATTATCTGACAAAAAATCAATTCGCTGTAAACGTTTATGTAAAATTTCCCATTTCTTTCCTGCTTCCCCACAATGAATGATACAGACCTGCTGTCGGTTGGATAGTTTCATGGCAATATCATAAAGAAGCAATGTCTTTCCGGTCCCAGGCAGACCACTGAAAGAAAAAAATCCAGTCTGTTCCTCACGGATTTTCTTTAAAATCTGACGTTTGATATCCCGCTGCTGTGCCGTCAGAAAATATTCTTTGTTTAAAAATCGATTCGGTTCTGTCAACGGCGAAAACAAATACCATTCTGCCCGGAACAGATTTTCAATATCACCAGAATAGTCCTTGCCCTCTTTTTGCAAAGCCGCACACAACTGATTCCAACTTGCCTCTATTACATGATCGTGATTTGTCAACCGCATCAGGCGATTCTGACTGCTGATATAAGTATAAGACTGAATCGGTTTACCAAGTGCGGACAGATAATATCGATTTTGAATTAATTGTTTTTGTATCGCTTCCTCAGAAACTGCTCCACTTTTCAGCTCAATGTTGATGATCTGATTTTCTCTGATCTGCAACAAATCAAATTCTTTGCCAAGACGTGGAATCTGAAAAGAATAAAACAGTCGAAGTGCTGATACATCCTGCATATGAAGTTCCAGCCGCTCCACCAGTGCGCGCATACTTTCCAGTTCCCACTCTTTCATTTTCAGCATGTGTTCTCTGCCAGATAACTGTTGCTCTAATTTCTGTAAATGTTCAATATTTTGTTTTCTGGTTAATGCATAAATAGATATTGATTTCATAAATTACCCTTTATTTATTGTACAAAGATTTACTGCATTGTATCATTTTATGATTTCATTTCACTGTTACAATAATTTTATTAAAGTAGCACCAAACACCATCACGCAAACACCAACGATTTTCTGTACATTCATCGTTTTTTTCGGAGATTCAAATAACCCGAAATGATCTACCAGTATGCCGCCGGTTGTCAGACCGATCAGAATAATGATGACTGCCAGTCCCGTTCCAAAAATTTCTGCCAACTCTACGTTTGCAAGTACATAAATGCCACCGAATACGCCTCCGATCCACATCCACCATGGATTTTTCTCATTCATATGTTCCCGTGTCTCCACCACCGCACATTTCCCCTGCATCAATCGTAAACCGATGCAAATAATGCATAAACAGCTTAATCCAACTGTAAATGAAATAGCAGACGCTTTGATCGGAGAATCGACAACTTTTCCCAGATGTCCGTTAATAGCAGTCTGCACACCACTTAATGCACCGGACAATACACCAAATATTCTCCATAGCCAGATATCCGCATGTGCATTTTCTTTCGGATTATTTTTGCCGGCTTCTCTTTTTGCCAGAGATACAATTACTACGCCAGCTACAACCAAAACCGCTCCAAAGATCCGAAATACGGAAATCGGTGTTTTCAATGAATAAAAGAATCCAAAATGATCAATTACCAGCCCCACCAGAATCTGCCCCAGAACCGGCAGTATAACCGCAAGCGTTCCGCCCAATTTTGCAAACAGTAAAATATTTCCAGTAACATATATAAAACTACAGATTCCACCAAACCAAATCCAGACTGGCTCCTGCAACATTTTATCAAATGGAATATGTACACCCTGTCCTAAAATCAATAATAACAATACTAAAAATATCAATGAAACTGCAAAAGATACAAGCGATGCCCGATAAGGGGAACCTACTTTTTTCCGTAATCTTGCATTGATGCTTGTTTGAATCGGGACACCAATACCTGCCAGTATTCCAAAAATAATAGACATTTTCCAACCTCTCCTCTACTTCCTATTTTCTATCATACACCAAAAAAGACTATAAACCAAACTGTTATGTTCAGAAACAGTAAAATTTATAGTCTTCTTTTATGTTGAGACAAACTTATTATTCATTTATTTCATGTATATTTTTATATTAACGATGTTATATGTATTTGTCAATCATTTATAGCATTTCGCCTTCATATACCATTCCAGGAAGGCATCTAACGTAAGCCTATTATCCAGATTCAATGTTCTACTGATAACTTTTCTTTCTCAAATTCACGGTCAGTTTTGATCCTATCATATAGTAATCCACTCAATCATACATGTTTTCCCATATCATATGCCTGTTGTAAAACCTGTGGACATTCTTTTACCAATCCGGCCTCCATGATATTTGGCGCATAGATTTTTCCCTTCACCACAGAATGATCCAAATGCTCCACAAATCCATCCAAATCTCCAAGGGAACGTTCAATGATATCTGTTCCAAGTCCAGCTGAAACAATATAATAAACATCCTTATATCCAAGATTTTGCCAGATTGGATATGTTCTGTCGATAAAACATTTCATCTGTGCTGTCACACCATAAAAATAAACCGGAGTTGCCAGCACAAGCACATCTGCCTTCTGAAATATTTCTAAAATTTCAGCCATATCATCATACAGAACGCAGATTCCATTATTATGCATGCAGCCATCACATGCACGGCAAAATCCAATCTGCCTTTCCGCAATTTGAATCAGATCAACATGATGTCCGGATGCTTTTGCCCCTTCCTGAAATCTTTCACATAATAGTTGTGAATTTCCATTCTTTCTCGGACTTCCTGATATAATCAATACACGTTTTTGCATACTTTGTTCCCTTCTATTTTTATATATACATAAAAATTCCGGATAAGAATATATCTTTATAAATAAGAATATACTTTTTGTTCTGTTTATTAAAATAAATCCAACATACTATCCAGATAAATTGCTTCTCTGACCTGCAGTTGATACTCTGGTTTGGTCATATAATACAATAAAAATTCTAATACAATGGCACTACCTAATCCACGGCCTTCAATTTTAAAATTTGTAAATCCCATTGGCACATACACATTCTGAATATCGCCAATACTGATAAATGCTGGATTTTTCATCGCCTCTGAAAAACGATATCCATATGTAGCATTTGGTGCTGTACAACGATGATCTGGACAGTTTTCATCCAGATTTTGGAGACTGACCGTCTCATAACATTTCCTTCTATCTTTGCAGCCAATCCAACAACACTCATTGCACAAAAATTCTACTTTGTCTTTTCCTGATAGCGTCAATGTATTTAACTGATCAAAGGATTTATTTAATCGAAAATCAGGTACGACATACTGAAACTCTTCTCGTTTTACTTCTTCCGCAAATTCGTGAAAATCGGTCAATACTTTCGTTGTGGAAGATACTAAATAAAGATTCGGATAGTTTTGTTTTAAATAATCCACCAGTAATTCTGAATGGACGATAACACCATTTTTTACACTATTATTTTCTGAATTACCATCTTCACTTCCTTGCTCAAATAATGCACATAATTCGTTGCACTTTCTATCTGATAAATGTGCTTTTCTAAGCATGGAATTACTGAAAGTCAATCGGGCAGATATGCCATATTCATTTATCAATTTTAAAACTTCTTGCGGATTTTCATCTCCACATCCGATTCTTCCACCGCCCCAGAGACAGCCTTTCGGTGCACCGTAAATGGAACTGATCTCGCACCAGTCATAAAAATACTCTCTGTGCTCCTGATAAAGAGGAAGGAATATTCGATACAGATCATAAAATTCAAACAACCCCGGTAAATGATAATATGCTTTTTTCTTAACGACATTCATTTTTCATCACTCATCTATTCAAGAATGCCCTCGGCATTCGTACTGCGAGATGCACGTCATGCAGCGCATGACATATTCTTCTGTGCATCTCTGCAATTCTGCCAGAGGCTATATCAGATGGGAGATTGAGTCCCATTACTGATCTACACTTGTTGTTTACCACCTATAAAGGCGTTATCTCCCATCTGATATATCTTTTATCTTTTTTGCAGGAACTCCGGCATAGACGGTATTCTCCGGCACATCTTTTGTTACCACAGAACCGGCACCTATTACAGTGCCATTTCCAATAGACACTCCTGCTAAAATAGTTGCATTTGATCCAATCCAGACATTTTTACCTATGTGAATTGGTTGTGCAATCATTGATGCGCGCTTCGTCGGATTCATATCATGATTTAATGTCGCAATCACTACATTATGACCAATCAGGGCACCATCATCGATAAAAATACCTCCCTGATCCTGAAACTTACACCCACTGTTAATAAACACATTTTTTCCGATGTGGATATTAATTCCACAGTCTGTATAAAATGGTGGAAAAATTCCAAATGTTTCATCAATTTCTGACTGTGTCAGTTCACTCATCAAGCTTCGCAATTCTTCTGGTGTATGATAATTGTAATTCATTTCACATGTTAGTTTCATTGCACGTTGGGAAAATGCATGGAACTCCAGATGCAAAGGACTTCCACCACCAATATAAGATTCGTTTTTTATTGTATTTCTAAATTCTTCAGCTGTCATTTTCGTTACTCCATAAAATTCATATTTTAATCTACATTTTTTTCAAATCTTTATTTTAAATACATTTCAAGCATTCCATTTATACAACTTTTTATCTCAGTTATGATATCCATACAGAGTTCTTTTTTCATTCCAGCCATAGTTCCAACTGCAAGAAGCTCTTTCTTTCCAGGATTACGACCATTTCCATCTACCGTAGTCGTATGTTCCCCATAATATGTGTTGCTGTATGTGAGATCATATGCCGGACTCAATCGCCAGCTATCTGCAGATTCATCATACAAATAGGTGAAATTTTTAGAATGATCATCTCTGTTATGTGCAAAAACATTGAAACACATACGTCGGAACATATTTTCAACATCATCTTTGTTATCTCTTGTAATTATTTTCGTTAATTTCATCAAACTATGATAATCCAGACTTGGTTGCTCAAAATCTAACTCTAAAAGTGCTGCTGCTGTCAACATATGCACCCTTTTTGTTCCAGATATATCCGATATACGATCAAATCGTTTTATCCCAAAATATCCTTCACAGACCTCTGATGGGAACAATTTTGTCTCACTCATTGTAATTCCGCATTTTCTGGCACAACAGGAATAATCATATTCCATTTTTCCTGCATTCTCACCATCTACATGTGCTGAAAATTTAATGATCCAATCCTCATCATTTATCGTAGTCATAATTTTAGGTCTGGCACCACCACTCGTTCCACCCAGGCGATATAATTCATCAAGTTTATCCGAATATTCTGTGTGCAAAATCTTCTGACATTGAAAAGCTAATTCGTCCAAATCCGTATTGTCATTCTCTTCCGAAAAACTTTGCTCTGGATAATAGGTCAATGCACCCATACCCGATTTTCCAACGATTGCCAGTCTGTCAATCACCGTTAGTTTGTCAGGATTCTGTTCATGTGCCAACAACAATCGTTTCAACAATAATCTCCCCCAATGATCCGGAAGACTATCAGCAAACACTCCAAAAAGACCATCAAAATAATCTTTTGTTGGAACAAATACCTGATTTTCTAAAGGCAGTGAAAAAGGGCTGATTGAAAAATACTTTATATCATGTTCTCTTGCATAAGTATTGAAAAACCACCTTATGATTTGCAGCCAGCGCTAATGTTCCAACAACTCTGTTATCAAAAAGCACTTGTAATGCTTTATTTTGTTTCATTTAGAACCTCCTGTATATTTCTGTAAGGTACCTGTAAAAAAAGACTTCTGAGTTCATCTGCAATATCCAGTGCCATTGCTATTTTCGTCAATGAGATCAGAGAAATCTGCCCGGTAGTTTCAAATCTTTTTATTGATCCGTGGCTGACTCCACTCATAGCTGCCAGCTTTTCCTGTGAAATAGATCGTCTTTTTCGAATATTCCGTATTCGCTGTGCTAGCTTTTGATTCAATTCTTCTGCTGTTTCCCATACTAACCGCTCCATATGCCACCTCATTATATAGACAATATTTTATCTAAAATTACATATTTTTATTCAAAATAGATAATATTCTATCTATACAAATTTTATCATATAATTCATACAACATCAATATCAGTCCGATAAATAATAGGTTGTAAAAGATTAATCAGAAATTTTTTCAAAAGTATATCGTGGTTTTCCTTCGCTTTTCTTTCCATATCCGATTGCTTCTGCCGGGCAATAACAGATACATGCCATACAGTGCGTACAATTTGAACCCCATGCAGGTTTTCCATTTTTCAACTGAACATTGTTTAACGGACAGACCTGTACGCATTTGCCACAACTTATACAAGCATCCGTAGCCATAAACTTGTCTGCTTTTACAAACATTGGATAAAAAATAGTATTTACCGCACTGCTCATAATTTTATCATACATATTATTACGCGGCTTTGAAAACTCCCGTTTTGCCTGAATATCTTTTATTACGTCATCAATCGACGGTTCTGCTTTTGCAACAATCTCCTTTGCTTCCGCTTTACCCGGAATTCCAAACATTGCGATATAGTTTTCCGGCATCACAATCTGTGCAGTTCCCATATAAGAAAGATGCAATTGTCGACTTAATTCCTGATTGTATTTTGCTGCATTTCCAATTTCGCCACCACAGTCCATCACAAACCAGATTTTCTTCGCTTCTGGAAATTTTGTCTGCTGTAACCAGTTCAAAACAACACGCGGAATTCTCCATGCATAAGTCGGAACAACAATCACCATACTTTTACCAGTCATGACATTAGCCGTATTTCCTTCTTTTATCCGATCATTCATACTCAATATGTCTTCATTTAGTGCTGTTGCAATTCGTTCAGCAATATATTTACTGTTTCCAGTTCCTGTAAAATATAAAACCATTTAAAAATGCTCCTTAATCTATATTTTTCATTTGCCATCTTTTCACTCATTTCCTGACTGCTGGTATTTTCATCTGGCACAACAGTTTCAAAATGTTATTGTAAAAATAATAGCAACCCTATAAATTACAACAGGGAGATACGCTATCATATCTCCCTTAAAATCATTCTTTTTACCGTTCAAATGTCTTTTCCATGCTGAACTGCTCTAATAATGTACTCATTTCTTCATATTCCTTTCCGTCATTTACTACAAATATTGTATTTACTTCCAATTGAAGTGCCATCATTAGATTCATTGTATTTATACTATTGATGGCAGCCATTGTTGATACATTCATATTGCACCTTTACATAAAATCAGCCAATGTCATCTGACCATTGATCCAGCTTTTCTGCTCCGCCTTATGCACCCTATCATCCGGCATCCGATTTCCAATCAAAAACTGTGAGGTCGGATCATGTCTGGCATAATTTGTATTTACCGTATCCGCATCATAATTTGCATAACAATACCGACACAGATGCAGACAAGTATTATAGGCTCCGATATCTGCTCCCAACAAACAGGCACATTCTTTCCGAAGCTGATTTCTCTTTGGAAAATCCATGCTTGTATGCAATGCCTGTTCATAAATCTGTTCTGTCATGCATCCGCTGCAGTCTGCTCCATATACTGCCAGTTCGTCACATTCTCCACATGGGCGGACCGTCATACCATGTTCTGCTGCAATCTCAATCATTGCCTTACCAAGATACAGACGTTCTTCTTTTTCCACTGCCCGCGCTTCCGGGAAATTCTTTCGCACTTTCTGATACAGATCAATAAAGCTGATCACACAGTTTTTGGTATATCCTTCCAGTACAGATGCAATATGCGTGAATTGCCGGATATGATAATCTGCCGTATAAGTGTCATCCCCAAAAATGGGATCATATCTCCAGCCAATTGAATCAATTCCTACGATCTCAGATAATTTCTGAAATGACAAAAGCACACGCTCTTTATCCGGAACCATCGGTTCAATTTCTTTCCCATAAGGTGTAATTGTTACATACCAATACATGCCATATGGCTGCAATAAATCCATATATTTTAGCATTGGTTCCGGATTCTTTGTACAAAATCCGATCAGATCTACAACGGAAGGATCTAAACTGTATTCCGTCACTTGAATTGGATTATAGGGATTTCGCACACAGACAAATCCTTCCCGTATTCTGTTCGCAAACCAGTCTGCATAAAATGCTGGAATGTCAGTACGCATCCCTGTATGAATAATCATAATTTCTGTCCTTTGCAAAATATAGTATAAAGACAGTATAGCATAAAATTTTCTGTTTTACTGTATATAAAATTCGTACTTTGTGAACT
>ENA-OOZA01001014-OOZA01001014.1-human-gut-metagenome-genome-assembly--contig:-NODE-1014-length-15348-cov-7.197541_pt1 | contig 15348 bp, 17 predicted proteins | sample MGYA00241703_ERZ501378 | MGnify/ENA primary metagenome ERZ501378 (study PRJEB25962, sample SAMEA2042916) | human gut metagenome | biome: human gut; feature: human-associated habitat; material: faeces...
GAAATTTTATGTTTTCTGAGTTTGACGAAACGGAGAGGAATTTCTATGCGATATTCTGGAATTGGCGGTCAGGCCGTCATGGAAGGTGTCATGATGAAAAACGAAGACCGTTATGCGGTTGCCGTTCGCAAGCCGGATCACACCATTGATGTAAAAGTCTCCACATTTAAAGAGACAATTAAAAATAAAAAACTGCGGCGTCTGCCATTCATCCGTGGTGTCATTAATTTTATAGAATCACTGATCCTTGGCATGCAGACACTCATGTATTCGGCTTCCTTTTTTGAAGACGATGAGGATGAAAAAAAGAAAAAAGAAGCCATGACGCAGGAGGAACGAAAGGCGCAGGAAGAGAAAGAAAAAAAGCAGGAGAAGGCAATGATGGGCGGAACCGTTGCATTTTCCGTTGTTTTTGCGCTGGGACTTTTCTTTTTCCTGCCATATTTTCTGTCTGGGATATTTCATAAAGTTATTTCATCTGATACGGTGATTGCGTTGCTGGAGGGACTGATCCGTCTGGCGATTTTTATCGGATATATTGCGCTGATTTCCCTGACACCTGATATTAAGAGAGTGTTTATGTACCACGGAGCGGAACATAAATGCATCAATTGCATCGAACACGGAATGGAACTGAATGTGGAAAATGTCCGGAAAAGTTCCCGGCAGCACAAGCGCTGCGGTACCAGTTTCCTGCTGATTGTAATGCTGATATCTATCGTGTTCTTTTTGTTTATCCGTGTGGATTCGCGTATTTTGCAGCTGGTGCTCAGACTTCTTCTTATTCCGGTGATCGCCGGAGTATCTTATGAGTTTATCCGTCTGGCCGGAAGATATGATAACCGGCTGGTGAATATACTGAGCAAACCGGGACTCTGGATGCAGAAGATGACAACAAAAGAGCCGGATGATGAGATGATCGAAGTGGGAATCGCTTCGGTGGAAGCTGTGTTTGACTGGAGAAAGTGGCAGAAGGAAGAGAATGTATGACCTATAGGGAAGCAATTGTTTCGGGAGAAAAAAGCCTGTGTGAGGCTGGCATTGCAGATGCCAGAAATGATGCATGGCTGCTTTTGACCATGGCATGTAAAATTGACCACACTTACTATTATATGCATATTGACGAAGAGATGCCGGAGGAACTGCAGCATGAATTTGAAGTGCTGATTAAAAAGAGGGCAGAGCGAGTGCCTCTTCAGTATATCACCGGGGAACAGGAATTCATGGGGATGACATTTCATGTGAATTCCAATGTGCTGATTCCGCGACAGGATACGGAAACCCTGGTGGAGGAAGCACTGAAGGTTGTAAAACCGGGGATGAAGGTGCTGGATATGTGTACCGGTTCCGGATGTGTGCTGATCAGTATTTTGAAAAATGTACACGGTACCGGGGGATATGGATATGATATTTCCAAACAGGCGATCAATGTTGCAAAGGAAAATGCAAAATTAAATGATGTTCCTGCCATTTTCGAGAGAAGCAATCTGTTTGAGGATGTTGCGGATGAAACGTTTGATGTGATTGTGTCAAATCCACCATACATCCGCAGCGATGAAATTCCGTTTCTGATGCCGGAGGTGTCGGAATTTGAACCGCATGAGGCACTGGACGGAAAAGAAGATGGTCTGTTCTTCTACCGGAAGATCATCCAGGAAAGCCCGGATTATCTGACCGATGGAGGGTATCTGCTGTTTGAGATCGGATATGACCAGGGATGGGCGGTATCATCTATGATGAAAGAGGCCGGATTTGAGGACGTCTGCGTGAAAAAAGATCTTGCGCGAAATGACCGTGTGGTCTGCGGACACAAACACCTATGTGAAAAGAGAGGATAGATTATGTTTGATAAATTAGAGGATTTACTTCATCATTATGAGGAGTTAATGAATACATTGAGCGAGCCGGATGTGGCAAACGATCCGAACCGCTTTCGTAAACTGATGAAAGAGCAGAGTGATCTGCAGCCAATCGTGGATGCCTACAAGGAATACAAGGCATGTAAGCAGACGATAGAGGATTCCCTTGCAATTCTTGATGAGGAATCTGATGAGGAAATGCGCGAACTGGCAAAGGAAGAATTAAATGAGGCAAAGAGCCGTCTGGGAGAGCTGGAACAGAAATTAAAGATTCTGCTTCTGCCAAAAGACCCGAACGACGACAAGAACGTTATTGTGGAGATTCGTGCAGGCGCCGGTGGAGAGGAAGCTGCGCTTTTTGCGGCTGAAATTTACCGTATGTATGTACACTACGCAGAGCGTCGTGGCTGGAAAGTGGAGACACTTGAGGCAGATGAAACTGGAATCGGAGGCATGAAATCGGTCAACTTTATGGTGACTGGAGCAGGCGCATATTCCGTACTGAAATATGAATCTGGTGTGCACCGTGTACAGCGTGTGCCGGAGACGGAATCCCAGGGGCGTATTCAGACATCAACCTGCAGTGTTGCAGTTATGCCGGAGGCTGAGGATGTGGAAGTGCATATTGACGACAAAGACATCCGTATCGACGTTATGAGAGCGTCCGGAAATGGTGGACAGTGTGTCAATACGACGGACTCTGCTGTGCGTCTGACGCATTATCCGACCGGTATCGTGATTTACAGTCAGACCGAAAAATCACAGATCCAGAACAAGGAGAAAGCGTTTGCACTGCTGCGTACCAAGCTGTATGATCTCGAACTGCAGAAGAAGCAGGATGCAGAGTCTGAGGAACGACGCAGCCAGATCGGAACCGGAGACCGTTCCGAGAAGATCCGTACTTATAATTTCCCGCAGGGACGTGTGACGGATCACCGCATCAACCTGACATTATACAAGCTGGACAAGATTCTTGACGGAGATATCCAGGAGATTATCGATGCATGTATCGCGGCGGACCAGGCGAAGAAGTTAAGCCGCATGGAAAAAGATGCCTAGAAGCCTTGATTTTACTGACTTTTCTGAATAATATCGGTTCTTTTAAACTGAATAAACTCGTAAGGAAAACGGTCTTTGACACATGTCATCGACCGTTTTTCTCATATAGGCTTAGTTTTGATGCACTGTATACCCCTATTTAGCTGACTTTGATGTATGTATAGCCCCTATCTATAAAATACTTCAATATTATAAAATAGGTAATGCTTACTTGCAGAATTAAGAAAGAGAAATACGTGGCGATTTACTTCATTTGGCATTGTACACATATGTTTTGAAGGAAAATGTATCATACTACACAAAAAGAATTATTATTCAAAATATGACTTGAACGTTCATAAAAGCTATTGTATTATACGAACACGTCGATGAACGGTGGTTCTTTTGAACACTACTGGAACTATAAATTTGTCTTTTTATTTAATCGGAGGTAAAGATTATGTATTATAATGAAGAAAATAATGCGGTATTTGAAACAAAGGAAAGCTATGATATGTATGTTAAAGCACCTAGAGACGTGAAATCAGTAATTGATGAGTGCAATGTAAATATGCATCATGATATTGATGTTGTTAAGCAGGAAAAAGTGAAATATTTGTCTGAAAAGATTTCATCGTATTATAAGACAAATAAATCATGTCAGGATATAATTATTAAACAGATGAATACATTGATAGATGCATATACAAACTACTGGATAAGTATTGTAAATAAGTACAACAAGATCTTTTTGATAAATTCTAATGAGGGGTGTTCAAAGGATTGCTTAAAGGCATTGAAAAAGGTTGGAGTTCCACATATAGATAGAAAGCATTTTCAAATCACCAACATTTGATTTACTGGTGGTTTTTGGTGTAGGTGTTGCAAATAGGTACTTTTGAGGACGTTGTGAAATATATGATTGGCTTTGCATTTTTCTGTAGTTTTTTAGGGTAAGAAATAACTCCCAAAAGCTGATGGGGTATCCTGCTTTAAAGTTTTTTTACTGCATAAAAGAAGTTGAAAAAGGACATAATTATGGTATAATTAGACCATATAGACGAGGAGGTGTTTATTATGCCACAAATAATTCCAATTAAAGATTTGAAAAATACATTAGAGATTTCTGATATGTGCCACAAGACAGAGGAGCCGATTTATGTTACAAAAAATGGCTATGGTGATATGGTTATCATGAGCATGGAGATTTATGAGTCAACAATGAAACAAATCGCTATGTATAGAGATATAGAGATATCTGAAAAGCAGATAGAGGCAGGACAGGTAAAGGATGCCAGAACAGCACTTAGAGAAACGAGGGCAAAGTATGGCTTATAAATTAAATGTTACAGAGCATGCCGATGAATTGCTTGATAATCTTGTGTATCATTTGATTTATCGTTTAAAGAATGAACAGGCAGCGGAGCATCTGTTAGATAGTATTGATGTTATCTATGACAGGTTGGAGGTCAATCCTTTTCAGTTTTCAGAATGTAGAGATGCATATCTGGCAAAGAAAGGGTATAGAGAAGCAGTTGTGCCACAGATGAATTATATTATTATTTTTGATGTGAGAGCAGATATTGTAAATGTAGTTGGTATTTTCCACCAGTTAGAGAATTATCAGAGCAAATTATAATATGTTTTGGGGTAGACAAGAGTCAGTCGAAAGGCTGGCTCTAATTTTTTGCACTTTTCTGCAGACAGGCGAATAACTGAACAGTTCATGCAACTTTTTAAGAAAGATTTTGAGAAGTTGTTTACAGAGAATGAGACGAGAGCTAACATAGCACAAACCCATGATTGGGTTCAAAAATTATACGATTGGAGGATTTTCTATGCTATTAAACACTATAACTGAAAGACATCCAAATTCTTTTGTTCTGTTAAAGCCAAAGAGCAGAGATAAGCAGAACCATGTCAGGGATTGGAATGTTTTGAACACAGCAAAAAAATATGATGATATTTTGAGGGTTGCAGAGTATTACAGGTCAGAGGGTATAAGTAATGCAGTCATATTGTCTACAAGTGATGAGCTTGTTGTTCCACCAGAGGAATCAGCTAAATTCTTTAGGGTGTATTACAACTTATTCACTATAGCAAAGGTTGTTGTTCATCTACCTTTAGGAGGTTAGGCAATGGGATTAGTTGACAGAGCTTGTGATAGATTCTTTGAGATGGCACAAGAGCGTTGGAGAGAGCAAGGTTTCAACGCTGATATAGTAGATATTTTGGACAAATATCGTGAGGAAACCAATAAAGTGATAAGAAGAAATAAGGTTAGCGTTATAACTACTTTTCTGATTCAACTTTACGGTTAAGGTAAGTGATGAAGTTATAGATATGTTTGTGGAGCGTATCATTTATCGTGGAGTTGTTGACGGTAATGATGAGTTTGTCTGGGTGATGAATTTATCGGGAGAGTGTACAGATACATCCGCTAAGTATAAGATTCGAGGTTACGATAAAGATTATGCGGATTCTCTTAAGAGTGATAAGAATTTTAATATTGTTGCTCGTATGTTGATTCCAATGGAAGAGTGTAAACGTTTTTGTCAGGAAGAGGCAGGCAGACGATTTAAGAAGAAGTATTGGAATCCTATTACAATTAAGATTGCAATTGCATAATATGCTGAAACTATTAAGGGCTGAGCAGAACTTGCTTGGCTCTTTTTTTATTTTATATATGATGAGAGGTAGATATTGTGATATAATATAACATGAAAGGTTACGCAATTTGGTAAATGTGCTGTAAATCTCTTGTGGAATTATTAATCTTGTGTGAAAATGATGAGGTTATTTTTTACAGGAAGTTTTATTGAGTGATAATCATTAGATAACAATTTGGACTTTTTACTGTTAGCGTGGGTTTAAAACTAATACTAATAGATAAGATATGGTTTGAACAGAAGTGGAGAAGGGTATGAGTGCAAAAAAATTTGATGAGTATGAATATAAAAATAATAATCAAAGAATAAGAATTAGTTTCTTAAGAGATACAGAGGAAAGATTAAATCCTTGGGAAATAACAAATTTTGTTAGTAGAGTATCTACATATATGTATAAGATAGAAATTCTTAACACAATAGCATTAGCGATTAATCAAGGTATTGAGAAAAAGGATATTTTTGTATTAGATAAAGCATATAAACTGAATGGAAAATACAAAGATTTTTCAGAAATTGACCTCAATACTTTAGCAATCAATAGTGTATATGCAATAGGTAAGCCAGTAGGTATGGAGCCAAACCAAGACTTGGTAGAAATAAAGTATTTATTTGAAAGTCTACATAAGGTAAATAAAATCTTATATCGATTTGCTAAGAAGCGAATTACAAAGGAAGATAGATTAGAAGCTTATAATGTTTTAAAACAAAAAGGTTTTTTGTTTGTACTGAATTTTATTGTTGATAAAGCTAAGAACAAGGTCGAAGATGAAGAACGATTGAATGTAATCAAAAATGTTGAAAATGAATGTTCAAAAGTTTTAAAGAAATATCAAGAATATCTAGCTGATAAAGAACACTTTGATGATATAGAGGCAAAATTAGAAAAAAGTAATGATGAGGAATTAACTGAGTCTGAGAAGAGGGTAGAAAAAAATTATTATAAAAAGTTTTATGAACATATCTTTGTTTTGCCACGTCCTGTTGTTGGAATATATTATAAAGAAGAAAATAAGTTTAGTATTTTGTGTGGAGACCATTTTGATAGTAGTATAAATAAGAATACAAAGATTGATTTGAAAAGCATTACACAAAATAGTCCTATTATGGCAGAAATTGAGTCTGGATGTCAGATTCTTGCATTAAGGAAGGAAGAAAAAAGAAAAGAGGAACTTCATGAACTAGAAAAAAGAAAGATGGAATTAGAGATAGCCAAGTTGGAAAAAGAAAATAAGCTAATGGAACAAGAAGAAGTAAAAAATGAATTAGATATGTTGAATAAGTCGATAGAGCTAAAAACGAGATTAGATTCTATGGCTGAAACAGAGGAAAACTTGGGAATAAAAAGCATGGCTTCTTCGTATGCCAATAAACAATTATGTATGGTGTATAATAAAGTTCAAAATGGGTATAAAGAAGTCTTAAAAACGAATAAATTTATTGAGGCATCTGATTCCATAATTGATATGAAAGTGTAAAATGTAATGGGATATCTCTTTGATTTGAGAATAATTGATGCAAATTGCAGAATTTTATAAAGAGGTAATTGCTTCGTGCTTGTTTCGTTGGAGGCACACGTTTCGAGCCTTTTTATGGCATGGAGGCATTTGTTCCGAGCCTACAATAAATGAGGCAATCGTTTCGTGAGGGCGACCAGGCAGCCAAGTTAAGCCGCATGCAGAATGAGGGCTAAAATCCTTGATTTTACTGGGTTTCTTCGAATTATACAGTTGACAAAAAACAATAATTTTATGAAAAAGACGGACTTTGACATATGTCATCGCCCGTCTTTTCTTATTTTGGGTTTCTTTGATGCACTGTACACCCCTATTTGGGTGGCTTTGATGCATGTATAGCCTTATCTATAAAAGTGGGGGTATTAACTAATTGATATGGAAAAAGAAAAGTGAATGTGCTACCATCATTATGGAGGTTGTTCGCTATGATACATGATTATGGATATGAACAGGCAATACCATACAAATTTATAAAATATAAAAAACAGGATAAAGTTGAATTCACAGAAGAGATAAAATCTGAGTTAGACAATTACTATAGGGATATAAGAAAACTGACAGAGTCTAATTATCAAATTGATGGAAAAGCAGATATCAAGAAGCTTTCTAAAGATTTAGGTGGAAAGTATAAGTCAATCAGAACAAAATTTATTATTCCATTTACTGGAAAAGAAAGCTATTCAAGTCAGGAATTGGATTTTCTTTTTGTGTGTTGCTATGAGCTCTATTTGAAATTCAATCTTAGTCAAACTGAAATGAACAAGATATGGGGAATTAACGGAGATAAGCTTGAAAGATTGGACTGGTATCCGCATAGAAGTTTTTCTGCATATCATTCAGCCTGCGATAAAACATTGAAGCCTTATGATACTGATTCGTTAGGTGCTAAGATTGCAAAAGTCATGAATCAAAAAGTACAAGCAGTATATATGTGCGTGGCATTTACAGGGATAACAAATGATTTGGATTTATTTGCCAATGTTTCTGTCGATAGGAATAAATGTTTCTTACTTACAAGTCCATTACAGTTCCCTGATGATGATGTCACAAGCATACAAAGAGCAAATTACTCTTTGGCTAGAATGCTATTTGCTTCAGGTGGACATTTGTTTGATACGGAAGAGTACGTTGATACAGGTTGTATTGTAAGAGAAATAATAGATGTACTTGATATGAATATTAAATTGGATAATGATATGATGTACGAATATCTCAGAAATATAATAAATAGTGGTAATGATATTTCGCTGTATGCCATAGAAGAAATGCAGTCTGATTTGGAAAGATATTTGTTTAGGTATCAGTTTTGTCAGGAAACAATTGATATCTATAATTATCATGCTGATACTGGATACTTTCCACCAAATATAGAGTATTATGATGAGCATTTTGGTGGCTCTGAGAGTATGGCTAATCAATATGTATTGGGGTATCGGCAAATTCTGCAATGATGGAAAAGAGTTGTAATTATGGTATATAAGATTATTGATGCTTCATTCCATACCAATGATAAGTGTAAAGTCTATATTATCAATGATCCGATAGAGTTTTTGAATATAGATATTACAGTATTAAAAAGGGCTATGAAAATGATTTAGTGCAAATATATCCCAGTGATGTTAAAATTATTCTAAAAGAATCAGTATTAGAGCAGTTCCCTTGTTTTGATATTATTTAGGAAAGTTTATAAAGAAATGATAGATGATAGAACCTGTTATAAAATAGAATAATATAGTTTCATTTGTGAGATTATAGCTAGAATAAATGATGGGAAAGAGGAAATATATGGATAAGAAAAGAACTATAACATATAATGTATATGGAGGACAAATAAATACTGCTAATGATAAGTCAACAATTCATGCTACACAGAACAATGGGGTGACTTTAAGTGAATTAGATAATATAATAAATGGAATTACAGAGAATTTATCCGCACTGAAAAAGGAAGACGTAGATGCTATTGAAGATGTTATAAATATGATAAAAGAGGAATTTGCAAAGCCTGAACCAAAAGTAAATAGATTAAGAAATTATTTGAATTTGATTGCTCCGATGTTTACAATTGCAAATGGCATTCCAGATTTATCAGAACACTTACATAGGTTAATTGATTATATCAATATGTTTATACATTAAAATTGTAAAGAAGAGAAAAAGCAAATGAGGAAAGATAGCAAAATTTTTTTAGCAAAGGCATTGGATTATGCAAAAAAAATAGGAGATACTTCTTTTGAAGTAAATATTAGTTATTTTAAAGATGTACCAAATATAAGCATTTGCATTGAAGATATATTAAAAGATTTGGTAGAGAATAACTGTATTACAAGTCAAAGTAAAGTTAATAACTTGGAAGGTTATATTTCAATATATCTTACATTAGCTGGATTTAAATATTTTAATGAGATAGAATTAAACGAGAATAATTTACAGTATATTTTTAATGTTTTTGGGGGACAGGTTAATGTTGCTAATGACAATGGACAAATTAATATTGATGCAAAAAAAGAAGAAAACATAAAAGAATTAAAAATGGAAGTTTTAGAATTGAAAGAAAAGAATAAAGAAAGAAGTTTTGCCGATATTGTAGATTCTTTTCGAATAAATGATAATCGTATTAATAAGCTATATTTCAAATGTCAGTATATGAAATTTTATGGCAGAGAAAGGGAACTGAGTAGATTAGAAAAATTTTTAGATAGTGATGAAAATATATTGATATATACTATCTATGGTGAACAAGGTGTTGGTAAAAGTAAACTGGCTTATTCCTTTATTCAGCAACAAATAGAACAAGAATATTGGAAGATGATTTTTATAGATGGTTCAATTTTAAAAAAAATAAATTCATATAATGAATATTATTATAAAGAAAATCTTTTGATTGTTATAGATAATATAAGTAAAGCTCCTTTTGAATTTGCGGAATGGTTATCATTTATTTTGCAATTATCAGATTCTAATTTACCTCCAAAATTAAGGCTTTTATTATTAGATAGGACTGGGGTTATTAAGGATAATGAGTTCGTTGTTTTTCCCGAATGGTATCAAATCATATTAGATAATTATGTTGATTTGGATTATTTATCTAATTTTGTTTATAATTTTGATGAAGATTTTGGCTTTTTTAGATTGAAAGGATTAGGACGAAAAGAAATCATAAAAATTTTAGATGATTATTCTCGCCTTTTTATTAAAGACAATAATAAAATAAAGGAAGATGATTTTACAACCTATATAAAGCAAAAATGTGATGATATTATTATGAATCCTATGATAATGATTATGGGGTTAATAAATGAATTTACAGACGATAAATCAATAGAAGAATATTTTTTTGATAATAAAGATTTTATTGTTAGAAAGATTTGTAAATCTGATAAAAAACTTTACGATGCGATGCAAAAAATAATAATATACATAAATGTTGTTGGAAGGTGGGAAATTGGAAAAGAAAGCAGTTTACCTGCTTATTTTGCGGATGCAGCATTTTACATTTTAGGTAATATTGATGAGTTAGAATTAAAAAAATTTATATGTGCTTTTAATGAACAAAAAGTTTTTGAGGGAGATTGGCCTGCGATTAAACCAGATATAATAAGTGAAATTGTTGTTATAAAATATTTAGAAAGAAAACTTTTAAATAGAAGATTTCTAGAAGAATTAATTAAAGAAATAGCTTCTAACAATGTCTTTGAATTGTTAACGTTTTGTTCTGATTGTACACTTAATTTGAAATCTGATTACTGTAATAAAATAATAAATAAAATTACAGATTATTTAAAAGAAACACAAATTTTTGAAACAATTCCAATAAATAGAATATTAATGACAAACCAAGATCATTTGACGAGGTTAAAGCTAGTATATTATATGGAAAAAGCAAATATATTACCTGAGAAACAAACAAATGGCAGAATGATCTTCAAGAGCGAGGTGTTGAGAATGTTTTTGAAGTATTCAGGTATAAGTGATTATTATTCTGATATTAATTGCAATACATTACAATGTGTATGCTTGTTTCGAGAATGTCAAAGAAAATTAAATGATATAGTAACTAATCCTATTTATTTAGAAAATGCAATTCCATATTTAAAAAGCATTGGATTTTCAAATGATTTTTGTGATATAGTAAAAAATTCATCTATTTATATTTATTCAAGTAAAAGTGTGGAAAGTTACATTGCTTCTTTGGTTGATTTTTTTTCAGAAGAATTTTTAAATGATAATGATATTGATAGTATCTTGAAAGATATACATGAAATACAAACTTCAGACGAAAAACAGAAAAATATAAAGATGCTATTTATTAATTTTATTATATTGATGAACCAAATTGAAATTGAAGCTGATTTTATTTAGAAATTATGGAGATGCATTTAATTTGATAAGACTATTTATTTTGCGAATACGATGATGATTACACTCGTCGTGGATATCATAATTATCGTGGTAGTATAACGGAGCAGGAGTTTAATGAATGCAAAAAGCAGATTACTAAGGATTGGCACCTTTATAATGAACATTTATGTAAGCGAAAAGCAGTGTGATACAGAAGGCGTAATTACAAATTGAGATATTTGAAAAACCATAAGTATATTTGTTGTATATGTATACTTATTGTGTATATCAAGGATATTGGTAATTATGGGGAGTGTAATAACTGCTCGGATGCATTCGCTCCGTGCTGGTTTCGTTGGAGGCACACGTTTCGAGCCTATCTATGGCATTGAGGCATTTGTTCCGAGCCTATAATCAAAGAGGCGTTCGTTCCGTGAGGGCGATCAGGCGAAGAAACTTGCAAAAATGCAGGACGAAAACTAATCTGTCCGGTTTATGATGTTCGTTTTGCTATAGGTAGTAGCTGATAATTGAAAAAATGGATGAAGAAGACGGACGTTGACATATGTCATTGTCCGTCTTTTTTATTTTGGGTATATAGTTTAGATGCACGGTATACCCTTTTTTATTTGGTTGTATGGATAGACCTGGGGATTTATTTGCAGATGCAGGATTTTATGGTGGAGCTCGTTTACAACTTGAATAGGAAATCAAATAAACAATAATTAAGTTGAAAAAGGGTATAATTAGGGTATAATTAGGACATAAGCAAGGGGGTGTATGTTATGCCACAAATAATTCCAATTAAAGACTTGAAGAATACATCGGAGATATCTGATATGTGTCATAAGACAGAGGAGCCAATTTATGTTACGAAAAATGGCTATGGAGATATGGTAATTATGAGCATGGAGATTTATGAGTCAACCATGAGACAGATTGCTATGTACAGAGATATAGAAATATCTGAAAAGCAGATAGAGGCAGGACAGATAAAAAACGTTAATAAAGGAAGAAAACATGAGTAAGAAACACAAACATATTTCTGCCACGAAAACAACAGAACAAAAGGCAGTACAACAGTCACAGCAGCCACAGAAACTGACACCACAGAAGCTGAATCAGCTTTTGGAGAAAAATCCGTTTGCACAGCTTCTGGGAATGGAACTGCTGGAAGTGCGGGAAGGCTATGCTTACGGAAGAATGCGCATGGATGAGCATTTTACGAATATTTACGGTGGAATGCATGGCGGATGTGCGTATGCGCTTGCTGATACGCTTGCTGGTTTGGCGGCATCCACCTATGGCAATTATGTTACAACGATTGACGGGAAAATGAATTATCTGGAGGCTGTGAAAGATACCGGCTACGTGTACGGTGAAGCGGAAGTACAAAGACAGGGAGGACGGATCGGCGTATATACCGTGAAACTTATGGATGAGAATCAAAGAGTTCTGGTTACAGCTGATTTTACCTATTACCGGACAGGACAGGCGATTGACCAGCAGGGATAGGGTGTTTTCAAGGTGTCTGATTTGGAAAAAATCAGATGCCTTTTTCTTTTTACTTGTTTATCGCGTTAAAGTATAGTGGTGTTAAAATATAAAAATACCAAGGAGGAAAAGTTATGGGGAAAGGAAGACGGGAAAAGGTTTTGGACAGCATCGGAACATTGCAGCAGACGGTGAATGAATTTCAGATATAAATTGTTTGCAAAATAAAAACAACTTAATAAAAACAGAAAATGCGGTCATATTTATGAAAAAATATTTCATGAATATGACCACTTTATTGTTTGAAAAACGGTTAATATAAAAGAAAAAACAAGATATTATCTGACAATACTGCGATAAATAAATAATAGACAAATTATCAGACAAAAGAACGAAAAAAGTGATTTACAAGCGGCGATTATAGGAGTAAAATGAGAATCAGTTAAGAAAAAGCAACTCATGAATGATTTACAACGAAAGGATAGTTCTATGAAAGAGCAATGGAATGAGAGCACAGCAACCGCCAAAGGATTATATGATCCGAGTTTCGAACATGACAACTGCGGAATTGGTGCTGTGGTAAACATCAAAGGGATCAAGACCCACCAGACCGTGGAAAATGCCTTGAAAATTGTTGAGAACTTAAAGCATAGAGCCGGAAAAGATGCTGACGGAAAGACCGGGGACGGTGTTGGTATTCTTCTTCAGATTTCCCATAAGTTCTTTAAGAAAGCGACAGAGCCGCTTGGAATTAAGCTGGGAGAAGAGAGAGATTACGGCGTCGGAATGTTTTTCTTCCCACAGGATGAGTTAAAGACCAATCAGGCAAAGAAGATGTTTGAGGTAATTGTCGAGAAGGAAGGAATGGAATTCCTCGGATGGAGACAGGTACCGATTCATCCGGACAAGCTTTCCGACAAGGCCAGAGGATGCATGCCATGCATCATGCAGGCGTTCATCAAAAGACCGGAAGATGTGGAGAAGGGACTTGATTTTGACCGCAAGCTGTATGTGGCACGCCGTGTATTCGAGCAGTCCAACGATGACAGCTACGTTGCTTCTCTTTCGAGCAGAACGATCGTATATAAAGGAATGTTCCTTGTAGAGCAGCTGCGTCAGTTCTTCTCCGATCTGCAGGATAAGGATTATGAGTCTGCAATTGCAACCGTACATTCCCGTTTCTCTACCAACACAAATCCAAGCTGGGAGAGAGCACATCCAAACCGTTTTATTGTACATAATGGTGAGATCAACACCATCCGCGGTAATGCAGACAAGATGCTTGCCCGGGAAGAGACGATGGCATCCGGCAAGCTGCGCGGGGAATTTCAGAAGGTACTTCCGGTCGTAAACACCGAAGGATCTGATTCCGCAATGCTGGACAATACGCTGGAGTTTCTGGTGATGAGTGGCATGGATCTGCCACTGGCAGTCATGATCATGATTCCGGAGCCATGGGCAAACAATGCTGTGATGACGCAGAAAAAGAAAGATTTCTATCAGTATTATGCAACCATGATGGAGCCATGGGACGGACCTGCGTCCATTCTGTTCAGTGACGGTGACTGCATGGGAGCCGTACTTGACAGAAACGGACTGCGCCCATCCAGATATTATATTACGGATGACGATACACTGATCCTTTCCTCAGAGGTTGGTGTTTTAGATATTCCACCGGAGAAAATTGTAGTAAAAGAAAGATTGCATCCTGGCAAGATGCTTCTGGTTGATATCAAAAAAGGAAAAGTCATTGATGACGAAGAACTGAAAGAGACTTACGCAAGCAGACAGCCATATGGTGAATGGCTGGACAACAATCTGATCGAGTTAAAAGATCTGAAGATCCCGAATCAGAAAGTTCCTTCTTATACGGCAGAAGAATGCAGAAGACTTCAGAAAGCATTTGGTTATTCTTATGAAGAAGTAAAGACATCCATCCTGAATATGGCGAAGAATGGTGCGGAAGGAACGGCTGCTATGGGTATCGATGCACCGCTTGCGGTATTATCAGATATGCATCAGAATCTGTTCGGATATTTCAAACAGCGTTTTGCACAGGTAACCAACCCTCCAATCGATGCAATCCGTGAGGAAGTGGTAACATCCACGACCATTTACATCGGTGAGGACGGAAATCTGCTTCAGGAAGAGGCAAAGAACTGTCAGGTACTGAAGATCAACAATCCGATCCTGACAAATACCGACATGCTGAAGATTAAAAATCTGGATGTCGAAGGCTTTAAAGTAGCGGAAATTCCGATCACGTATTATAAGAACACAAGCCTGGAAAAAGCCATTGACTATCTGTTTGTCGAAGTAGACAGAGCACACAGAGATGGAGCAAACATCCTGATCCTGACAGACAGAGGCGTTGATGAAAACCACGTAGCGATTCCGTCACTGCTTGCCGTATCTGCATTACAGCAGTATCTG
>ENA-OOZA01001017-OOZA01001017.1-human-gut-metagenome-genome-assembly--contig:-NODE-1017-length-15332-cov-2.267985_pt1 | contig 15332 bp, 18 predicted proteins | sample MGYA00241703_ERZ501378 | MGnify/ENA primary metagenome ERZ501378 (study PRJEB25962, sample SAMEA2042916) | human gut metagenome | biome: human gut; feature: human-associated habitat; material: faeces...
TTTCTTCTATTGTTAGCATTGTTATTTCATAATTTATTTGTTTAATATCCATATTTGTTTTTTGTATAAGTTCATCTACATCAATAGGATTATTGGTTATGTACTCATATATTTTATAATTACTTTTGATTCTTTTTTCTATGTTATACATTTTATAGAATAAGTTTTCTATGTTATCTTCAAATTTTGTTTTTTTCTCTTTTTTTGGAGATTCTATATTTTTAATTTTTCCTATAATATCATTTTCGTTTGTTACTAAATTTCCTCCATTTTTTATAATAAGATTTGGTACATATCCTTTTTTACTTTCTAAATTACTCGGTATGCAAAATATAGGTAAATTGAGTTCTTTTGCTATTTTTACAGTATTTCTTGTTCCACTTCTATAATCTTCTTCTACTACTAACACTCCATTGCTTAACCCTGCTACTATTCTATTTCTTTCTGTAAACTTGCTACTATCTGCTTCTATATCTTTATAGTATTCTGTTATTACTAATCCTCCATTTTTTATAATTACTTCATATAATTTTTGATTTTCTTTTGGATATATTTTTTGTAAACCACATGGTAATACTGCTATTGTTTTTGATTTTTCTGTCATTGCACCTATATGTGCATAGCTGTCTATTCCGCTTGCTAATCCACTGATTATTATTATCCCTTTGGAACTTAATTTTTTTGCGAAATTTAATCCCATATTTTTGCCATACTCAGTATTTTTTCTTGCTCCTACAATTGCTATTTTTAAGTTTTCTTTATTTAGTAATTCTATGTTTCCTATTGCATATATTTGTTTTGGTGCTTTTTTTAGTCTTTTTAAATTTTCTGGATAATCTTTATCATCAATATTTATCGTTTTTATATTTTGCATTTGTTAAAATCCTTTCATGGTTAATTTACAAACCTATATTGTATTGCCTCTGCTATGTTCTGTGCTGTTATTTTTTCATTTTCTTCTAAATCTGCAATTGTTCTTGCTACCTTAAGTATTCTTGTATATGTTCTTGCTGTTAACCCGTAATTTTCAAATGCTTTTTCAATTATTTTTCTTCCTGGATTATCTAACTCACAATATTTTTCTATAAAAACCGGTGTTAATTCACTATTGTATAAAATATTTATATTTTTGTACCTTTCTCTCTGAATTTTTATTGCTTTTTCAACTCTTTCTTTTATTTCTTTTGATGTTTCTGGCTTTATCTTTACTTCAAAGTTTTGATATTTTAATGGTTTTACATTTACATTTATATCTATTCTATCTAGTAATGGTCCACTTAATTTTGATAAATAATTTTTTATTGCTGTCTGACTACATGTGCATTTTTTTATATTACTACCATAATATCCACATGGACACGGGTTCATGCTTGCTACTAACATAAAATTACATGGATATGTTAAACTTGCCCATAACCTGGATATTGTTATTTCTTTGTCTTCCAATGGTCCTCTAAGAGTTTCTAATGTTTCTTTTCTGAATTCTAATATTTCATCTAAATATAATACTCCATAATGTGCTAAACTTATTTCTCCGTGGTTTTGGTATTCTACCTCCTCCTACCATTGAAGTTGTTGATATTGTATGATGTGGTGTTCTAAATGGTCTGGTTGTTATTATCCCTGTTTCACTTTTTAATATACCTGCTATGCTATGAATTTTAGTTATTTCCAATGCTTCTTCAAAACTTAAATCTGGTAAAATAGTTGGTAACCTTTTTGCAAGCATTGTTTTACCTCCTCCTGGACTCCCTGTTAAAATACAGTTATGTCTTCCCGCTGCTGCTATTTCTAATGCTCTTTTTGCATTTTCCTGTCCTTTTACATCTGAAAAGTCTATATTATATCTTTTACAGTCTATTTTTTGAAAATCAAATTTTCTTCTTTCTTTTTTTGGTTCTTTATTCTGATTTATATATTCTATTACTTCTTTAAGTGTTGCTACTGGTATTATTTTTAATCCTTCTATTATCATTGCTTCTTTTTCGTTTTCTTTTGGTACTATAATTGTTTTTATTCTACATTTTTTTGCTTCTATACACATAGGTAATATTCCTTGTATTTTATTTACTTTTCCATCTAATGCTAATTCTCCTGTAAATATTGTTGATTTTGAATCAAACCTTTTTATTGCTCCAATTGCTAATAGTATTCCTATTGCAATTGGTAAATCATATCCACTCCCTTCTTTTTTGATGTCTGATGGTGCTAAATTTATTAATATTTCACGTTTTCGTGAATATAAAAATGAGTTTTTATAAGAGGTTTAATATATTAAAAATTGAAATATACAAGTTTGTAGGGGGTATTGGAGTGAAAGGTAGTTTTGGAGGTTTATATACATTTCTTGAAGTAGCTGAGATTTATGGAATAGATGATTCATGTTTAAGAAAGCAAGTGGCACGTGGTAAGTTCGTTATTGGTGAAGAGGTAAAGAAGATGGGAAGAACATGGATTATAACAGAGCAGGCAATGATTAAAAGTTTTGGAGCTTTGAAGTTTGAGGAATACAAGAAGAAACAACAGAAAAAGGAGCAGGTTAAAGAGAAAAAATTAAATGGAGTTTACTCAAATAGTGGCTTAAATACTCAAAAGACTAGTAAATGCAGTGGTCAAAAGAGAAATAGATTTAGTAAGAAAGTACATAGCATGAATGAGAAGGAAGAAAAGATAAGAGATAGTTGGGTTAATGGAGAAATTAAAGGCGTAGAGCTTAAAAGTTTTGCTTTTAATACAAATGATAGTGAGCAGATTTAAAAACTCTTACAGGCTAAAATACGGGCTTTATTGTATTAAATAAAAATAAATTTTACATTTTAAAGATAATATACTTATTATATATATAGAAATATATAAATTTTGGAGGTATTTATGAAAAATTTAGAAAATAAATTGATGTTTATAATAAAAGAAAGTAATCTTATAAATTTATTTGATTATGGATATGTAAAGGAAGAAAGTACTGATGAAGGTGAATTTGCATATAAATATTTTGTAAATATGAGAGATAGCGTTAAAAATCCACTTCATGTTAGTTCTTTTGAATTTTACAATAGAAAACATTCATATAAAGATGGTAGCTTTTCTAAGTTTAGAATTTATCATGATGGAAAAATGCCTAGAAATGTACATAATGAGTTAGAAAATTTAAAATATGTTATATCAAGGTCTAAGACATATATAGATTTTGCATCTGATAATTTAGATAATTTAGTAGCAATTGGAAGAGAAGTATATGATATAATCTCAAAATAAAATAAGATGGTTACAAGTATGTACCATCTTATTTTATTTTATTATTTTATCTTTTTAAGTTTTAGTAATTGACTCATATTTACCCATAAAACTAATCTTAAATTTTATAATTTAAATATATAGAGATAAGTTTAATTTTATGGAGGTATTTATGGGAAAGTTAGTTATTGATTTAGGACATGGAGGACATGATCCTGGAGCTATTGGACCAAATAAAACACATGAAGCAGATGTTGTTTTAGCTATAGGGAAGGAACTTGATGAATTACTTAAAGGTTATGAGCTTGAAGTTAAGTTTACAAGGCTATCTAATGTATATTTATCATTGAGTGAAAGAGCTAAGATTGCAAATGATTTTAAAGCAGATTATTTTTTATCAATTCACATTAATTCAGCTACAGATAGCAGTGTTAGAGGTGTTGAAGTTTGGCAGTATTCTAATAAAAATGATAAGTTAAATAAATTTTCTAATGGTTTATGTGAGGATGTAGCAAATATTTTTAATGCTAGAAATAGAGGTGTTAAGCAAAGCCAAAAACTTTCTGTACTTAAAAATACCAATATGCCTGCTGCTTTAATTGAGGTTGATTTTATTTCTAATGTTAATGCGGAAAGAGATTTAAATGTTAGTAGTAATATTAAAGCGGTAGCTCTAGTAATTAGGGATAATTTAATAGATTTATTTGGATTAGAAGCTGTTGCAAGTGATGTTTTATACAAGGTTTGTATTGGAGCTTTTAAAGATAAAAATAATGCTATAAATCAGGTTAAATTGGCCAAGGATAAAGGGTTTATAGATACATATATAATACAAAATAGTTAATAAAACAACAAAATGAATCAAAAAAAAAATACGAATAGTTACAAAACTATATTTTTATAGAAAAATATAGTTAGAGTAATTAAAATTTAGATGTATATTCTATGCTAGTTTATAACATTTATTTTACAGTAAATTAATGGTGAAATATAATTCTATAGCTAAAATTAAAGAGTTAGTATTTAGATAATTTTAATAATTACTGATTCTTATAAAAGCTTTTTTATTTAAACCAATTTATGTTACGGGGAAGAATGATTTAAATTAGCCAAATAGATTAATACATAAAATAATAATTTTATGAGGAGGAAATAAGTATGTTATTAAGGAAGAAAACTAAGAGTTTAATTGTTGTATCATTGGCGATAATAGGCTTAGCTAGTACGTCAATAGTAAATGCACGTAGTTTGATAGCAAGTAATACATCTTTAGTTCAGATTGAATCAAAGGGAACTCATCCAACAGGTTCAGTAACTAAAGGTAACTATACAGTAAATTCATCAATATTAACTAAGCCATCAATGGGACAAGCTGCTGCAAGAGGAATTCTAACAGTTGGTTCACCTAAACCAGCAAAAGATATGGGGCTATCTATGACATTATGGGGAACGGAGTATTCATTAATAGCAGCAACACCATATTATTATAATACAAATGGAACAACTGCAGTAAGTGTAACTACTAGATATGCAGATGGTTACTCTACATTTACTACAGGTGGAGATATGAAATATAATAACTTATCTTCTAATTGGCGTTTTAAACAAGCTAAATGGATATCTCCGTATAATAAAAATAGTGATAAGTTAGTAGAGAATGTTTTTGAAAATTATAAAGATATATTAAAAAATTTAGATATACCTAATAAAAAATTAAAAGAACGTGAGTATATGTATAATGAAAAAGGAATGATACTGGCAAAAGCAACAAATGGTATAGAAGGATATGTATATGAAGAGGAGGTAAGAAAAGATAGTTCTGAGGAAAGAACTATCAATGTTTATAATAAAGATGGAAAAGTTATAGGAGATTTTAAGATTGAATTTGGAGAAGAAGAGTAGAAATATATAAGTTTTTAATATGAAAATATTTTAAATTATAAAGATGTAGGAGTAGATATTTATTTATCATTAAGTGAAATAGCTAGGAAGAAAAAATTGACTAGAAAATACAAATAAGAAGAGTTTAAGTATTTTATGATCACACTTAAACTCTTTTTTTATGTACTTAATAAAAAATACAATTATATTTAAAATTTAATATAAAAAATTACAGAAATGACTTAATAAGTAATATATAATATTACAATAAGTAATATTTATTGGAGATGATAATATGAACAAGGAACAATTCAAAAACTTAGATATATTAGCTCAAATAGAGTATGTAAATAACATACTAAAAGAAGGTAAAACATTAACTGCTTTTTCAGAAGAAGTTGAGATATCACGAAAGACTATAAGTAAGAATTTCTCTAAATTTGGGTATAAATATAGCCAGAGTAAAAAGCAGTATATCCTTGCAAATACTGATGTACAAGCGGGGGGACGAAAGAAATATTACAGTAATATTACAGAAAGTAATATAAAAAGTACCCCGAAAAAAGAAAGTAGTATTCCAGTAATAAATAATATTACAACCAATTTAGAGATATCAAATCATCAAAAAAATAGCCTTATATATTTAATGGATAATGTAGATAGAATAAAGGCAATACTAGATGGTCAAAATGAATATTACAAAGATATTACAGATAGTAATATTGAGAAAAAAGAAGATATAGTAAGAGATATATATAACTTCAAACAAGCAAAAAGAGATTATAGGGCAAAGACTTTAAAATTAGATGTAGAAGTTCAAAAAGGATTTGAGAAAATAGCAGAAGATCTAAAAGATAGTGTAGTTACTCAACAAGAGCTACTAAACTATATTCTAAATCAATATATTAAATTTTATGATAATATAAATCGCTAAAAAAATTTACAACAAACCATGTTGTAAATTTTTTTTTTACAAAAGTGTAATTTTTTTTACTTTTTGTAGTATAATATAAGAAAGATGAATAATAAAATAAAATTGAGGGTTGATAATTATGAATAAAGAGAGATTGTTTTTGAAAAGAGGAGATATAGGAAAACAAATTTTACAATTTATAAAAGGAGAGGGTTACACAAAGTCATCATTTGCAAAAATGATAGATCTATCAAGACCGACATTAAACAAGATTATTGAAGGTGATATACCTAGCGAGACAACTTTTGAAACTCACATAAATAAGATATTACAGTCATTAAATCTAACATTAGATGAACTTATAAACTATAAAAATCCTTACGATGTAGAGACAATAAAAGTTGCATATTCTAATAACTCACCAAAGGATTATGTTAGAAGTGAAAGTGCAATTAATACATTAGATATTTTAGATAATGTATTAGATTTATATGAAATATATTACAAATAATAGGAGGTGGTTGAATGGCAGTAAAAATAACTAAAGATAATTTAGAAGAAATTGTTAAGATCAATAAAGAAATTCAAGATGAAATTGATGGATGTGTAAAGAAAGTACACAGTTTATATAATAAAGCAAACATACAATCACTTGAAAAATTAGCTATAAATATTTTAGAGACATATAATTTAATACAAATACCAATTGAAGATGAATATCTAGGTGGAAAAGTAGAAATAAGAAATAATCATAAAATACCAATAATAAATACAGCACAGCCTAGAGTTTATCAGTATTTTGTGGCTTGGCATGAAATATATCATATATTATTTGATGAAAACTTAAATACAGAAAATATATATGCAGAAATGAATGTTGTAGATGTTCCATTAACTGAGCGTAAAGCAGATTATTTCGCAGCATGTATGTTATTGGGAAATGTATTTGAATACTATATGGAGCTAGAAGGAGATTTTATAGATAAAATAATAAGATGCATTGATGTGTACAAAGCTCCATATAAATCTATTTTAGTTAAATTATATGAGTGTGGAGATAGGTACAAAAATGAAGAATTAAAAAATCTATGTTTAGAATACATAGATAAAAAGCCAGCAAATCTTATTGAAAAATTTGAGGAGATAGGATTAGACTCAGAACTTGTAAGACCTTCTAATTTAGTTAAACTTGGAAATATAGAATCTTTAATAGAAAAAGAAATAGAAGCTAATCCCCAAGTAACTTATCATGAAGACAATAGAAAGTATCTAGAGAAACTTAAAAATAGTATATCAAAAGATATATAATCTACTACAGGGGGAATTTTGCCTATGATAAAACGCGGTGTCACAGAACTTAAAGAGAAACTTAATACTGAGAGAGATCTAAAAATAGCCATAATAGATAATAATTTAATGGGATTTTTAGTGAATTTGAGGCAAGAAACAGATATATTACCATGGTTTGATATATACGATATTATATTAATTCCTAAATGGGTAGAGGAAGAGATTAATGATGGTCAAACAAGAATAGATTGTTTAAACCATATTGCTACTAGAAAAGGTGTTTATGTAATAGATGAAAAAGAGTATGAAGAGTTATCTGGATATAAAGATGTTGAATTAATGTTACTTTTTCAAGCTAGTACATTTTTAATGGGTGATAAATGGAAAAATTAAAAAATATTTAAATCAAAGTGAAGAAGTTACAGATGAAGAAGCAGAAGATGGAATAACTGAATATAATAAGTTTATAGAAGAATTATATAATAATATATTAAAAAATAAAGAAGATAACCCCGAACCAGGTAAAAGAATAAAGAGAAAAAACGCAGGAGAGATTTCAATTTGTGTACTTTCTTACCTGCTAGGATATTATTATGATGGAATAGAAAATATTACGATTTTTACATTTGATAAAGATTGTTATGATTATATAAAAAGAGCAAAAGAAATTCTTTATGATAAGGATGATATATCTAAATCTCCAAATAGATTTAAAAATAGAGAATGCAAGGCGATAACATTCAAGTCGAGTGATTTAATATACAACGAGTTGTATGATTTAAATAAAGAAGAATGTATCGAAATAATAACTAAAATTAGAAAAAATCCAAGAAATATAAAGTATACTCAAAAGAAAAGTGATGGATCTATTGAAGAAAATAGAAAATTAATGGGTACTGATGAGTTTATAGAATTTATAAAAGATAAAGACAAACACTTAATATTTTAAATTTAAATAAATACTAAAAATGGGGCTATATCTTAAGATAAGTCTCTTTTTAATTTTTAGAAATTACTTTAATATAACTTTTCTACTTTTAAATAAGAAAAATATACATAAATAAGCACGACAAGTTATAATAAACTTATCAAATATATTGAAAAGGAGTGATGCTGCTATAAAAACAAAAAATATTATAGAAAGAGAAGTCAATGATAAAATTTGGGGTGTATTCGACTTACTTGTAAAGAAAGGTTATGAACCAAGAGAAGGTCAAGAAGACATGATATTAGACATTGGAGAGGCATTAAGAGATAATGAAAATATAGTTGTGGAGGGTGGTGTAGGAATAGGAAAATCCTATGCATATCTTATCCCAGCTATTTTATACAATAAAGCACTAAACAAACCGATAGTTATAGCAACATCTACTATTATATTGCAGGAGCAGTTATTAAAAGACATAAATACTGTATTTGATTTAATAGATTATCATCCAGAGCTAGTTTTAGCAAAAGGACAGTCACATTTTTTATGTAAAGAAAGAGGAGATAAGTTCTTTAAGAATAAAATTAATAAAGAGAAGTATAGAGGTATATATGATTGGTATCGTAGTACAGATACGGGTGATATAAGTGACTATAAAGATGAAATGGATGGATTTGTATGGGAAAGAATTAATATAAAGGAATGTTGTTATCAGAGATGTGAAAGCTATTATTCTTGTAATTATATATGTAGAAAACATAGAATGGCATTAACTTCAGGTATTATTTTAACAAATCAAGATTTGTTTGTAGCAGATTTAAATAAAAAGAGAAAACATATTAGATCTTTATTTCCAAATAATATAGGTTTATCCATAATTGATGAGGCACATAATTTAGAAGATAAAGTTAGAAGTGCTCTTAAGGTCCAATTTGACATAAATAGTATAAAAAAGTTATTAGGAGAGGCTTCAAAGTATTTATCTAGTATAGATTCTCAGGTATATGAGGATGCAATCAAATTAGTAGAAAACTTTTTTAAATCTTTACATAATCAAGTGAAAGAAGAAATATCTAATTCAAATATAAATACAGACTTAGAAAACAAGAGGTTTTCTATAGATACATCAAATATTAAGAAGAACATATTGGATTTAGAAGGTATAACTAAGAGTATAAATGTAAAAGTTCAACTTAGTGATAAGCCAAGCAATGAATATGAGTTAGACAGAATCTTAGAAGGTTTAAATAAACTAAAAGAATTTTTAAATGATTTAAATAGCAATGATTCTAACAGTATATTTTGGATAGAAGTAAAAAATAGATGTAATAGTGTAAAAGATATTATACTCAACAGTTGTGAAAAGGGCCTTGATGAGGTTATAAAAGAAATGTTCTTTTTAAATAGATTTAGAACGATATTAACATCTGCAACTATATCAAATAGTACCAGTGGAGAGTTAGAGGATCAGTATAAATATATAATTAAAAATTTAGGTATACCATTAGAAAATACATATTTATCAGAGCCAAAATATTCGCCTTATAACTATGATGAAAATACAATGGTATATTACAATGGTGATTTACCAGATCCAAGAACTAATAGGGAAAGATACTTAGATGAAAGCATAAAAGAGATTAGAAAGCTTATGGATATAACTGATGGCCGTACATTACTATTATTTACATCAAAGAGTGATTTAGAGTACATACATGAGAGGTTAATACATATGGATTTACCTTGGAATATATTAGTTCAAGATGGTAATACTTCAATGAAAAAGATACTTGAGGAATTTGAACAGGATACTAAGTCTATTTTGTTAGGGACAGGAGCATTTTGGGAAGGTATAAGTATAGAGGGAGAGGCCTTAACAAGTGTAATTATACTAAGACTACCATTTCCAATACCAGACCCAATTATAGAATACAAAAAATCTATAGTAGAAAATTCGTTAATGAATGTAGATGTTCCAGAAATGATAATTAAGTTGAAGCAAGGTGTAGGTAGGTTGATAAGAAATTCGACTGATAGAGGAATAATATCAATATTAGATCCTAGAGTTAGTGAAGATAATAATAAGCCTTATTGTAAAAATATATGGGAATCAATTCCTATGAAGAATAGAACTACAGATTTAAACTTAATTAAGGAATTTATAGATAACAACAAAGTAGTTGACATAAATTAATCTAGGATTATAATTCTAAAAATATAAAAATAATTGACAATACATCGAATAAGATGTATTATTAGAATTATAGAAATTAAAAATTAAACAATATTAAACAAAAATACATCAAAAGCGGTGTAAAAACTAGGGGAGGAACATTATGAAAGTAAGACTACATAATGCTCTAGGAGAAATAAACGATATCTTAAAATTTGCTAATAACGAGAGAGAAAAAACTGATATTATAGAACTTTTCTTGTCGCTTAAAAAAAATGCTAAAGGTACATTGGAATCTTCAAGAATAAAGAAGATAAAAGCGGTAGATGTGAAAATATATGAGATAATAAAAGGATCGCTAAGGGTGTTTTACACATCTTATGGTGGAGATGTTTATATAGTTCATATATGTCGCAAGCAAAAAAATAAAACTGAACTGAAAGATATAAAGCTCGCTGAAAAAAGAGCAAAAGAGATACATAGTATATAGTTAAATAAAAAATATCGTTTATTTCCTCTTAGAGGAAATAATAATTACCCTAGTAAAAATAAATATTAATAAAATAATTACAAATAATAGGAGGTGCTAAGAAATGATGATGAAGAAAAGAGTAGCGGATGAAAAGAAAGTTGGAGAGTTTATTAAGAGTTTAGTTGAATTAGAATGATCCTAATTAATGCATTGATTTTAAGGAGGATACGATATGAGAAACGAACATAGAGAAATTGATATTGAATCATTAATGAGCGCTGTAGAGTCTCTTAGTAATGAAGAGAAAATTTTATTAGAAGCGAAAGAGATAGAGAGAGAATTTATTATTAAATTGATCAATGTTAGAAAAGAGAAAGGAATAACACAAAAGGAGTTAGCCAAAAAAACAGGATTAACGCAACAGGTTATTTCTACAATAGAACAGTGTGGAAGAAGACCAACTTTAACAAACTTAATTAGGTATTTAATAGGATTAGATTTAGATATAAATAAGATTTTTAATTTAACTATATAATATACTTATGAATAGATTTTATTAAATAAATAATTTATATTGATGAATTACCTTAATTGTTTAATGAATTAAAACAGATATGAACGGAAAATATATATTGTAAAATAAAATTATTTTAAGAGAAGCTATAATTCATTGTCTGAACTATAGCTTCTTTTTAATTGGTTCAACAAACTTTGATAAATAAATTAGAATAGAATGTATAGATTTTAAAAAATATAAGATTATATTAATAATAAAAGCATTGGTATTACTTATATATATGATAGTTTTTAACATGAAAAGGTCGAGTTTGAGCCGACAAACTTGACCTTTTTTAAGTAAAATTATAATATAAAATTACCTTAACAAAACTTTAGATTGAAAATAAAAGCCTAATTAGCTATATTTAAATAAAATAAAAAACTTTATAAAAGTATATAAAAATATAGGAAGTGATAAAATGGAAAGACTAAGACCACTCAATGACTTCATATTTAAAAAGTTATTTGGTGAGCCTGAGAGCAAAGAAAATTTAAGAGCATTTCTTAACGCAATTTTATACAACAATATAGGAAATATAAAGGACATTGAAATTATAAAAGACAAAGAGCTTACAACAGATGAAATAACTAATAAAACAGGAATAATAGATGTATTAGCCAAAATAGATGATGGAACGCATATAAATATTGAAGTTCAATTAACAGATCAAAAGAATATGGATAGAAGAACATTGTTTTATTGGTCAAGAATTTACAATAGAGGAATAATAAAAGGAGAAGACTATAGTAACTTAAATAAAGTAATAACTATAAATATATTGGACTTTAACTTTATAGATTTAGATAAATTCCATACAGAGTTTACACTAAGAGAAAGTGAATATACAGATTATAAGTTAACGGATGTACTAGAAATTCATTTTATAGAGATGCCTAAATTTAAGAACTTAAATAACAAAGACTTAGAAAATGATAAACTTCAAAGATGGTTAATGTTTTTAAGAAATGATATTTCAGAGAGTGAATTGGAGGAGCTTATAGATATGGATAATGATATAAAAAAAGCAGAAGAAAGATTAGAATATTTAAGCAGTGACCCTCAAACTATGGAAATTTATTGGGAAAGAGAAAGAGCATTATATGAGAAAGCAAATCTAATTAGTACAGGTGAACATAAAGAGAAAGTAAATACAATATTACGTTCATATAAATTAGGTTTTACAACAAAACAAATAGCTCAAATAGTAGAACTAGAAGAAAATAAAGTAATAGAAATTATATCAAAAAATAATTTAGTTCAGAGAAATTAAGATAATAGATATATAGATGTATTTAGGTGTAAAAGAAGTTAAACCTATAGATAATTATAAATTAATATTAACCTTTGGAAATAATGAAGTGAAAATATTTGATATGATACCGTATTTAGATAAAATGATTTTTCAAGAATTAAAAGATAAAAATTTATTTAAATCAGTAAAGGTAAGTGTTGATTCAATTAAGTGGCCAAATGAAGCCGATATTGATCCTAAAACTCTATATGAAGATAGTATTTCATATTCAAATTAGAAATGATGAGTTGAGGTAAATTTTATATCTCAGCTCTTTTTATTTTATATAAACATTTGTAGGATGATGTGAAAAAAAGAGCAGTAGGATACTATAGAATATCAACATTAATGCAAGTAGATAATACTTCACTTAAGGACCAAGAAGATATAATTAGAATGTATGCTAAGCTTCACGATATTGTGATAGATAAAATGTTTATAGATATGATTATAGTTTATACAATTTATTAGCTATGGTATATGAGCTGTAGGAGAAGGAAGTAGCTCTAGTAAGCGTTCTAGAAATGTTTGATCCATCTACACCACAAGGTAGTAATACCTTCTATAGTGCAGGAACTAATCACTCATACTTTGTATCAACTGGTATAGATTCAAACTCAACATTTCCATTTATAATGATATATTAAAGTATTAAAGATGATTTATATCATGCTAAGTAAACAAATGAATAAATAGAAAAACATAAGGTCTATTTTGTGTTTCACCGAATATAGACCTTATGTTTCTTATTTAATTATTTTTTTGTTGCTATGTATGTAAATAATATATTTAAATTTTTATGATACTTTCTCTATAATATTTTTATAATAGTTTTGAAGTTTTATATCATTATTTAATCTAATTTCTGAATGACTTTTATTGATTTCATCAAGAATACTTTTTCTTTCTGATTTATTTTTTTTGTTTTTATTGATATCTATTAAATCACGGACATAGATTCCTTCTTTTTGAACTGCCATAGTCATATCAAAATAAGCCATCATAGCTTGCTCTGATTTACCTTCTATATAAGATCTATGTATAAATTCTTTATATTTCATCTCAAGTTTATTAAAATCATCCAATACATTTTCTTTTGTTAAATTTGTTGCTATGAAGTTACTATATTCATTTTTAATAAATTTATAAAAAGCATTTAAATACTTTACTTTTTTTATATCATTATTGATTTCATCTTCGTTAAGTTCTGATATATCAGGGAAAGTACCTTGTAAACTAATCGGTACTTCTATGTAGTCATTAGCATAGATTACATAATTAGACTTAGTATCTGATTCTGAATCTTTGCCAAGATAATTTATTGCAGCATTTTCTAGCTCATCAAAAGTAGGAGATACATTTTCTAGTTCATTGGGAGTTACATTATCTCTATCAAGTATATCTGCAAGAGATATCTCTTGTTTTTCTTTATTATTTATTTCAGGATTATTTTCATCTTGACTATCTATATCGCTACATCCAATAGTACTTAATGATAGTACTATTATCGATAATAGTAACGAAATTTTAAATATTTCTTTCATCTCAAAATTCCCCCATTAATTTCATTTTATTTATTGGTATTATTATCCATATTGCATAAATAAAATATAAATGTCAATAAGTTTATATAAAAAATAGATAACGGATGTCTATAATCTGAAAAAAGTAGCTTATGCTACTTCTTTTTCTTTAAATAAAGTATTATACGAATCTACAATAACTCTATATTCATCTTCAGTTATAGAACTTTTTAAATACCTAAGATCACCTTTTTTTGCAGTTTCTACATATAAATTAAGATCTGTATCTATAAATACGTTATAAGGATAAAAGTCTACCTTTGAAGCCTCGCAATCAATGTATGTTGAAAGCCAGAATTTAACTATATTGTTTGAATCACTATAATTAATATCGAATTCTTCCTTTAAAATAGGTATAAATGTTTTTTCATTTAAAATATCTGTTATTTTTTGAACTGATTCAATTCTATCTTCTATAACAGATATGTGAGAATTTTCTACTTGTGATACCTTAGCAGGAGATCCATCTTCTGTCCATTTGTCAAAATCAAGTATCCTATAGCTATCTGGAGCGTGAATCACCTCATTGAATGGTTCCAAAGAATCAATACTTAAGTTAGTTGCTGAATCTTTTAAAGAATTTATAAACATTCGGATACTTCCTACTAACAAAGCAAAAGCAAAAATAATAAGTAAAGTAGGAACAATATATTTTTTTCTCATAATGCAAACCTCTTTCTTAACCTAGCAATATTAGATTTTATATTCAATAAATAACAATATCGAAGTATTTATTGGATATACGATTACGTTAACGTGAGAGAAACTTATTTCCATTAAGTTTAATGAAAGGTTTATTTATATCATACACATAATGGAATACATGTGCAATTAAATTCATTTTAAACTTTATAAAATATAGAAAAGAGTTTATTACTGATTATGGTGTATTTATAATTAGATGAATAATCTAATAATAAATTATATATAAAATTTAAATATAATTTATTATATAATTTTAATTAGATTCATTACAAAAAATTTAATATAATTTAATATATAAATTAT
>ENA-OOZA01001035-OOZA01001035.1-human-gut-metagenome-genome-assembly--contig:-NODE-1035-length-15163-cov-2.737622_pt1 | contig 15163 bp, 7 predicted proteins | sample MGYA00241703_ERZ501378 | MGnify/ENA primary metagenome ERZ501378 (study PRJEB25962, sample SAMEA2042916) | human gut metagenome | biome: human gut; feature: human-associated habitat; material: faeces...
GACGTGAACATTCCCCTAAAAATCAATTAAGAATTTCTAAAATTATTCCAATCGCATTCAAAAATAATTATTTCATATATTTACCAGCCTCTATCTTCAAAAGTATTAAGTAGTAACTGATGCTAAAAAGTAAACTAAAAAAAATAAAAAAATACAGAAAAAAGCTTTAAAAAACGTTGAAAAAGCAATCTAAATGTTGTATAATATATTCTGGAAGAATTATGTAAAAGGATTATTTTGCCGAAACTTGTAATAAAAATTTAATATTAATTTAATATAATTGAAATATTAATCTTTTTTCTAGTTCCGTAAATAAAGTTTAGTGCTTAGTTTGTACTGAAAAATACTTGTATTGACTTATAAGTACTAGAATTATATTATATATAAGCAATAATTATATATATTATATATTATAAAAATTAATTATTTTAGGGGGAAATATTATGAAAGAAAAAATCTTAAAAGTTACTACAGCGATAGCATTAATAATAACTTTAACAATGGCAAATGTTTTAGTTTTATGTGATACCATAGTATCATATGCTGCAAATGCTATAAGCGAAACAAAAAGTACTAGTCATAAAAACGTAGAGTTTATGGCTTATTTTAAAGATTCTGATGGAAATAAAGTGAGCTCATTGGATGAAAAAACAAATTCTGAAGATATGAAAATGTATCTACAAGTATCTGTAAAACAAAATGGATATTTTAATGGACAAATTTCATTAAAAAATTCAAATTTTAAATTCAAAACAGATATTCAAAATGATATAGTAAATAAAATGGATGAAAATAATATTTATTTAAATCAAATAAATGCCGGAGATACAAAAGAAATAGAAGTTGGAATTGAGTTTGTAAAAGATAGTGAATTTGATTTAAGTTTAATAAGCATAGAATCAAAATTAGGTTTAAGTGGCATTTATAGAGATGAAACAGAAAAAAATATTTCTATAACAGCAACAAGAACAGTAAGATTACATATGGTAAGTCCATATCAAAAAGGTGATAATATCTTATCACAAGAAGTAATAACAAATAAGATTTTAAATTATAATGGTGTAGATAAAAAAATTGTACAAATAAAAGTAATGTCAGGAATAAAAGATAACTTATTTCCTATAAAATCTACTTCATTAGAAATTGTTGCTCCTAAAATTTTAGATAAATTTCCTAAAACAGTATTAGTAAGTTCTGTTGATAATTTAACAACAAATAATAAAAAATTATCAGATGATATGTGGAATTATAATGCAGAAACAGGAACAATAAATATAACTGTAAATAATGAAAACGTAGAAAATAAAGTTTCTTGGTTAAGAGAAGGAAACGATACATTTATTATTACATATATATTTGATGAAACTGGTAGATTTGAAGAACAATCAAATAAAATAAGTTCAAAAATAGAACTTTATGATGATAATAAAACAGTATTTACAGCATCTCATGAAATGGGATTAAGTAACGAAGAAAAAGATTCTATATTTAAAATTGAACAAGTTCAAAATGAAACAAGCATATACAAAGGTAAATTATATTATAGTATAGATAGAGAATTGACATATAAAACAATTTTAAATACAAATTTAGTAGGAGTTGCATCAAGTGTAAATATATTAGAAAAAGATAATAATAGCACTATAAAATCAATTTACAAAACTACAAAAATAAATAAACAAAAAATGATAGACATACTTGGAGAAAATGGTAGAATAACAATTGTAAATACAGATACAAATAAGCAATTAACAAATATAGATTCACAAACAGAGGCAAATGAAAACGGAGATATCATAGTAGAATATAAAGAGAATGTTGAAAATATTAAAATGATATTAACAACACCACAAAAAATAGAAAAACTAGAAATAGAAAATACAAAAACAATTGTAAATGCTAATAAAAATACTATAAAAACTGCAAATGAAATTGTTTTAAATGCAGAAGGTACTTATACATCAGTTGACAAAGAAAATAACATAGAAGAAGCAGAAAGCAAAATTGAATTAAAAGAAACAGAAACATCTGCTAAACTAGAAATAAATAAAACAGAACTTTCAACAATGACAACAAATCAAAATGTTGAATTTAGAGTTACATTACAATCAAAGGAAGAAAGTAATGAATTATTTAAAAATCCAGTTGTAAGAATTCAATTACCAGAAAAAATAGAAAACATTAAAGTAAATTCTATATCTTTAATATATGAAGATGAATTAAAAATCAAATCTTCAAAATTAAATGGTAAAACAATAGAAATAACCTTTGATGGAGAACAAACAAAATATAAAGATGAAGCAATAGATGGAGCTGTGTTATTAATAAATGCAGATTTAACAATAAATAAAAAAGCAACAAGCAGTACGGAAACAGTAATAATGACATACACAAATGCAAATGCAATTAATTATAAAAATGGAGCAAATATTGGAACAGAACAACAAAATATTAATATAGTTTCATATGCTGGACTTGTAACAACAAATCAAATTTCAGATTATGGAATTAATGTTATAAATAATGATGGTGAAAAAACAGCAAAATTACAAACTTCAGAAACAGAAAAAAATGTGACAATAGAAAAAAATATAATAAATAATAATGAAGACAAAATTTCAAATGTTAAGATTTTAGGAACATTCCCAACAAAAGATGCAGTATCTGGAATAAATAATATCGATATATTAGTAAATGGTGCTATAAAAGTATCTGGAATAGATAATAGTAAAGTAAAAATATATTATTCAAATAACGAAAAAGCAACAACAGATCTAGAAAATACATCAAATGCATGGCAAGAAAATATAACTGATTTTACTAATGTAAAAAAATATTTAATTATAGTAGATGAATTAGATGTATTAGAAGAAATTGATATTACATATGGAATTACAATTCCAGAAAACTTAGAATACAACAAAGTAGCACAAGAAGGTTATAATGTATATTATACAAACACAAATAATTCAACAGAATCATCTGTAGAATTAGATAGATTAACATTAGAAACAGGAAAAGGTCCAGTTGTGGATACAACATTAAAAGCCTTTGTAGCAGGAGAAGAAAGAACACAAGAAGTAAAAGAAGGAGAAATTATAAAATATACAGTTACAGTATCTAATACTGGAACAGAAGATATGACAAACATTAATGTTGTGGGAAAAGTACCAGAAGGTACAACATATGTAGAAAAAAATGAAGTACCAACAGGGATGAGTATTGAACCAGTTGATTATAAACCATTTATAGAATATAAAGATAGAAAAAATATACAATTTAATATTGCAAAATTATCAGTTGGAGAAACAACAACTCAAAGTTATTTAGTAAAAGTAAATAAAGGAACAAAAGGAACAAAATTATCAAATGAATTAACAACTAAATATGGAGAAGTTACAAAAAAATCTAATGAACTTATAACAGAAGTAAAAGAAGCAAATATTGAAATTGAATTATATTCAACAACAGATAATGAGCAAGTAAAAAATGGTTATACATATGGCTATATTGCAAATGTAAAAAATACTTCAAATGAAGATTTAAAAAATGTTAAAGTTAATGTGCTAGCCGGAGAAATATTTAATGTAAGAGATATTAGTTACACAAATTCAGAAAATAACAATGTAGTAGAAAAAAATAATAAATATATTGTTATAGATAAGATTTCAGCAGGTGAAACAAAGAGAGTTGTTATTGAAACAATTATAGATAGTAATACAAAATTGACAAATTCAAAAATGTCTGTAACAGCAGAACAAAATAAAGAAACATTTTATTCAAATCAATTAGAATTTAATGTAAGAATTGCTAATATAGAATTAAGTATGACTTCAAATAATAGTAATAACTATGTTAAAGCAGGGGAAACAATTGAGTATAAAATAAAAGTAAAAAATATAGGAACAGAAAAATTACAAAATATTCAAATAGTTGACAGTATTTCAAATAAAACAACATTATCAGAAGTTCAAAAAAATGGAAATGTATTAGGAAAAGGACAATATTTAGAACAAAATTCTAAATTAACAATTAAAGATGAATTAGCTGAAAATGAAACTGTTGAATATACAGTAAAAGCAATTGTAAATAAAATACCAGGAAATAGCAAAGCTATGGAGATTGAAAATAATGTAGTAGTTAGTGTTGACGGATTAAAATTAAAAGAGGCAACTGTAAAACATATATTACAACCAGAATCAAATAGTAACAACAACGGAAATAACAACGGAAATAATAATGGCGGTAATACAAATGATGGTGAAAATACAGAAAACCCAGATTCAACTGTTACAACAAATAATGTAATTGCTGGTACAGCATGGTTAGACACAAATAATAATGGACAAAAAGATACATCAGAACAATTATTATCAGGAATTGTAGTAAGATTAGTATCTACATCTAATAATGAGATAGCTAAAGATACAGAAGGAAAAGAAATAGTAACAACAACAGACAATAATGGTTTTTATAGTTTAAACAAAGTACCAAATGGAGAATATATAGTAATATTTGAATATGATACTTCAAAATATATACTAACAACTTATGAAAAAGCAGGAGTATCAGAAGAAAATAACTCAAAAGTAATAAATAAAAAGATAAATCAAAATAATGAAGAAAAGACAGTAGGAGCAACAGAAATTATAAAATTAAATAATAATAATGTTGCAAACATAAATATTGGATTACAAGAAGCAAAAGTATTTGACTTGAAATTAGACAAAACAGTTAATAGAATAACAATTCAAAACTCAAAAGGAACAGTTGCAAAAGAATATGATAATGCAACACTTGCAAAAGCAGAAATTGATGCAAAATTAGTTAATGCAACAACAGTAGTTGTTGAATATACAATAAAAGTTACAAACGAAGGTGAAGTTGATGCTTATGTAAGAAAAATTGCAGATTACTTATCATCAGATTACAAATTTAGTTCAGAATTGAACAAAGATTGGTATCAAGCAGATGGAAATGTATACACAACAAGTTTTGCAAACCAAAAAATAGCACCAGGTGAAAGCAAAGAAATTAAATTGATTGTAACAAAACAAATGACTGAAAGTAATACAGGATTAATTCCAAATACAGCAGAAATTGTAGAAAGTTACAATGAATTAGGATTACAAGATGTTGACTCAACAGCAGGTAATAAAGTAAAAGGTGAAGATGATATGGGAACAGCAGAAGTAATATTAAGTATAAAAACAGGTGAAGTAGTAACAACAATTTCATTAATAATAACAACAGTAGCAATACTTTTAGCAGGATCTTATTTAATATCAAGAAAAATTATACATGGAAGAATTTTATAGGAAAGGAGGTAAATAAAAATGAATAAAATAAAAAAAGGTCTATTAAATATTACAGCAATTATGACTACAGCAATATTTGTAATATCAGGAACAGTTAATGCTACAACACGTTTAGACAATATAAAAGATGATACAAATGAAGATAAAAGTGTATATGTAAGTTCAGCAGATTTAGTTGATAGAGATGATTTATACTGTGTTGAAAAAGGTGCATCATTAGATGGTATTGATATAGTATATACAGTTCAAAAATACATAAAAATAGAAGGGAATACAGCTTGGAATACAGCTGGTACAAGTGTAACAGATAATTCTAATGGTGTATTAGCATATATTTTATCTAAAAACATGGGTTATAGTAACGGAGTAAAAAATTTCCAAAATACTTCAGAAGCACAAAATGCAATATGGGCTTATATAAATACATGGTATAGTAATGTTGGTGATGCATTAGGTGCCAATTGGTCATATGATAATAATACTGGAGATGAAGATGCACAAATTATAAATGATGCAAAGGATTATGCTAATTCTATAGGAAGTGCAAATACTACAATAACAGATAATACAGATAAATCTAATATAAGTACAACAGCATACAATGAAAATGGAAAATCTTATGTAAGAGTTGGACCATTTAATTGGAATTTTGAAGGAAGTTTATCAAATATATATGTATATGATGAAAATAATTCAGAATATTCAAAAGTATGGTATAGTAGATTTGAAGGAGATAGCGAAGTATTTATAAATGAATCAGATGTTTCTTCAGATGAAAATTTCTATGTAACAGTAGAAGCAACTTCAGAGCACACAAAAATTTCAAGTATATCAGCTAAAGGAAAAATAGACACAGGTAGTGTATATACAGCAGAGTTATGGTTTTTAGGAAATTCTGGAACACAAAGATTGATGTTAGTAAAAACAGGTGATAAACCAACAGAAACAGAAATAAATGCAGACTTTAATTATGATATAACATTAACAAAAAATCTAGAAATTTATAAAGTGGATTCAAGAGATGAAAAATTACCATTAGTAGGTGTAGGATTTGTTTTACAAAATAAAGATACAAACAAATATGTAAAACAAACAAATGGAATATTAAGCTATGTTGATAATAGAAGTGAAGCAACAGAGTTTATGACAGATTCAAATGGAAAAATAAAATTTGAAAACTTAATAATGGGAACATATGTAGCATATGAAACTAAAAACCCAAATTATGGTTATGAAATAATAAAAGATGGAATAGAAATACCAATTAACCAAACATCAATAACAATAAAAAATATACAAAAATATATTAAATTATCAGGTTATATTTGGAAAGATGTTCAATCTGGAAAACAAACAGTAAGAAATGATTTATATAAAGATGATGAATATGATGTAAATGATGAATCATTTAATGGAATAACAGTTAGATTAAAAGACAAAGATGGAAATACACTAAAAGAAACAAAATCATCAGAAAATGGATTATATAATGAAATAACTGGTGGTGAATATATCTTTGAAGATGTTGAAATTGAAAAATTAGCAGATTATTATATTGAATTTGAATATGATGGATTAATCTATCAATCAGTTGCAATTAATATAAATAAGAATAATGGTTCAAAATCAACAGATAAAGTAGAAAGAGATGTATTAGATAAAAACTTTACAAGTGTTGAAGCAACAGGAGAAAATAGAGTAAATGTAAACAACAAATATTCAATTGGATATACAAATACACAAGATCATGTTGCAAAAATAAATGACAGTTCATCATGTATAATACATGCAAAAACAAATGATGCTGGATATAATATAGCAAATTACTTTAAACCAGGAACAAAAGAAATAAGATATATCAATTTAGGACTATATGAAAAACCACAAGCAGATTTAGCAATTGCAAATGATTTAGAAAATGTAAATGTTGGAGTAAATGGTTATTGGCATGTTTACAAATATGGTAAAAGATTAAATGATTCTGGAATGATACCAGATAACTCAGATTCTTGGAATGTTGGAGTAAAATTTAAAAATAGTTATACAGGAACATATAAAAGAGCTGTATATGAATCAGATGTAAATTATCAAACAAATGATAAATCAAAAGAAATGCAAGTATATTTAACATATAAAATAGCAATAAGAAATGAATCATCATATTTAACAAAAGCAAATAGTATAGTTAATTATTTTGATAATCGTTATGAATTAGTAGCAGCTGGAACAGGAATTGATGGACAAAATAATATAACAGGAAACTTAAATATAGCTTCAAGTGAAAAATATAATGAAGAATATAACAAGGCTGTAATAGATACAAATACAGTTATAAAATCAGGAGAATCAAATTATTTATATGTTCAATATAAATTAAATAGAGAAGCGGTATTACAAATATTAAATAATAAAGAAACATTATATAGCACAGTAGAAATAAATTCATATACAGTATATAAAGATAATAATGGAAATACAGTAGCGGCAGTAGATATTGACTCAGTACCAGGAAATATGAAAGTAGGAAATGTTGACACATATGAAGATGATACAGATGCAGCTCCACCAGTACAATTAGAGTTAACAGATGCTAGAAAAATTGCCGGAACAGTATTTGTTGATAGTACAACAGGAGAATTAAAAACAGGAGAAATAAGACAAGGAAACGGACAATTTGATAATGGAGAAAACACAATAGCAGGAGTAAAAGTTACATTACACGAATTAAATAATTCTATAGGAAATATTGAAACAACAACTGATGCAAACGGTAACTATGAATTTGCAGGATATATACCAGGACAATATACAATAACATATACATGGGGAGATAAAGATTATAAAGTACAATACTACAAAGGAACAGTATATGATTCAAGTAGAGACCAAAATAATAAAGAATGGTATAAAGATGCAGTAGATACAAGAAAAACAGATGCTATAGACAATTACGAAGAAAGAAAAGCAATAGACAGAGAAGTAGCAAATATAACAAACCATACAGTTGGAGAAGAAGTATCAAAGGCATATAATGGAGAACAAAGTGCAATAACAATAACAAAAATGAATTCAGTAACACCAACAATGGAATTTGGTGTAGAATATGAAACAACAGTAACAGATGGAACAGCAGACAAAGTAGAATTTATAGTAAAAAATGTTGACTTTGGAATAGTAGAAAGAGCAAGACAACAATTAGATTTACAAAAACGAGTAAGTACATTTAAGGTAACATTAGCAAATGGTCAAGTATTAGCAGATGCTAAAGTTACAGAAGATGGAAAATTAGAAGGAACAACAAATCATATGACATATATGAAACCAACAACTGATAGTAAAGGATATGTAAAACTAGAAGCGGATGATGAATTAATCGAAGGAGCAACATTAAATATAACATATCAAATAAAAGCTATTAACCAAAGTGAAGTAGACTATATGTCAGAAAACTACTATAAATATGGAATTAAGGAAGGAAATATTGCAACATTAACACCATCAGCAGTTATAGATTATCTAGATAAAAATTTAGGTTTTGAAGATAATGATAACAAAGATGAAAGTGGAAATTCAATTTGGCAACAGATTTCAAAAGTTAAATTACAAGAATTTAAGGCTCAAAAAGTAAATGATGGGGGATATTTAGACAATAAGAAAATATTATATACAGATAAAATTGCAAAACCAATAAAACCAGGAGATACAAAAACTGTAGATTTAAAAGTTTCAAAATTATTATCATCATCAACAGACATGACATTTAATAATGATGCAGAAGTTGCAAAAATAACATCAAATGATGGACAAAATCCACCAGTAGTTCCGCCAACATATCCACCAGTAGTTTCAGCAGAAGATTCAATAGTTGTACCAAGTACAGGTGCTAATATGAATTATGCATTCCCAACAATTGTTGGAATAGTATCATTAGTAATATTAGGAATAGGTGTATTTGTTATAAAGAAAAAAATTATTGAAAAATAATAAGAAAAAGAAGAGTTTACATTAAAGTAAGCTTTTCTTTTTTGTTGACAATTATTTCAAATGATAGTATACTTCTATAAGATAATTATTTTATGTGCTTATAGCTCAGCAGGATAGAGCAGTCGCCTCCTAAGCGACCGATGGTGGTTCGAGTCCGCCTAGGCACACCACTTTTTGAAAATATTGTAAATTTTAAGTGTAATTTAAGCAGTGGCACAAAAAAGTAATATTGGAGGAAAAATTGAAAGAAAAAATAAGACAAATATTAGATACAAAACAATTTCATATATGCATGGTTATTTTAATAATAGTTACAATTCTTTGTGCAGTAGGATTGATAACTTTAAAATATAATGTAGAAGGGGAAAGTAATTTACCTTTTGAATTATCAAAAATAACAGTAATAAGTACAATAGAAGGAAATGACAACGAAGATGCAAATAATAAATGGAATTTAACTGTTAATCAAAATAATGACATTTATTTATACATCAAAAAAAATGAAAATTATAAAACAACAGAAGCAATTCAAAGCATTACATTAAATAACTTCAATCAAGAGCAAACTGCAAAAATAGGTGAAAGAAAAATATATAAACCAGATGCTAATATAGAAAGTGTAATATTTAAAAATGCAGAAGAAAACAACACACAAAAAATAGAATATAATGGTGCATTAGATTCTAGTATAAAAGAATTAAAAATTTCTAATCAAGGTGGACTTGTCGTATTTAGATATGCACTTGATAATATTGCAAATTATGTATCAAATGATGATGCAGAAATAAATCATGATGAATTATTAAAAAAATTAAATATAAATAATGATGATTTAAAAGAAAAAATAAGTTTTGATGTAATTTTAAAATTAGAATCTGGAAAAACTTTTAAATCCAATATTAAATTAGAACTACCAATTGATAATGTTGTTGAAAATGGTACACAAAGTAAAGAATATACAGATTTAAAAGAAATAGTATTTAAAAGAATAAATGAATAATTTGTAGTAGATAAAAATAATTAAAAACTTAGATTAAAAATACTTGCTAAATTTCTATTTACAGTATATAATAGGGATGGTATGAAATTTAATCTTTGTATAGAGAGTAATCCAATAGAGACCTATGAACCTTGTCAGGTCCGGAAGGAAGCAGCAATAAGTAGAAAATCTTTATGTGGAGTGCTCTCTATAGAGAGATTAGTTTCACACCATTTTTTAAGATATAAAGGATGTGAGATATATGGCATACACAGCTCTTTATAGAAAATTTAGACCTACAACATTTGCTGATGTAGTAGGGCAAGAGCATATAACAAAAACATTAAGAAATCAAATAATTGCAGATAGAGTTGGACATGCATATTTATTTAATGGTGGAAGAGGAACAGGAAAAACTTCTTCAGCTAAAATTTTGGCAAGAGCAATAAATTGTTTGAATCCAAAAGATGGAGAGCCATGTAATGAATGTGAAATTTGTAGAGGAGCATTAAATGGTTCACTTACAGATATTGTTGAAATGGATGCTGCTTCAAACAATAGTGTTGAAGATATTAGAAGTATCAGAGAAGAAGTAAACTTTTTACCAACAAAAGCAAAATATAGAGTATATATTATAGATGAGGTTCATATGTTATCACCAGGGGCATTTAATGCTTTACTTAAAACTTTAGAAGAACCACCAGAACACGTAAAATTTATTTTGGCGACAACAGAACCACAAAAATTACCAGCAACAATTCTTTCAAGATGTCAAAGATTTGATTTTAAAAGAATTCCAGATGAAGATATAATAAAAAGATTAGAACTTGTATGTAAAGAAAGCAATGTAAATGCAACAAAACAAGCATTAAATATTATTGCAGCACTATCCGAAGGAGCAATGAGAGATGCGTTATCAATATTAGAGAGATGTATTCAAGATGGTGAAAACAACATAGATGAAAATAAAATAAAAGAACTTGTAGGAATACCAAAATTACAATATATTCATTGCATTACACAAGCAATAGTCGAATATAATATTGATGAAGCAATGGAAACAATAACCAAAGTTTTAAATGAAGGAAAAGACTTAAATAATTTACTTTGGGAAATTATAAAATATGTAAAAGATATTTTGATGGTAAAAACGAATCAAAAATTAACTATTTATAATGACGAAGATTTTACAAGATTACAAGAATTATCAGAAAAAGTTACCAAAGAAAGAGCAATAAGGTTAATATCAGAATTATCAGAACTTGAAAATAATATGAAACAGTCAACACAAAGGCAAATTGTTTTTGAAGCTGGAATTATTAAATTATGTGATAAAGAAATATCTAATGCTCCAGTTGGTGGAGACAGTGGAGGAAATGGTGATATTTATGCAAGATTAGATAAAATAGAAAATTATTTAAGATCTAGTGGTGGAACTACTAGGGCTAGAGCACCTCAGGCAAATAGAACAACCAATCAAACACAAAATCAATCGAAATCCACTACTGATGCTATTGCTGGGATTGGAAAAAATAGTAAGCCAGCACAATATTGGAAAGATATAGTAAATAATCTAAAACAAAATGGAAAAATAGTATTATATACAAATTTAATAAATACTAATGCCGTAGAAGTAAATGATATGACTATAGGAATTCAATTTCCAGGAGGGATAACTCCCTTCGGAAAGGCAGTTTTGGAAAAACCTGAAAATAAACAAGAATTAATAAAACAAGTTTCTGTTGCATGTGGAAAAGAAATGAATATAAAATTTATAGATACTAAACCACAAGTACAAGAAGCAAGTGAAGAACAAGAAATATCTAACTTTGCAAATGGTTTTGATATTCCATTTGATGTAGTAGAATGAATTTTAAATTAGGAGGAAAAGCAAATGTCAAAAAGAGGAGGATTCCCAGGAGGTATGGGAGGATTTGGTGGAATGAACATCAATAGTTTAATGAAAGAAGCAAAAAAAATGCAAGCAGATTTAGAAAAAAATCAACAAGAATTAGCTGAAAAAGAATTTGAAGCATCAGCTGGGGGAAATGCAGTTTCAGTAAAAGTAAATGGTCAAAAGCAAATATTAGATTTAAAATTGCAAAAAGAAGTAGTTGATCCAGAAGATGTAGAAATGCTACAAGATTTAATTGTTACATGTATTAATCAAGCATTTAAACAAGTAGATGATGCACAAGCAGCATCAATGGGAAAATTTAATATACCAGGAATAATGTAATAATATAAGCAGAGCATTGTCTCTGCTATAATTGTATAGGAGGAAAAGAAAATGTCAATGTATTCACCATCAATAGAAAAATTAATAGAAAGCTTTGAAAAATTACCTAGTATAGGTAATAAAACAGCAGCTAGATTAGCATTTTATATATTAAATGCATCACAGGAAGAAACTGATGAATTTGTGAATGCAATTGTAAATGCAAAGAAGAATTTAAAATATTGTAGTAAATGTTGGAATATTTCAGACACAGATCCATGTCCAATATGTGGAAATCCCAAAAGAGACCAATCACAGATATGTGTAGTAGAAGATGTGAGAGATATTGTGGCAATGGAAAGAACACATGAATTTAGAGGAGTATATCATGTTTTACATGGTTCAATATCTCCAATGAATGGAATAGGACCAGATGATATAAAAATAAAAGAATTATTAGCTAGGCTTATGGATGGTCAAGTAAAAGAAGTTATATTGGCAACAAATCCTAGGGTTGAAGGTGAAGCAACAGCTATGTATTTATCAAAATTAATAAAACCATTAGGGGTAAAAGTAACAAGAATTGCTCATGGAATTCCTGTTGGAGGAGATTTGGAATATACTGATGAAATAACACTTACAAAAGCATTAGAGGGAAGAAGAGAATTATAAAAAAGACACTTCAAAAATGAAGTGTTTTTTAATTATTTAATAATATTTTACATATATCATTTGTTGAATTTGGTTTTGAAATTGATTTTGCATTATTACTCATTTCTTCTAATTTTGAAGAATCAGATAATAAATTATTAATGATTTCTTCTACATTATCATCTTTTTTTAACCAAATTGCAGTATTATGATTAACTAAATATTCAGCATTTTCTTCTTCTTGACCTGGAATAGGATTTATAACAACAATTGGTAATCCTGAAGCAAGGCTTTCAGAAGTAGTAAGTCCACCAGGTTTTGTTACAACTAAATTAGAAATACTCATAAATTCGGGTACTTTATTTGTATATTCAAATATTTGTACATTTGCTTCTTTGTGATTTTCTATAACAATATTTTCAAAAGCTTCTTTCATTTTTCTATTTTTTCCTGAAATTGCAATGATTTGAATATCAGCAGAATCTTTTACAAATGTCTCAAAAACTTTTAAAGTATAATTTTTTCCAAGCCCAAATTCTCCTCCACCAAAAAATAATACTACTTTTTTATTTGGATTTAAATTAAAATCTATAAATAAAGATTTTTTATCATATTTATTTAAAAATCTTTCTGAGATAGGAATTCCAGTAACAAATATTTTATTTGCTGGAATATTTTTACTCATTAATGTTTCTTTCATTTCTATATTAGATACAAATAAATAATTAATATATTCATTATAAACAAGCCATTGATCATGTGATGCAAAATCTGTTAAAATTGTTGCTATTTTTGTATTTAATTTATGATGTTTTGTTAAATAACCACACATTTGGCTTGCAAAAGGGTGTGTACAGATAATTAAATCTGGTGATTTTTCTTGTAATAATTTATTTATTTTTATAGATAATAATTTATTTGAAGTTGTACTTATGTGAGCAAGAGGACCTTTTTCAGATTTCCAATATATGCTTCCATAAGCCTTCGGAAGTTTTTTTGCCATTTCAGCATAAGCTTTTGTTGTTATTTTATTAAATTCTTTATTTGCATATTCCATAAAATCTATTAATTCAACATTAACATTTTTATAATATGTATTTATACAATTTTCTATTGAACGAGCGGCAGATAAATGACCACCACCATATTTTGCGTAAAAAATAATTACTTTCATTAGTCAGACCTTTCCATATAAATTCAGAAATATTTTAGCACAAAAAAATAAATAATTGTATAATTTTTTGAAAAAAATGAAAAAATAAGAAAAAGTTAATAAGTGAGGAGATATTAAAATGAATAATTCAAAAAAAGTGTGGAATGTTATTGCAATAATTGCTATTGTTATTGCAGTAATCTTAGGGATAAATTTGTATAATAAAAATACATCATATGCGAATGTGGTACAAAATGATAATAATAAAGCTTTTTATGAGGTTGTAGATAGAATTCAAAATTCAAAAATTTATTTAGCAAAATCTATGATATCAAAAGAAGCGAGACATGGTGCAAAAACACTTATGGAAGTATGGAGAGAAACAGATTTAGCAACATGTTATTTAAGTATGGTTCCAATAGAAAGTCAAGAAATTGAAAATACGGAAAAATTTTTAAATCAAGTAAGTGAATACAGTTATACTATGGCAAATAAATGTATAGATGGACAAGATTTATCAGATGAGGATATGGATAAAATACAAGAACTATATAATTATGCAAATGATTTATCAAATACATTAAATGAAATGATTACAGAATTAAATAATGGAATTATAAAATGGGAAGATTTAAAAAAGAATGCAGAAGGTTCAGATATATCAGAAGTAAGTAATTTTAATATGGTAGAACAAAACTTTCACGAATATTCAGGATTAATCTATGATGGGGCATTTTCTGAACATATAACAAGTGAAGAAAAGAAAGGTTTAATAGGCAATGATATTTCAGAAGATGAAGCAAAAATAATTGCAGAGGAATTTATTGGAAAAGATAAAATAAAAGAAACAAAAAATAATG
>ENA-OOZA01001041-OOZA01001041.1-human-gut-metagenome-genome-assembly--contig:-NODE-1041-length-15064-cov-2.870877_pt1 | contig 15064 bp, 10 predicted proteins | sample MGYA00241703_ERZ501378 | MGnify/ENA primary metagenome ERZ501378 (study PRJEB25962, sample SAMEA2042916) | human gut metagenome | biome: human gut; feature: human-associated habitat; material: faeces...
GGCCCTGTCGGAGCTACCGGAGCCACTGGCGCTGCCGGACCTTCCGGAGCTATCGGACCTACTGGTGCCACTGGTGCTACCGGACCTTCCGGTACTGTAGCTCCGGCAGCGGCCGTAGCAGATGCCACAGGTCAGACAGATATTGTAACCCAGTTTAATCAGCTTCTCGCAAATCTCCGCGCAGCCGGACTTCTTGCAACTTAAACCTCAGGAGGGGCAAATGCTCCTCCTGATTTTCTCAAAAGGTGCTTTAAATTATCTTCCATGATTTCTCTCAGCCTTTGTATGATTGTAAAAAATGAGGAAAAAGTATTGCCGCGTATCCTGAAACCCATGAAAGAAATTGTAGACAAAATTCTTATCTGTGATACCGGTTCTACAGACAGGACCAAAGAAATTATCAGAGAATTTACAGCAGAAGTTTATGATTTTCCATGGAAAAATGATTTTTCTGCTGCCCGGAATTTTATTTCGGAAAAAGTCAGTACTGATTACTGGATGTGGCTGGATGCAGACGACATGATCACTCAGGAAAATCTGTACAGACTAAAACAATTAAAAGAAACACTGAGTCCGAACACAGATATGGTTATGATGGATTATGTCACAGATTTCGATGAATGGAATCATGCTGCATTCTCCTGTTACAGAGAACGCATCTTAAAAACTTCCCGAAATTTCAGATGGCGGGGAAGAGTTCATGAATCCATCATTCCCACCGGGAACATCCTTTATTCTCCCATACAGATTGAACATCGCAAAATAAAACCCTGCTCTTCCTTTCGAAATCTGCACATCTATCAACAGATGATCGAAGAAGGAGAGCCTCTGGAACCCAGAGACTTATTTTATTATGGCCGGGAACTTTTTTATCATAAGCAATACGAGTATGCCATCTGTGTTCTGAAAAAATTTCTGAAAGAGCCAGACGGCTGGATTGAAAACAGACTGGACAGTTGTCTGGTTCTCTCCTATTGTTATCAGGCATCAGGCAATGACCAGCATGCTCTTGAGATACTGTTTCACAGTTTCATGTCAGATATTCCAAGAGCCGAAATATGCTGTGAGATTGGGAAAATATTTTTTATGAAACAGAACTTTTCCATGGCAGCTCACTGGTATCATCAGGCACTTCTTGCACCGGACAACAACCAAAACGGAGGATTCTATATTCCGGACTGCCATAATTTCATACCATTTCTGCAATTATGTGTATGTCTGGACAAATCCGGAATGCACAAAGAAGCTTTTGAATTTCACCGGAAAGCCAGAACACTGAAACCGGAACATCCTTCTGTTATTCAAAATCAGATCTATTTTCATGAGATTCTGGGGTTTTGAAAAAAATGCCACAGACCGTATTAATCCTTTACAGTCTGTGGCATTACGCTACATATTATATTGTTTTCGTTACTGGTGAACCGGCACTATTCCACAGTTACACTCTTAGCCAGATTTCTCGGCTTATCTACATCCAGGCCTTTGGCTACGCTGACATAGTAGCCAAGCAGCTGCAAAGGAATAACTGCCAGTGAAGTTGCAAAGTGTGGATCTGTTTTCGGAATATAAACTGTGAAATCTGCAGTATCTTCTATATTATAATGTCCATATGTGGTAAGTCCCATCAGGTATGCACCGCGGCTCTTACATTCTACCATATTGGAGACTGTTTTCTCATAGAGATGATTCTGCGTGAGAATACCGATCACAAGAGTTCCGTCCTCAATCAGAGAGATTGTGCCATGTTTCAGTTCTCCGGCCGCATAAGCTTCTGTGTGTACATAACTGACTTCTTTCATCTTAAGGCTGCCTTCCATACTAATGGCATAGTCAATACCACGCCCGATAAAGAAAGCATCCCTGGCATTTGCCTGCTTAGCCGCAAACCACTGGATACGCTCTTTGTCATCTTCAATGATCTTGGTAATCTTATCCGGAAGTGTTTTCAGCTCTGCAATCAGCTCCTGATATTTTTCTTCTGTAATCTGTTCTCTGACTTTTCCAAACTGCACTGCCAGTGCATAGGAGGCAATCAGCTGAGTACTGTATGCCTTGGTAGTTGCTACAGAAATTTCCGGTCCCGCCAGAGTGTAAAAAACATTATCCGCTTCTCTGGCAATGGAAGAACCTACCACATTGACAATTCCCAGTGTACGGATACCTCTCTGTTTCGCCTCACGAAGTGCCGCAAGGCTGTCTGCTGTTTCCCCTGACTGGCTGACAATGACCACAAGACCTTCCGGATCTAAAATCGGATTTCTGTATCGGAATTCCGATGCCAGTTCCACACGTACCGGAATCCTTGTCAGATCTTCAATCACATACTGGGCTGCCATTCCCACATGGTAAGCAGAGCCACATGCTACAATATAAATCTGGCTGATCTTTTTGATCTCCTCATCTGTAAGACCTACTTCTGAGAGATCAATACGATCATCTTTGAGTACAGAATTCAAAGTATCCCGAACTGCTTTCGGCTGTTCATGAATTTCTTTTATCATGAAATGTTCAAATCCCGCTTTCTCCGCCGCTTCTGCATCCCATTCAATTGTTTTCGGCTCTTTCTGGATCTCATCACCATCCAGATTGTAGAACGTGATCTCCCCTTTTCTGATACGAGCCATCTCCAGATTTCCAATATAATATACATTTCTGGTGTATTTTAAAATTGCAGGAACATCGGATGCAATGTAAGATTCACCGTTCTCCACCCCAAGGATCATCGGGCTGTCTTTTCTTGCCACATAAATCTCTCCCGGGTAGTCTTTAAACATGATCGCAAGAGCATAGGAACCGCGGATACGGACCATTGCATGGTTAATGGCATCTACCGGTGTTCCGAGATATTTCTTATAATAATAATCTACAAGTTTAACTGCTACTTCAGTGTCTGTAGACGAATAAAACTCATAGCCATTGCGGATCAGTTTGTCTTTCAGTTCCTGATAATTCTCAATGATTCCATTATGAACTGCTACTACGTTACCGTCATCACTCATATGGGGATGCGCATTTGTCTCAGATGGTTCTCCATGTGTCGCCCAACGGGTATGTCCGATACCACATGTTCCAGGTACAGATTCTCCATTATTAGTTTTATCTGCAAGAACTTTCAGTCTGCCTTTCGCTTTAATAACCTCTGTATCACATTCGCCGTCGCGAACTGCAAGTCCCGCTGAATCATAACCTCTGTATTCAAGTCTGGACAGACCATATAATAATATAGGTGCTGCCTGATGATTACCTGTAAATCCAACAATTCCACACATTTATATTTATTCCTCCCATATTTTCCAGATATTTACAGCATTATAAAAATACTGCTTTATTATATTATAAGAGTATTATGGAGTAATTTCTTATAGCATAATAAAATTTCAGGGGTTCTCTCTGTCATATCGTGTCTCATTGTATCATGATGTTCCACATATGGCAAGAAAATCCCCTGAAACTGTGTACTCTGTTTTTACGAAAGTACTTTCATCATTGTTTTATCCACGTTATCCTTTGTGTCTTTTTCTGATTACCGATTTCATTTTACCTTCTGCTTCTTTACTGTTGACCAGCCGCTGTATATCTTTCTTCCATTCTCATCATATCTGTATGAACGGATTCTGTAATAATATGTATGTCCTTTTTTCAGTTTTGCATTTGTGTATTTTGTAGTTGAACCGGATTTAATTACCGCTGCTCTTACGTATGGATTAGTGGTTCCTGCCCGGCGGTAGATCTCATATCCGTCTGCACTCTTTGCCTTTTTCCATGTAATCACAAGTTTTCCGGCAGTCCTGTTTGATATACCTGTAATTGAAGTTTTTGCCGGTTTTGCAGTCAGATCATCAGCAGAATACGTTTCCTTCGTCATATAAAGAATGGAATTTTTTCCGGTTCCATATAAGCTCTTTGCTTCTTTGTCATATGCAAAATATATATTCGCACTGTCTGTCGCATATATATAGCCCCGGGAAATACTTCCTGAAATCGGAGTATCCAGAAACAGACCTCCGTCTTCTCCAACTGTTCCTTCATCGCTGTTTGTGATATCTGCCATATAATATTTACCGTTATTTGCCACAATATTCCACATATGAGGACCTTCACCTGTACCGCCATTCATCATACCGGTCACTGTATAGCAGGTAATGTCACTGAGATCGCACAGATACTGAAATGCCTTGGAATAACCTTCACAGACCACATTAGTACTGTCATCTCCGTCAAAAACATAGATTAACTGCCATGGATCTCCGTATTCATCATCCTCCGTCACATCATCATTGTAGGAAGTCAGGTAGCAGATCATTTCTTTATATCCGTACAGCTTTTCTGTCTCTGTATAACCCTGAAATTCTTTTACGATCATTCTGGCATTTTCTGCTGCACTTTTTGCAAGCTGTACAATCCCTGCATTTACTTTATATTTACCGGAAGCATAACTGCTGATCACCGGCATAGATATGGAAAGATTTTCAATTTTTACAGTTGTTTTGTTTCCTGTTGCCTTTGTGCTGTAACCATACTGCCAGGTAGTAGCTGCAGTCTTTTCGTACCAGTACAATTCATATGGACAATCTACAGCCAGGCAATCGATAATCTTTGAAATATCCAGTTCATTAAGGTGTGCGGCTACTTCTCTTTTGAGCGCATTACCGCTTGCTGTTGTCTGCCAGGTCAGTCCCAGATCTGAACTGACTTTAAACCTGGTAGAACCACCTTTCGATGCCACTGCGCTGATTTTACTCTTAAGTTCCTCATATAAGGTCTGCTGCTGTCCATTCAGTACATCCTCACCCAGAGAAGCTGCTGGCTGTGTGTCCGGATCCTGTCCGTACAGAATGTCATTCAGATATTTCTCCAGAAGCTGTCTGTTATCCACAGCACCGTTTTCGTCCGGAATTACAGCCTCTGCAAAGACTTCTTCGTCTGAATCTGCTTCATTTGAACCTGCTTTGTCCGAAATGCTATCCTCTGTATCTGATGCAAACTCCGCATTATCCGCAGTTTCCTGTTGTACATCAAATTCTGTTGCATCATCTGAATTAAATTCAGGAACTGTACCATCTGTGAAATCTGCTGCTGTTACAGGTGTTACTGTAATTCCTGCTGCCAGAACCAGGCTCATTCCCAGACTTATGAAATTTTTCTTTCTGTACATAACGCATTTTCTCCTTATCTGTCGTAAATATAGTATATTACTACAATACTTTATTTCGACAGATAAAACAAGATTTTTTTATAATCCTTGTTCTCCCGCCAGATAGCACAGGTCTGCAAGACGTTCATATTTTGTCTGCATACACGCAATATAGTCATCCAGAAATCTTTTTACACGATACGGGATATCTAAGCGCTCATATCGGTTCTCAAATTCCGTCAGGTCACTGTTATCCTGCCTGATATACTCATCTGCTGCACTGATTTCCGCTTTCAGAGCAGAAAGTTTCTCCTCGTAACGACCTGTTAATTCCATTTCGCACAATTCATTCATTTTGTTCATCTTATTCTTTTCTCCCTATTATTATTTTTACATTTGTGGTAACCTTGTTACCTGTGTGTGTTGTTTTGTTATATGTTGATTTGTTGTGTTATGTGTGTTATGTACCCGATGTGTGCAGATCGGTACATACCGTTTTCTGTCTTATTACAACTATAATTGTAATTTTGTTTAAAGAAAATGTCAATTTATTTCGTCCGACATCTTATGATATGATTCGACATTTATCTGAAAATATAACAACAAAAAAACTGCTGTTCCTCACGATCACTGTAGGAACAACAGTTTTTTTTCATCATTTTTTATGTTCGGCGGATAATCCTGTTCAATTTCACAAAATCTATTACCGCCTGTTTTCCGATCTTACAGATTTTCTTCATGTTAATGGAATTCACCCCGCCCTGACGAGGTCTGAATGTGACAGGAAGAAATTTGATGCTGCATCCCTTCTTCTTATAAATAACAGCCAGAAGTACATTGGAAAGATTAAAGTCCTTCGGAATCAGATGTATGTACCTGGCCATCGTCTCTGCTTTCATCAAACGGTACGGAGTGTTGGCATCTGTCAGATTTACCCCAAAACAGATACGGATAACCAGTTTCAGAGTTTTTGTTACAAAAACACGTGATATTCCATCCTGCCTGTCTTTTCTCCAGCCGATGACCATATCATATTTCTGTCTTCGTTTCCAGAACGGTTCAAATTCTTCCGGCAGTGTCTGGCCGTCTGAATCTGTCTGGAAAATGTAATCTGCACCATTTTTGAGTGCATACTTATAGCCATAAAGCACAGTTGCACCATGACCGCCGTTTGGTTTTGTTATCGGAATCAGCAGAGGGCGTGTCTTTGTACACTGTTTCAGTTTTTCATATGTAGAATCTTTGCTCCCGTCATCAATGACAATCAGACGTGACTGACCGTTTCCGTTATGCTTCTCTATAACAGGATACCAGTCATTAATGACCTGTTCAATGTTATCCTGCTCATTGTATGCCGGGATAACAATGTATAACTTATCCATATTTCTCTCCTTTGGATGATTGATGGTATCCATTATAGCATACATATACATGAAATAATAATATTATTTCGAAAACGATGTACTATAGCTGTTACTGTTCACTGCTAATATCCCGCGAGGTGTTTTTTGTGAGCGAAGGTCACAGAAAACCCGAGACATACCGCGCGAATTTATGCGATTAGCATAAATTCTGTGCATCGCGAAGCGTGTTGCTGGGAACGGAGTGAACAGTAACCTATAGCTCTGCCAGTATTCCCAGCTCCCGCGCAAGGCGAAGCAGTTCCCTGTTTGCGGCATTCACTGTTCCGAAGTCTTTCAGAGGACAGATAACTTTCTGACATTTTTTCATCAATTTCACAGCCTTATCATAAGATTCCTGTGAAATACTTTCGAAAGGTTTCTCTGTAATCACCTGGTCTGCAAGTGCACCGGCTACCTGACAGTCTACATCATTCGTGTGAAGCACTCCTGCCGCAAACGGAATTCCCTGTCTCTGCAGTTTTCGATAATACGGAATTCCGCTTCCATTACCGCCAATTACAAACACCTGAGGTTCACCTCTGGGCGGATCCATCTCCACACATCCAAAAGCAGCATTATAGCTTCCTCTGGTAATTCCATACAACTTCCGAATATACTCAGAAGTAAAGATTTCTTCCGGAGCACCATATTTTTCTATATATTCTCCATGTACACAGATAACTTTATCAGATATTTTCTGTGCAAGATCCAACTCATGCAGCGACATGATCACTGTAAGCTGATGATCCAGCACCATCTGTTTCAAAATGGTAAGAAGTTCCAGCTTATGACGGATATCCAGAAAAGAAGTCGGCTCATCCAGTACAATGATCTCCGGCTCCTGACAGATAGCCCGGGCAAGAAGGATTCGTTGTCTCTGACCATCACTGATGGCTGTAAAATCCCTGTCTTTTAAATCCCATGCATGGACGGTTTCCATTGATTTCTTTACCTTTGTCTTATCCTCTGCGGAGAGTATTCCCAAAGTTCCTGTATAAGGATAACGCCCTGTGGCTACAATGTCTTCGCAAGTCATCAGTTCCGGACGCATACGCTCTGTGAGCACGACTGCCAGTTTCTGAGAGACCTCTTTATTGGTCATCTTTGCCATTTTCTCTTTATCCAGATAAACAGTACCGCTGATCGTGGCAAGCTGTCTGGTGATGCTTTTAAGAATAGTGGATTTTCCGGCACCGTTAGGACCGATGAGAGTGAGGATTTCTCCCTTTTTCAGCTGAATATTGATTTCTCTGATAAGAGGTTTTCCGTCATATCCCACAGTCAGCTGATCCGTACGGAAAAAATACTGTTCCTGCCGGTCTGCTTTGTTATTTTCTGTTTCCTTTATTACATCTGCTATTTTCTCTGACATATTTTTTCCTGTTTTCCTTTTTTATGCTGCATCTTATAGTAATCTGCCCGGATAGCGTATTCTGCTCCTGCTTTTTATATCAATTTCTCTTCTGTCTGCGAATCATGATATAGATTACAACTGGTGCGCCAAACACTGCTGTTACGGAACTGATACTGAGTTCTGTAGGTGCAAATACGGTTCTGGCGATCAGATCACAGAAAAGACAGAATACTGCCCCTCCCAGAAAGCAAGCCGGGATCACAAGGAGCGGTCTGGCTGTTTTCAGCAGGCTTTTTACAATGTGAGGCACTGCAATGCCAACAAAAGAAATTGGTCCTGCAAAAGCTGTCACACAGGCAGACAGAATACTGGATAAGAGAATCAGTCCTATGCGGAACAGCTTGATATTCACTCCCATATTCTGGGCATAAACTTCACCCAGCTGATAGGCACCGATAGGCTTAGACATAAAGAACACGATCACCATTGTGAGCAGAACTACTATTGCCATTACTTTCACATTACCCCAGGACATTCCTGAAAAACTTCCCAGTGACCAGTTGTGAAGATTGACGATATTGGAGTCATCCGCAAATGTAACTACGAAATCTGTAACTGCAGAACAGATGTAACCGATCATGACACCGCTGATAACCAGCATGGACATGTTGTGGACTTTTTTGGCAACCAGCAGGACAAATCCCATGGAAATCATAGAACCGATAAACGCTGCAATGATCATGGCTGCAGAACCCATGGAAATAGATCTGCTCAGAAAATAAATCATCAGAAGTGCAACTACCAGCTTGGCTCCTGAAGAAATTCCAAGTACAAAGGGACCTGCAATAGGGTTATTAAAAAATGTCTGAAGAAGAAATCCGGATACAGAAAGTGCTCCTCCAAGAATGATCACTGACAGAATCCTGGGAAGACGGATTTCCCATATTATATTGTAAGCAGTCGCATCTCCTTGATGTCTGAAAATAATATTCAGAATCTCACCCACTGAAAGATGAATGCTTCCGGCATTTACATTCCAGACAAATAAAATCACCAGAAACACCGCCAGTATAAAAAATGCTATCCAGTATCTGGCTGTACGTTTTTTGTCATCCATATTTTTTGTTCCTTTTGTTTTTATATTTCCTGCTTTTGGCAGTTCTGCAGAATCCCGCAAACATATTTCAATGCCATTCGTAAATAACTATACCAATCGCATAGAATGCGAATTCAAGTGTGCCGAGGATTTACAAATATCATTTTAACTTATGCATATATACAAGTTCATCCAGTGAATCATCATCTGTGGTAAGGATTGTATGAATATCTTCGATCATGGTTCCAAGCTCGGTGGTTTCCTGGAAAAGATTTTTACCCGTACACCACACATTTCCATCCTTCACTGCCTTAAAATCTGCCAGAAGATTACTTTTTGCCAGCAGTTCATCAATACTAGAAAGTTCACCGTCGATAGTACTGTTATAGATGATATAGTCCGCATCTTTTGCTTTGGCATAAAATTCTTCCATCTGCATATTCATGGTAGACAAAGCGTTATCACTTTCTCCTGTATCTTCGGGAACATATTTGCCGCCTGCAAGCTCGATCATGTTTGAAACATAATCACCATTCTTTCGCACATTGACAGCACCTGTGGAATTAATATAAAAGAATGCTACTGTTTTACCTGTATCTTTATCATCAGAGGTCAGAACTTTGTCAAGCTTGTCTGTCTGCTCCTTAAATGCCTTCTCAGCTACATCTTCCTTTCCGAGAAGCACAGCATAGAGTTTCATCCATTCAGTTCTTCCCAGAGGATGGCTCTCATAACTGGAACGTTCTACCATTACCGGGATACCAAACTGTTCCAGTTTCTCTTCCACCTCCGGATTATGATGGATCATAGTTGATTCAATGGCAAGACCACAGCCTTCATCCAGGATCAGTTCATAATCCGGTGCATTGTACTTGCCTGCATAAATCATTTTTCCGGATTCCATGGCATCTTTTGCTTCCTGGATATACCATCCATTCTCCTGAGTTCCTGAAAGACGAATGCTGTCAATACCGTCAATTGCGCGGAAAAGATCCATGGCAGAGGTTGCTACCAGATAGATGTTGTTCAGCGGTTGTTGAATAACTGTGATATCTTTTTCAAGCCCCTTTGGAGCCTTTTTTCCCTCTGGAACTACAAGAAACTGTCCTTCCTGATTGATAGTAATCAGAGCATAGCCATCATTGTAATAGTCTACGCTGAATTCTTCTGCGTAGGAAAGTTCCATACTGTGATCATAGGTAAGTCCCGGGATATCCACAGGAGTTTTTGCATTGTCTTTATCTGCTGCGTATGCTGTACAGACAGTGCATATACAGATAATAAATAATGCAACTGACATAAAACCGATAAATATTGTTTTTTGCTGTTTCTTTATTATGTTTTTCATCTTCATAATTGTTTCTTTGTTTGTATGTGATTATTTTGCTGTTTTTTCTGCTTCTTTGGCAGTTGTGGAATCAAAATTTAAGGTGTAGTCAATCTCGTGAGGCTCACTCATTGCTACTGTATCTGCTGTTACCTCCATCTCTGCATCAAATACGCTGACAGGGATTTCAAAAGTGGAGTTTCCGTCTTTATTAACCGGCTCATATTTCTCACCATCCACAAGCATATAATCATAGTTCGGACTGCTCCATACGATAGTTGCTGTAGCTTTATCGCCTTCTACATTAATGGCTGCAGGAGAATCAATGGTTGCTCTTCCTGAACCGCCTGTAAGAGTTACATCCATGGTATAATCGCCGTCTTCAAGATTCAGATCTGCCAGAGTCTTACCTTCACTTGTCTTACTGTCTTTCGCATCTTTGTCTGTGTCATCTGCTTTGGAATCTGCATCTTTATTTTCTTTATCATCTTTTTTTGCATCTGTATCATCGGATTTTACAGGATTTTTGACACTTACCTTATGGTCATACCATTTTCCTTTTGTTCCGATCAAAGCTACATCGAATTCTTCATCAATTGCGGGTACCGGGATATCAAATCCATATACTTCCTCACTCATTCCATCGCTGTATGTAACAGTATCTGTGGTTGGCTCAAGAACCTCTGCCCCGTCTTTCTGTGCATCTTCTGCCTTTCCGACGAAAAGGTTTACAATTTTCTTAGAAGCAAGGCTTACATGGATAGTCATCTTGCCATCCTTTACTGTAAGGGTTCCTTTTCCATCGTTTGCTTCATTTACATGGAACATTCCGCTGTCTGTATCAAATTCTGCTGTGTAGGTGCCATCCTCTAATGTATCACTCTTGGATGCATCTGTTTCTTTATTATCTGTGTTTTCTGAATCAGCATCTTTTGCAGTTGTTTCTTCTTTATCAGTGGTTTCTTCTGTTGCCGTATCAGTATCTGTCTTTGCAGCAACCGGGCTTGTACCGATCAGAGTAGCTGAAATAGTAAGTGCTGACATTAATAATGTAAATGAACGTTTCTTCATGATTATTTCTTCTCCCTTATCTTCATATTTTTTATAGTTTTTTCTATCGTGCTGTTCAACCCATCTGCTGCAGAGCAACAGGCTTTTGAACAGGTGATGGCAAATATATTATAGTAATTCCAGAAAATAATGCAATTAAGACAGTTCCTCTGGATCTTTCTCAGATGTGCGCACGTTACTGTGAACGGAATGAACAGAAACGTGCGAACTGTTTGCAGTATTTTATGGAATTGCTATGACTTCTTTTTTTCTTATCATATAATATATCTGCCCGGAAACTTTTGCAAGTTCTCCGGGCAGTTTATCTTGTTTGAACAATATTTTTTATTCAGCGTCAGCCTCTGCAGTATCAGCTGTTGTCTCAGCTGCGTCATCTGCCTGTGCATCGTCTGCACTGTCATCTGTTGCTTTGGCATCAGTATCTTCTGCTGCTGCATCGTCAGATGCTCCAAGAGAATCAATTGCTGCTTTTGTATGAGCCACATACAGATCTTCTACTGCTGCGATTCTTCCAAGACCTGCGATCTGACAGTCAACACTGTCGAAATCACCGGATGCCTCAAACTGAGATTTCCAGGAATCTGCATCATCACCAGCCATATCATTGTTAGCGTGGTCTCCGGCAACAACCATCAGAGGACGAAGGATTACATTCTTGAATCCTGCTTCTTTTACTTTCTCGATAACCTTGTCACATGCTGTGTCTTCCGGTTCTCCCTCTACAGTTCCGATGAAAGCGTTTGTGAATCCAAGATCATCCATCTGTGTCTGCATCTGGTCATAGGTTACGTTAGCTGTATGGGATGTACCATGTCCCATGAATACAAATGCTGTACTGTCTTCTTTTGCTGCCTCTAAGGAATCATATCCGGCTGTCTTTACTGCCTCTGCTGTGATGTCCTGTGCTACGGCTGCTTTATCTTCATTGACAGTTGTGGCATCTGTACCAACTTCACCAAGTAACGGTTCTGCTACAGTAACTGTCTCAAATTTATCTTTGTAATTATCCAGAGTATCAACTAACTCATCATACTCTGCACCATGCATTAAATGTGTCGGCTGTACCACCAGATTTTTTACACCGTTATCAACGGCTCTCTGTAAAGCCTGCTCTACGTTGTCGATTTTTTCACCATCTCTTGCCTGAACGTGGTTGATAATGATCTGTGCGGTAAATGCACGTCTTACAGACCAGTCCGGATATGCAGTCTGAAGTGCTTTCTCAATACCGCCGATATCTGCTGCACGGCTGTCATTGAAGGATGTACCAAAACTTACTACCAGAAGTTCGTTCTCACCGATTCCGTCCTTATTTAACGGATCGTCTTTGGACGCATCTCCGGTATCTCTGCCGAAGTAATCCGGATCTGCATTTTCACCCTCTACCAGTGCCTTCTGTGCATCGGTCAGTTTGTCCCATGCTGCTTTTGCTGCTGCGCACTGCTCATCTGTTTTGTCTGTGCGTTCCTGTACATAGATGGCATCAATCAATTCTGCTACTTTGTCTGCTGCTTCCTGATCTGTCTCTGTCTCACTCTGTGCGCTTGTTACGGTTGTGTCTGCATTCTTGTTTCCGCATCCGCCAAGCATTCCCACTGCCATGGTAAATACTGCCAGTAATGCAACGATTCTCTTTTTCATGTTCTTCTCTCCTTCTTATATGAAAAATAAATTATCCCACAGGGTACGGTATCCACCTGAAAATTTTATCACCCACTCTTTTAAAATATGTAACACTCCACTACTTCAAAAGGTAAAAAATACCACGACAAAATTTCCACTAAAAGAAAACTCCACTTTACAAACTTGCAAAAAAGCTAAAAGCGGAGTAAAAAGTCATGAATTTTAAATGGAACTCACACCAGCCAAATACCTACATTTATCTGTCTGCATCAGTGATTGACTTCCGTAAACAGTACGACCAATTACTCGTGATCTTGGGATTATCCCGGTACCAGACAACTGGCAGGTTTCCTGGCTGAAAGATCCACATACAGATTCTGCCTTCCCAATGCATTTGCATCAGTGACAAATCATTGAATCTATACTCCCTTATCACAGTGACGAGATCGTACAGGAATTACACCTGTTTCCCTTTTAACCGTTCCACGTTTTCTGTCTCTGACCTTTTTCGCAGAGATCTGCCTTTTTCTGATTCATTGTATTTTTTCATTGTATTTTCTATTACGCAACGAAATCCGAACTATGCTTCCATCTGCTTCGAAAACGGACGGCACCAATTATCTTTTTCTATGAAATTGTACTTATACTATCACATCTGAAAAACAGATACAACCCTTTTTCTCATCCGCATTCTTATCTGTCACGTGCTTTTACAGGCGAATCTGTTCCCATCCACGCATCATTTGCGACACATCTGCCAGTAACATTTTTCACCTGCTCTCTCAACAGTTAACCCTGCAGACTATAACCGAATCTCCGAAAAAGGAATCCCTTCTTCCAACAGCAATTCCCGTTCCGTCTCCCAACAGGTAAAAAGAAAAATCTGATTCTCCTGCTTGGCAAGCCAACGTAACGTCTGACGCAGACGCTCTGTATCGTAACCTGCAAAAGCTTCATCCAGTAAAAACGGCAGTGGTTCTTCCTTCGCCAGCAGTTTTCCTGCTGCCATGCGATAAGCAAAATATGCCTGCTGCATCGTTCCCTGACTGTATGCTTCCGGCACACGGCTCTTTTGCTGTTCAGACAGTACAATGCCCTGTCCTTCTGAAACCTGAAGCTGCCCATGTGCATTTCCAGTGATCTGTGCCAAGATCTCCGACATGTCCCGGTTCAACACATGTTCCAGCGATTTCGACATTCCGGCTGCCAGTCGCTGCATCGTATCCGCTGACAGTGCAAGCGCCTGAATATCCTGATCTATCGCCCTCTCCTCTGCCGTCTGAAACTGCAATTCCTGCATCTGATCTGCCAGATTCGCTGCTTCCACTTCTTTTTCCTGAATCTGACCAGTGATCTGATCTCCGGAACCTTCCTGCCTTGCGACCTGCATCTGAAGTGCTTTTCTCTGCTCACGAAAGGTGTCTATCTGCTGATCCAATACAGATCTTTTCTGTTGAAGCGCTGTAAGCTGCTTTACAACCTTCTGATATACTTCTTCATCACCGCATTCTGCTTCTGCATCTTCCTGTATTGCCTCTGCTTCCATTTCTACTTCCTGAAGTCTTCTGCGTCTGCCATATGCAGAAATAAGTCCTGCCAAGATCAAAACAATACAGATCACGTTCAGAATCGGAACTATTTTCTGAAACCCATCCAAAGATGTCCTCAAAATCGGTGCCAGAATCAAACCAGCTACGCCAATCAGCAAAAGCGGCGAAAAACCTGCTTGATGCTCTATCTTTTGCTTCTGCCCATCTTCCGTTTCTTTCTTTAAATGCTTTCTCTCGATATTTAACTGTGCCTGCCGAATCGCTTTCTGCAATTCCTGTTCCTGCCGGCAAACCGCACGATACTCTAAAAGTACCGGCTCTGCCGCCTGTTTTAGCTGTTTTACCTGCTCCTGCACATTCTGTTTTTGTGTTCCCTGTTTCTCCTGCTGTGCTTTCAGGACAGCAATATCAGATTCCAGCATCTGTTGTTTTACTTCCAGTTGTCGGATATCTGCCAGTCGTTGCTGTTCCAGCTCTTTTTTTTGTTTTTCTTTATTTTTCCGCTT
>ENA-OOZA01001043-OOZA01001043.1-human-gut-metagenome-genome-assembly--contig:-NODE-1043-length-15031-cov-3.641360_pt1 | contig 15031 bp, 9 predicted proteins | sample MGYA00241703_ERZ501378 | MGnify/ENA primary metagenome ERZ501378 (study PRJEB25962, sample SAMEA2042916) | human gut metagenome | biome: human gut; feature: human-associated habitat; material: faeces...
GGGGCTTTGCTGAAAAAAATATTGAAAAAACAGCAGCTCACTTTAAAAAAATGAAAATGGTTAAAGTAGATGCAGAGCCTTCCTTAGGAATCGAAAAGATGTTTTCGACGATGACAGGAATTGTCGTATTGTTTTTTGTTTTGTATTTAGGATACTTATTATTTGTCAGGGAGAATGAAACAGGGATTGCAAAACTTTTATATGTTACACGATTTGGAAAAAGAAAACTCTTTTTTGCCAAACTGGCAGCTCATATTTGGGGAACAGTAGTTGCAGCTTTAATTTTTTATGGATGTAATTATGTTATTTTAAGGGAGCGATATGGAATCGGAGATTTGAGTCGAAGCATTCAATCTGTTCTTGCGTATCGTTCGTGTGGAAGTGAATTATCAGTTGGTCAGTTTTTGATTCTTAGCATGATTATTTTAATATTTATCATGACTGCTTTGGCTATTTTTATTGATTGTATATGCATATTAGGAAAAAGAGCATTGATTTCAATAATGATTTTTTTCTTTTGTATTATAGGATGTGTTTTGATTTATGTACAAATACCAATGAATTCTAATTTGAATTGGTTAAAGTATATTGATCCGGCTTATTGTTTAAATGCAGGAGATATAATCGGAAAATATGTAAACATAAATATTTTGGGTGAGCCGGTTTCCTATCCAGTTGTTGTTATGGCAGTATATTTCCTTCTTTTGCTTATATGTATGATTTGCGGAATGATTGGATTTTCAAAGATGAAAGAAGAAAGTCGAAAAAGCGGGTTGTTTAATTTTGCATTTATGAAAAATGAAAAACGATTCTTGAAAGGCCATGATTCATTGTTTCGATACGAACTTTATAAAGTTAGAAAAGGTGGACGGGTTGGCATGATTCTTTTTCTTTTTTTGATTGTTTCATGTTTTTTGTCGTATCAATCACATTTGATATTTGATGATGAAGATGAATATTATTATTATACTTATATGAAGCAGTTAGAAGGAGAGAAAACGATTGAAAAGACAAACTTTATACAGAGGGAAAATAAGCGTTTTCAGTCATTAAAAAAGAAACAGCAAAAATTTATGGAAGAAGATAAGGTGGAGGACCTAATGATTCTTAGTGAAGACCTTCGACCGGTACATGGCTTTGAAAAAGTTGTTGAACGAAACAATTACATAAATAAATATAATCTGCATGCATATGTCTATGAGGGTGGATATGTAAAACTAATGGATTTTTCCAAGGGAAACGGCATTTTGATGATTCTTGGATTGCTGCTTTTGACATTTTCGTTATGCAGTGTATTTACACAGGATTATGAAACTGGGCAAAAAATGTTGTTGCAGGCAACTTTACTGGGAAGGAAAAAGATGGCACACAAAAAAATACTGGTTTCTGTATTCATTATTATAATTTCATTCGGGATTATTTATTTGCCGCAGTTTATTACATTTTACCGTTTATATGGTCTTGTGGGAATTACCGAACCAGTAGGCTGCATGGGAATACAAAGTGGTATGGAAATGCCAATTTGGCTATGGTTGGTTTTGGGTTATGTTATTCGTCTGATAATAATGCTGGCTTATAGTGGATTCTTTTTGTTTATATCAAATAAGATAAAAAGTGCATTTGTTACATTAACTGTTATGAGTATTGTTATCATAATTATTTTCTTTGTAATATAATATTAGGGACAAAACAGAAAAACCCCTTCTCTTAAATTCAAGAAAGAGAAGGGGTTATATTTCTATAATTATGCTTCTGCTTTTTTCTCACGACCAAAAAGTTTTTTCAGACAACTAAATGCAACCAGAACACCAAGTACCATCAGAAGAATGGCAACGATGAACTGAAGTCCATCCACTAAGAAGGTTGCATTGCCTGCTAATGTGTTCTGCACAAGAGCAATTGTTTTCTGAACCAAAGCGGTAAAGGTTACGGCAAGCATGATAAACATTGTACAATGTCCATCCGGTACGTCCGGTTGTTTTCAAGAATACAGCCAGTGCAATCAGTACAAGTGCGGCAAGCAGCTGGTTTGCAGAACCGAACAGTGGCCATACATTGTTATAACCACCCAGTGTCAGAAGGTAACCGAAGAACAGTGTGATAACAGTGGCAAAATATTTGTTTGTTAAAAGTCTGCGCCAAGGTTTCATCTCGGATGGGTCTGTAGTATCTAAGTAGAATAATTCCTGGAATGACATTCTTCCGATTCGAGCAACGGAGTCGAGGGAAGTAAGTGCCAGAGCGGAAACACACATTGTCATAAATACGGTAGCAACGTGTACCGGAACACCGAATTTCTCAAGGAATCCGGCAACACCGGTTGAGAAGATGGCAAATGGTGTACCTTCCGGTGCGGAACCATTTACGGCAACAGCACCGACAACGACGAGGGCAACGATACCAAGAAGAGATTCTACAACCATGGCACCATAGCCGATCATTGGCATATCTTTTTCATTGCTGACGGTTTTTGAAGAAGTTCCGGATGATACCAGACTGTGGAAACCGGAAACGGCACCGCAGGCAATGGTTACGAAAAGCGTCGGGAACAAAGTGCTTGTGCCGGTTGCTCCTGTGATGGAGAAACCATTAAAGGCATTTAACTTCATAGCCGGATGAGCAACAATGACTCCGGCAACTGCACCAACAATCATACCTAAAAGCATGAATGTTGTCATATAATCTCTTGGCTGCATGAGAAGCCACATCGGAAGTACGGAAGCCAAAAACAGATAAGCCATAACGATGTAAATCCAGGCATCTTTGCTTGCGTAAATCGGGAAATGCATACCAACGGCAAACATAACAACAAGTAAACCAATAGCAACGAGTGCTTTTACAATTTCATTCATTTTGCCAACGCTTTTCTGAATGATACCAAAGACGATAGCAACAACGATAAACAACATGGAAATGGAGGCGGCAGCAGAGTCAGCATATGCTTTTGCAGTACCGGTGATTCCTTCTCCTTTGCCAACGAATGTTCCGGCAACCATGTCGGTGAAAGCGGCAATTACTAATAAAGTAAATAACCAGCAAAACAGCATGAACAATTTTCTACCGGTTTTACCTATGTATTTTTCAATAATCATACCCATCGATTTACCTTCATTCTTAACCGATGCGTAAAGAGCACCAAAGTCCTGTACGGCACCGAAGAACAATCCGCCGACAATCAGCCACAGAAGAACCGGTACCCAGCCGAATACCGAAGCAAGAATAGGACCTGTGACAGGACCGGCACCTGCAATCGATGAAAACTGATGGGAAAATACAGTGAACTTGGAAGATGGTACATAATCCTGTCCGTCTTCTTTGGTGTAGGCCGGTGTTTTTGCTTTTGGATCAAGCCCCCATTTTTTGGCGAGCCATCGGCCATACAGAAGATAACCGGCACCTAGTGCAACAATACCAATTAATACAATTACTAATCCATTCATAAGAATTCCTCCATTCTCTCTGCTCAAAAGAGCTATATTGTATGATACGGAAGCGGCAATAAAAAAAGACCCCGTCCTCTAATGTACTTTTCATACATCGAAAGACGAAAGTCTGAAACTTCCGCGATACCACTTTGATTGCCACTTACGTGACCACTCTGCCTCATCTGACGGAGACTTTAAATCGTCCGTTTAATAAGCTTCTATATAACGGTAGAATACCGGTGACACTTAATCTTAATCAATATTGACTAATTTCAGTGCACTGCTCGCAGATGATGTTATCCAAAATCACATATCATCTCACACCAACCGATGACTCTCTGCAATGCAAACATCTTGGATAAACTGTTCTGTTCACTGCATTTAACTTTCTGTTTACGTGTATTTATAGCACTCCGTTTATAAGATGTCAACACTTTTTTAATAAAAATTTTAATTTTTTAATTATTATCAAAAGTAATGCAGTGAACAAACTTATTTTAATTAATTATTTTTACATTTTTTCTTTTTTGATAAAAATAATGCCGCACCTGATACTGCAAGAAGCATAAGATACATGTAAAGGTTGAAATTATCACCTGTATTTACTGAATCGTCCGCTGTACTTCCCAAAACCGGCTCTTCTTTAACATCAATATTGGCATTGTTTCCATTATCTGTGTTATCTTTACCGCCCGCTTCAGAACCGCCAGATATTACTTCTTTAGCCTTATCTGTGTATACAATGGCATATGTTGAAAACTTATCTGTTTTAAATGTAATAACGCCTGTTTTTTCATTAAACTGACACTTATCACTGTCCAAAACAGTAACTTCGCCATTATGCACTCTTATAATCTTATATGTTCTTTCAATATTGCTATCTTTATTAAGGAGCTTCTCAGGAACTGCAATCTGTAATGTCACTTCTTTATTAACCTGTGCACTTACTGCTTCACCATCACCAATCTTCTTAATAATGCTTATATCAAAAATCTGTCCGATATTACCATTTTCAACAAGTGATGAAAGATTCTTTTCTACAAGTTCTTTCTCTTCGGTCTTAACTTCATCATTAATAACAAGACTTACAGAAATATTGCTTCCTGCAGCAATTGAAGCTTTTTCTTCATCAGTAAGTTCAACTGATGATTCAATTTCCTTTGCTGTATCCTCAGCATTATCAATCTTTGGTGCATCACCCTTGCTTTCAACATTACCTTCTGTCTTGCCCGGTTCAACCTGTTTTTCAAATGAGCATCCAATCTTGGAACCGTTTACTCCTGCTTCATAAATCCTGCTGTCGCTCTTTAATTCATAAAGCTGGTTTACATTAATGCTTCCGTCTGCATTTCTGAATACCTCATGGTAATCTGCTGCATATGATCCCTTTGATGCATTGTATCCAGGAATAGTTGTATTCACAAAATCACTAAGTGCAACTGTATAATCTTTTGCCTCAGAGCCTGTGTACTTTGTCTTTGCTCCGTCCTTGCAGGTCCATTCATTTACCCAGTATGTTCCCACACCCTTATAATTATAAAGCACATGGCTTAACTTGCCCTTGAACTGGTCTGTCGCCGCATTCTTTGATGCTGCTGCCGATACGATATTCGTATATTCTGCATCTTCTGATGTCCTGTAGCACATGAAATTTGCCTTAGTCTTATCGTAAATGCCATTGTTTACGGCAATACAGTTGCTCATCTTTATGGCTCCGCCGTTGCCGTTATCCGTAAATCCTGTCGCACCGTTATTGAATGCAAGACAGTTCTCCACAACGTGCGGTGTAGGGCATGCCCCGTTGCTTCCGCCAAGCTTGAAACCGTTCATGTCGCCGTTTGCTGAACCTGAACCATCCGTAAGCTTGCCGTTGCCGAATGCTATACAGTTCTTTATTGTTACTACCCCGATTGGGCCTGTTGCAGGCTTTGCATACAGATCCCATCCGTCATCACTGTTGCAGTATGAAATACATCCGTCAAATACATTTCCCTCGCCGCATGTAAGCTTTGCTGCGAATCCGTCCGCATTCTCACATGTTTTGATATCCTTGTTGTCATATGCCGTACAGTTAAGGATTGTATTGTATGACGGCCACTGTTCTATTGAATTATATGATGTATTATATCTGCTTATCTGCAGACCTGAATCATGGTTTGCATAGAACCGGCAGAGTTCAATCACATTATGATCACCTGAAAGAAGCATTCCGTTGTCACCTGCATTGCAGATGTCAATGTCATAAAAATGCCAGTATGAACCGTCAAGTGTTATTCCCCTGTTGGAACCTTCTTCTGCCATTCCGTCAAAGTTGATTGTTACAGGCTTTCCATTGATGCTGCTTACTGTCTTGTAAGCATCTGCTGTGCCGCTGTTATCCTCTGAAATAATAACAGGTGCCTTATACATGTCATATACATAGTATGTTGCAGAAAACATCCAGATTGTATTTCCCGGCTTTACCGTGTTAAGGGCTGTTACGAAATCCATCGGTTTCTCATATGAACCGTCACCCTCGCTGCTTCCCTTTGCAGATACATATATATCTCCATCCTTGAAGCCCGGTGCCTGTTCACGCACTTCATTGTCAACCCTTTCACCGGGTTTGTCACCTTTGTCTGTATCGCCGCCTGTTGACGGTTTGTCTTCGCCTGTTCCCGGCTTGTCTTCGCCCGTTCCCGGTTTGTCTTCGCCCGTTCCCGGCTTATCTTCACCTGTTCCCGGCTTGTCTTCACCTGTTCCCGGCTTGTCTTCACCTGTTCCCGGTGTCTCTCCTGTGCCAGGCCTGTCTGTGCCTGAAACACTGCCGCCTACAGATACAAGTGTTGTCTTGTATGACATAAGTTTTGCTTTTAATGGTTCATTAACCGCATATGATTCGTCATCAACTGAATTGTCGAATGTCCACTTGAAATCCCCGCCGTTCATGCGTCCTGCATATTTTACGACTGTATCTTTCGCATCCTCTGCTGACTGTACACTGTATTTGTAAAAATCAGCTGCCGTATCGAAATTGCTGTACTTTGAACCGCCCTTTAATGCAGAACAGTCAATAACTTCGTCTCTTGATGATGCCTCATAGAAATCAAATCCTGCTGCATCCTTCTGATATGTGACCGCCGCCTTTGCTCCCTCGATGTGGTTGCCGTATGCTTTGATCACGCCGCCGTTTTCACCTGAAAAGATTCCCTTTACAGTCTCGGCATACTTTGTGTCTGAACCCTGTCCTGCCATAAGCATAGGGAACTTGCAATTTCTGTAATAATTATTTTCTGAAAATACGGAACTTCCCATTGTTGCACCGATTCCGTACTTTGAATTACCATCATAATAGTTGTTGTATACATGCACTGTACATGTCCTGATTCTCGGACATCTTGAATCTGCATGGTCATACCAGTTGTGGTGGTATGTTATGTAATTTGATGTCGTCTCACTCTTCATTCCCTGAAGATTGCTCTTTCCTGTATCATAGAAATGATTATATGAGTGTGTGACATATGTTGATGTCTTTGTATCAAGTGCTCCGTCACCCTTCTTCTGGTCTGCGTCTGAACCTGCATGTCCATAGAAGAAATCACAGTTATGTACCCATACATGGTCATTGTCCTGCTGGAGGCCTACATCATCACCCTCGTTACTGTCACAGTTCATGTATGCAAGGTTTCTGATTTCAACATTTGAAGATCCTTTAACGCGGAGTCCCCAGCCGTTTGCCGTTGCATCTTCGCCGATACCTTCAAATGTGATACCGTTTTTGCATCCGTCTATTACAATATCACCACTATCCATGCTTTTTAAATCAGTGATATTGCCGACAAGTCTTACATCAAGTGGTCTGCTGTCCTTGCCTTTCTTGAATCCGTAAAGTATTGCCTGAAGTCCTGTGCATGAAGTAACTGCCCCTTTTGAGCCTGTCACAACATCAAGGGACACTGTATCCTTTGTATCCTCTGTAATATATAAAACAACCGCGTTGTCTTTTAATGTTCCGTCCTCGTTATATGCACCTGATGATGTTCCGTTGACAAATCCGTAACCGCTTCTGTCATATGACATTACTTCAACAGCAGGTGTTACCATGCTTGCCGTTGTGCTGTCAGTAACAGCTTCAACCTTGAACATATATTTTCCCGCTTTAAGGCCGGGTGCATCAGCTCTCCAGTAATCCGGATACTGTCTTATAAGCTCATCGTCAAGCTTTTTGTAAGCTGAATCTGCTTCTGTTTTGCCCTTGATATAGACGTTATAAGACTTTGCCCCATCTACAGGCTGCCATTCAACATAGGCACTCTCGTACCATCCGCTGCATTCTCTGCTGCTCACAGTTACCTGTGACTGTGATGCCACAGAACCGTCTTTTGCATATGCAGAAATCCCCTGCTGTGGCAGATATGAAAGCGTCATTGCAAACGCCATCACTACAGCCGCAGTCTTCCTGCATCTGAATAAAATACCCTTCTTCATAAATTTACTCCCTTTTTACATAATATGAGTTTTATCAAACTCTATTTTGTATTTTATCATATCTATGAAAATAGTCAATATTTATATATTCAACAGATGTTCAGAGCTATTTTTGTGCATTTTCACATACATTATTTCTTTTTATAATTTTCGTAAGAATGTTTTTTATGTTTTTCTTCTGCCCAGATACGTTCTGCACAAGGCTTCCATTTTCTTGCATATTCCTCACATTTACCGCATAGATGCGTTACATCCTCCGGAGACTGCAAATCTGTTGACTTCGCACCTGTTTCTTTTACCATCTGCTGCAAAATCTCCGGATTTTCAAGCATCGGACATGGGCGGAGATGATTTTCATTAAACGGCTGTCTGTCACGATATGCCATAAATAATGGCTGTTTCAATATTTCAAGCAATGAATGCGTACGTATATTAGCATCTGAATAATGTATAAATACACAAGGTTCTGCATCACCATTTGCATTAATATGGAAATAATTTCTTCCTCCGGCAATACATCCGCCAACATATTCACCATCATTCTGGAAATCCATTGTAAATATTCCTTTGCCGTCTTTCATATTACGAATCTGCCTTACACGGTCTTTCATATATATACGCTGCTGCATTGTTGGCAGAAGTTCAACTGCCGCATCATTGCCAACCGGCATATAATGGAAATAAAATGCATAACGACATCCTTTTTCGACCATCAAATCAACAAATTCATCACTTGTAACTGTTTCAATATTCTTTGATGTATAACATATTGATGTACCAAATATAAGTCCATACTGCTTTAAAAGCTCCATTGCATGCATTACTTTTCCGTAAACACCATTACCGCGTCTCAGATCATTAACTGCTTCAAAGCCTTCAAGACTTATTGCAAGATAGAAATTGCCGGCTTCAACCATCTGCTCACACAGCTTTTCATCCACAAGAGTACCATTTGTATATGCAAGAAATGCACAATCACTATGTTTTTTACACAATTTTATAATATCTTCCTTGCGTACAAGCGGTTCTCCACCTGTAAACATATAAAGATATATACCAAGTTCTTTTCCCTGAGTTATAACACTATCCATCTCATCGAATGTAAGATTAAGTTTATTGCCGTACTCTGCCGCCCAGCATCCTGTACAATGCAGATTACATGCACTTGTAGGATCCATAAGAATAAGCCATGGCACATTACAGTCATGTACTTCTCTCATCTTTCTTATAGTCTTAGTTCCATGGAAAAATGCTTCGTAACCAAGATTAAGTGCCGTTGTCTTCAAGACATGCGGATTAATTTCATCGAGAAGTCTGTTAATATATTTATTTAAAGTTTTGTCTTCATCACAAATAAGTTCTTTTACTTTATTATAATCAACATCTATCTTTTCTGAGCCCATATATTTTTCCATAAGGTCAACGAGTTTTGTAATTTCTTTCTCTCTGTCCTTATCAGCATTCTTTAAAACAATATCAACTGCCTTTGAAAATGCAGCTCTTCCTGCTACATGTGTCATTGTACCCATAAATATTCCTCCTGCGTTTAAATTCTTAAACTTAAATGCATTATATATTTATAAAATATAACTTCACACAGTCAGATAGGCCATTTTGTCTAAATTTCAGTCACTTGTCTGAAAATGTCTAATTTTTAACAAATATATTTAATTCTTTTTTATTTCAAATGCTTTAACCGCATCGGACACGGTCGCCTCAAATATATCTGCAATTTTCTTTACAAATTCTTCCCGTTCTTCAGGCATGCCACTCCGAATCCATTCTATAGTACATCCAGTTACAGCATACTTATAAAAATCACAGATAAATATAATATTTTTTTCATTTATTTCAATATTTTCAGAATTAAGCGTAACAAAACGCCTTATAAAATTAGGTGTAACAGCCATTAAATACTTTTCAATTACACTTCTGCTTCGTGAATTATATATATGAAGCAATGCGTTTTTATATTTCATCATTACATCAAATGCTCTCACACATTCATCATAAAATGTCTTGCTGTTTCCATCTTCTTCTATTACTTTCTTGCTTTCTGTGCTTACCACATCTTCAAGCAAATCATATATATCTTTATAATAATAATAAAATGTGTTTCTATTAATTCCACATTCATTCACAATTTCTTTTACAGTTATCTTGTCAAGAGATTTGCATGCAAGCATTTTCAAAAAAGTATCAATAATAGCCTGTTGTGTAAATTTAGACACGGGGTATTGCCTCTCTTTCATCTTTAATTTATTATTAACTTCTGTAATTAATGTTAATTATTTTACCATATTGCAGTTGCATTTTCCATCATAATAAATTGAAGTAATGCTTTTTTTCTGTATTTTATTAAATAAAAGTAACTTTTATCATTGCATTTACAGCATTATTTTTTTAAACTAATACTTGATTACTAATTAAATGGAGGACATTTTTAATGGCTGCAGAAAACAATATCAATTCATCCGGTTCTGAATTATCTGAAAAAGACAAAAAATTCAGGGACTTTGCATTAAATGGTAATTTATGGAAAGTAATATTTTACGTATGTATACCACTGTCCGTTTTTCAGCTTATAAACCACCTTTTTAACATTCTTGACACTATGATGGCATCACATGTAAGTGCTATAGCTGTTTCGGCAGTTGCATATCTTTCACAGCTCCAAAATATGATTAGTGCCGTTGGTACAGGTCTTGCAGTAGGAAGCTCCTTAAAAATCAGTGAGGCATATGGTGCCGGTGATTATGACATGGTTAAAAAACGGTTAAGTACGTTAATTACAATCTGTGGCATATGCTCAGCAGTTGTTCTTTGCATGCTCCCTTTTACTCCTATGCTTCTGCGTGTATGTGGAACACCCGAGGATTTTATTAATGTAGGAACAAAGTATTTTATAATTACACTTTTTTCAACAGTACTTAGTTTCTTTAATAATGTATACATAGCCATTGAACGTTCACGCGGCAACTCTAAAAGAATCCTCCGCCTTAATATGTTTGTAATCATATTAAAGCTTTCAATCACAGCATATTTTATCTATGGACTCAACGCCGATATTACAATGATTGCCGTTGCAAGTGTTATTTCACAGGCATTTCTTTTTGTAATGGCAATACATAATTTATGTTCAGGCAACGATGCATTTACATTCAGCTTTAAAAGTATCCGCTTTAAGAAAAACGTTGTTAATCCTATGCTTAATCTTTCTTTCCCTGTCATTGTGGAAAAAGTTGCATTTGCAATGGGAAAAACAGTAATTAATTCTATGAGTAAAAACTATGGTTCTGTAACTGTCGGTGCACTTGGAATATCAAATAACATCAACGGAATTACAACCCAGATGCAAAATGGTTTTCAGGATGGCGGTGCTTCAATAATAAGCCAGAACCGTGGTGCCGGAAACATCAAACGTGCTCTTGGAACATTCTGGAGACTTGTGATTATTGAAGCATCACTTGGATTAATTATGTATATCATATTAAATATTTTTGCCGGTCCAATAACATACCTTTTTGCCAACAGCCAGGATGGATATAATGTGGAATTCCAGAATATGATTATTAAAGTTTTCCGTTACGATTCACTCGGCGGATGTGTTCCTCTCGGAATAAATGCAGCAGTCATGGCACTTTTATTTGGATTTGGAAAAACAAAGCTCACTCTTTTTTGTAATTTCTGCCGTGTTTTTGTTTTCAGAATCCCTATTCTTTGGGCATTACAGAACTTTACAACTCTCGGAAGTGAAAGTGTCGGAATCGTAATGTGTTTAAGTAATATACTTACAACTATTTTATCTTGCATCGTTGCATTCTTTGTAATACGAAATATTAAAAAAGATTACAAAGAAATGATATAAAATATTAAATAAAAAATGTCATAAATTTACTATTGATTTTTTGTGCATTATAACTATATAATATATTTGTATCGAGTTGATTGATTCTCATGTATGATATATTACAGAATGAGTAACATTCAACTATATCCTTTTAATTTGCTTTTTATGACAGGAGGTTTGTCTTATGAATAATAATTATGAAAGACCTGTTGCCTTTGTTATACCTGAATCAGCAGAAGGCATCTATGCCGCAAGCGGTTCTGGAAATATGACTGTTAGTTCTCTCAATGTCTGGGACAGATGGAATGGCGGTGGAAAAGGGCTTATCTCTGTTTCGTGGTCAGGAATCAATGGAACAGTTTCTCTTACAATCAATTTTAATAATACTATTGATCAGGTAGAAGTTGATGGTGTATCAGCTAACAGCCGTGTTTCCGGAAGTTCTGCAACAATAACATTCAATGCATCCGAAGCTTCCTCATGTACAATAGGCGTTCATGTTAATAACGGTTCCAACATTGATGCATTGGCTGTAACAGGTTATGATTATTCTGTAACTTAACAGTCATCCTTAGATTAAATTTATAAACTCAGATAATATAATACAACGAGAATTATCAAAAATACAATATTTGATATAGTAAATGTAATAAAATATTTCTTTTTCAAATCAGGTTTATCTCTTGATATATATTTAAAACTGATAAGACTTGCCATAGATGCAATTAATGTTCCCAGTCCTCCAATATTTGTACCTACAATTAATGCGGAAATATTATCTGTAAAACCAGCAAGTAAAATAGCAGCCGGAACATTACTTATAACCTGACTTGCAATTATAGCAGTAATAGTTTCCCTACCGCCTATAATTCTCATAAGGGCATGACTGAAAAACGGAATTCTTCCCACATTTCCTATAAATACAAACAATGCAACAAATGTAGCCAGTAAAGAATAATCAACTTTCGTTAATACTTTTCTATTTCTTATAACTGAATACAATAATACAAGTATAAGCGGAATTATATAATGTACTTTATGTGCAACAGCAAGAATACTTATCAAAAATAAAGCTGAATAATTTATTAAATATGCCTTATTAACATTTTTCAATGTTTTACCATATACTTTTCTTATATTTCCCGTATCAGACTGATTTTTTTCATTTCTGTTGTCACTTCTTTTTTCCAATATTATTTTTAAAGCTGCTACCCATACAATAAGCAGAAGCAACGAAACAATACAATATGGCAGCATTAATTCCACAAAACCCAATACACCTGTATTAGATGATTCACTATTAAGTTTACCATATAAAAAAAGATTCTGAGGATTGCCTATCGGCGTTAGCATACTTCCAAGATTTGCCGCTACCGTCTGCATTGCTACACAATTAAGAATCCATTTTTCACGCACACATTCCTCGGTTTTATCAAGTATTATAATCGCTAACGGAACAAAAGTAATAAGTGCAACATCATTCGTAATTATCATAGACATAAAAAAGCACAACAGAACCAATACAAGTACAATTGAAGATGTATTTCTTACTTTGTTTAACACTTTATCTGCAATAAAATCAAAAATCCCCTCCTGTCTGATGATATGCTACCCTCATATAGGACAATGAAATATAAAAGTCCTATATGGGGGTATTTTCATGTCTAGAAAAAGTAAAATCAATTCAGCAGAAAAGGTAAAAATAGTTGAACAATACCTTAATGGAGAAATCGGAATGCGTCAAGCAAGTAAAGAATTGGGCATTAACCATAAAAGCATACAAGAATGGGTTTCCATTTACAAAAGTAAGGGGCCTGTTGGATTACTTGATCAACCACACAACAGCCATTATTCAAAAGAATTAAAACTATCTGCTGTAAATGATTATCTTAACGGAAAAGGTTCGCTCTCTACCATCTGTACAAAATATGGGATTCGTTCAGGAAAACAACTAAGAAATTGGATTAAGGTGTATAATTCTGGTGGAACATTTAAAACATCCACCGGAGGTGCATACATGAGAAAAGCAAGAACAACTACTCTTGATGAGAGATTAAAAATAGTTACGGAATGCCTGGCAAATGATAAGAATTATGGTGCAATGGCTTTGAAATATCAATGTTCATATCAACAAGTTCGTAACTGGGTAAAACGGTACGAAAAAATGGGAAGTAAAGGTCTGGAAGATCGTCGTGGCAGGCGAGCAGGTTCCTTACCAAGTCGTACACCAGAAGAAGAATTACGTGATAAAATAGCTGAACTTGAGAGGAAAAATTTTGATTTGCAAATGGAGAATGACCTGTTAAAAAAAGTCAGAGAACTGGAAAGGAGGGATCGTTATCTTTAGTTCATCGTTTGGCTGCGTATAAGGCCATCAGAGAATTATCTTCTGGCAAGGGATATCCAGTAGCTAAACTTTGTAAGTGCCTTAGCATTACACGTTCTGCATACTATCACTGGATAAAATACCCAAAAAGCAACAATGAACTTCAAAACGAAAAGTTATTTATCGAAATCAAAAAAATTCATACAGAACACCCAGATATGGGATACCGTAGAATTCGTGATGAATTGGATGGACACAAAGGAATTCATGTAAACGACAAACGAGTACTCCGTATCTGCAGAAAATGTGATATAAAATCAAATATCAAATGGAAACCGAAAAGTTGTACCAGAGGTGAACGAAATCCAGACCATGTAGCCAAAAATTATTTACATAGGGATTTTCATGCCGATAAACCAAATGAGAAGTGGCTCACTGATGTATCTGAATTTAAATACTACAGTGGAAATGAAGTTCACAAGGTATATTTGAGTGCCATTCTAGATTTATATGACCGAAGAATTGTAACCTTTAAAATAAGTGATCATAATGATAATCCGTTAGTTATGAATACGTTTGATGAAGCAGTTCGCCTGGAGCCTGATGCACATCCACTTTTTCATTCCGATCGTGGATTTCAATATACAAGTATGCAATTCTATACAAGGTTAAAGAAAAACCATATGAAACAAAGCATGTCCAGAGTTGCCCATTGTATCGATAATGGACCAATGGAAGGCTTCTGGGGAATTCTAAAACGAGAAATGTATTACCGCCAACATTTCAATGATAGAAGCACGTTAGTTGCAGCTATAGCTAATTACATTAATTATTACAATAATCAAAGATTACAAAGAAATTTAAATGTAATGACACCAATGGAATATCATAATCAATATATAAAAGTAGGGTTATAGGACAAAACGTGTTGATGGGTTAATCCCATTCAACAAACGTTCTGTC
>ENA-OOZA01001065-OOZA01001065.1-human-gut-metagenome-genome-assembly--contig:-NODE-1065-length-14858-cov-3.843410_pt1 | contig 14858 bp, 17 predicted proteins | sample MGYA00241703_ERZ501378 | MGnify/ENA primary metagenome ERZ501378 (study PRJEB25962, sample SAMEA2042916) | human gut metagenome | biome: human gut; feature: human-associated habitat; material: faeces...
GTAAAATATTGCTAGTTTAAATGCTAAAAATAGTCCTATTAATATTAAAATTACATATAAAAATCTTTTTAATACTCTTGTCCAATATGACATGTCAATTATCATTTTTCTCTTTCTCCTATGTAATTAGTATATGTTAATTTGCAGTTTATATTCTTAAAAATAATTGATATTCTAATTAAAATATGATAAAATAAGACAAAATATTTGTTTAGGAGGAAATATCGTGAAAAACAATGAATTAATTTTAATTTTAGACTTCGGTGGACAATACAATCAACTAATTGCAAGACGTGTAAGAGAATGTAATGTTTATTCAGAAGTTGTTCCATTTGACATCACAATTGAAAAAATCAAAGAAAAGAATCCAAAAGGAATCATCTTTACAGGTGGACCAGCAAGTGTATATGGAGAAAACTCTCCAAAATGTGCAGAAGGTATTTTTGAACTTGGAATTCCAGTGCTTGGAATATGTTATGGAATGCAACTTATGACATATACATTAGGTGGAAATGTTGCAAGAGCTGATAAAAGAGAATATGGTACAACAGATGTATCAATTAATAATGATTCTTTGCTATTTCAAGGCTTTGACAATACAAATGGTTTTTTGATGAGTCATACTGATTTTGTAGAAAAAGTACCAGAAGGATTTAAAAATATTGGTCATACATCTTCTTGTCCAAATGCTGCTATGGAAAATCCTGATAAGAAATTATATGGTATTCAATTTCATCCAGAAGTAAATAATTCTGTTAATGGTTCTTTAGTTATTAAAAACTTTTTATTTAATATTTGTAAATGTAGTGGAGATTGGCAAATTTGTTCTTTTGTTGAAGATACTATATCTAATTTAAAAAATAAAATAGGAGATAAAAAAGTTTTATGTGCTTTATCTGGTGGTGTTGATTCATCAGTTGCTGCCGTTTTATTATCAAGAGCTATTGGAAAAAACTTAACTTGTATATTTGTTGACCATGGTTTACTTCGTAAAAATGAAGGCGATGAAGTTGAAGAAGTTTTCAAAAATCAAGATATTAATTTTATAAGAGTTGATGCTAAGGATAGATTTTTAGCTAAACTTGCTGGTGTTAGTGATCCAGAAAGAAAAAGAAAAATTATTGGTGAAGAATTTATAAGAGTTTTTGAAGAAGAAGCTAAAAAAATCGGTGCTGTTGATTTCCTAGTTCAAGGAACTATTTATCCTGATGTTATTGAAAGCGGTCTTGGAAAAAGTTCTGTTATAAAAAGTCATCATAATGTTGGTGGTTTACCTGACTATGTTGATTTTAAAGAAATTGTAGAACCTTTAAGAGATTTATTTAAAGATGAAGTTAGAAAAACTGGCTTAGAACTTGGAATGCCTGAAAATTTAGTATTTAGACAACCTTTCCCTGGTCCTGGACTTGCTATAAGAGTTATTGGTGATATTACAGAAGATAAGTTAGATATTTTAAGAGATGCTGATAGCATTTTTAGAGAGGAAATTGCTAATGCTGGCTTACACAAGAGTATTAACCAATATTTTGCTGTTTTGACTAATTTGAAGTCTGTTGGTGTTATGGGTGATGAGCGCACCTATGATTACGCCATCGCCCTGCGCGCTGTGACCACGACCGACTTTATGACCGCGGAAGTTACCCTGCTGCCCACCGAAACCATTACCACCGCAGCAAACCGCATCGTAAACGAAGTAAAGCATATCAACCGTGTTCTGTTCGACTATACCACCAAGCCGCCAGCAACGATCGAGTTTGAATAATTTGAAATGCTTTAAAGATCCAGTGTTTATGCGGGTTTGAGGCACTTCAAGAAGTCTTTTGATAACAATTTGATAACGGTTGCATGAGGGCTATTATTCTTGTAAGCCAGTGGTTTTGGGGTTAGAGAATGATTGACAGGTGGTTGTGCAACAAATAAATCCATATTATTTATTTAGAAAGCCCTTGGCTGTGGGTAAAAACTCATAGCTAAGGGCTTTTTGTCGTACTTATTTATCTGGTTTGAGTTTGTCTTGGAACATTTCGACCAGAGCATCGCTAAGTGCCTGTGATGGGACTTTTGCCCATGTTTGCGTAGTATCAAACTCCGGGTAGTGGTAACGCCACTGATCATATTTGTCCTTGCTGATTTCCTCAGAAGATAGCTTGTCAGCCTGCTCTTTCCAGGCGTACAGCATTTTCCGGAGTTCGTGAGCGTCTTTGCCTTTGGAAGTATCCACTTTCAGACAGATTTCTCCGTTTGATTCACTGACAGTCAGACCGTACAAATCTTCAAGGGTAAACAAAGTGTGCATTAGTCCGATATAGCTGTCAATGTCAGGTACATCGAGAGCATGAGGGGAAACATCAAGAGCCTGAGCCAGTGCAGCAGTAAGTTCCGCTTTCGGTTTTCTTGTTCCTGTTTCGTATTGTGCTAAACGTACATCGGCACTTCGCTCAGGAAAGCCGACAATCGTACCAAGATATTTTTGTGTCATCCCACGCAGAATGCGGAAAAAATGTATTCTCTCTCCAATCGCCATAACGTGTTCACTCCTTGTATGTATTTTACAATGAGTATAGCAGATATGTTTAGGAGAAGTCAAGATAATACAAAACAAAAAAGTTTAATGTTTTCCGAAAAGCCACTTGACACAAACAAATATGTTTAGTATAATAAGCTAAAATTAAACAAATAAGTTTAATGAAAACAAAATGACCGTCCGAACAGTATAAACCGCCAAGACCTTGCCAGACAGCAAGCGAGCGCCTGACATATTACGATATATCGGGACAGCACAGTGCCGAACAGGGAATACCTGCTGGAACTTCATTCGGATAGAACGGCAATAAAAAACGAAAGAAGGGATTGATGATATGAAAAACAGATTTATTTGTGCTGAAGAAGTGGCACAGGAACTAAGCGTATCAAAGCCGTATGCCTACAAGTTAATCCGTCAGTTGAATGAGGAATTGAAAGCAAAAGGCTTTATTACCATTTCAGGACGGGTAAACCGCCAGTATTTCTATGAAAGGCTCTACGGAGCAGGAAATCCCCAAGGGGATACCACTATGTCCTACAAGGCAGGACAGGAATAAGGAAAGGAGGACGAATAATGCCGGTATTTAAAAACGAAGGCAATGGAACATGGTATGTGATGGCGAGGTATGTAAACTGGAAAGGCGAGCGTAAGCAGAAATGCAAGCGTGGCTTTGCTACCAAGAAAGAAGCACAGGAATGGGAGCGAATGTTCCAGTTGCAGAACTCTTCGGATATGGATATGAGTTTTGAAGCCTTTACCGAACTGTATATCCGGGATATGAAAAGCCGTCTGAAGGAGAACACATGGCTGACAAAAGAGCATATCATCCGCACGAAGATTTTACCTTATTTCGGCAAGCTGAAAATCAGCGAGATTTCTACAAAAGAGGTTATCGCATGGCAGAATGAAATGCTTGCCTATCGGGATGAGAAGAAAAAGCCATATTCACAGACCTATCTGAAAACACTGCACAATCAGTTGTCCGCTATCTTCAATCATGCGGTGCGGTATTATGAACTGCGTTCCAATCCTGCCGCCAAGGTGGGAAATATGGGAAGTGAGGAACATAAGGAAATGCTGTTCTGGACGAAAGAAGAATATAAGAAATTCTCATTCGAGATGATGGACAAGCCTGTTTCCTTTTACGCTTTTGAAATGCTTTACTGGTGCGGTATCCGGGAGGGAGAACTGCTGGCACTGACTGCCGCTGACTTCGATTTTGAAAAAGAAACGGTCAGAATTAACAAGTCCTATCAGCGGTTACACGGAGAAGATGTGATTACCACACCGAAAACAAAGAAAAGTAACCGCATTATCAAAATGCCGAAGTTCCTCTGTGAAGAAATGCAGGAGTATTTGCAGATGCTTTATGGACTGAAGAAGAAAGAACGAATCTTCACAGTTACAAAAAGTTATCTTCATCACGAGATGGACAGAGGTGCGAAAGCCGCAGGAGTAAAGCGAATCCGTATTCATGATTTACGACATAGCCACATCAGCCTGCTGATTGATATGGGATTTTCAGCGGTGGCGATTGCAGACCGTGTAGGGCATGAAAGCATTGACATCACTTACCAGTACGCTCACCTGTTCCCGTCAAAGCAGACGGAAATGGCAGATAGATTAGACGATTTAGGGAAAGGAGAGTTTGAAAATGTCAGCTAAGAACAGAGATAACAAAAACCGTTGGAGAAACATCACAGTAGGGTTTCGGGTATCGCCCGAAGAAAATGAACTCATCAACAAGGCAGTTGCCTTATCGGGACTGCCAAAGCAGGAATACTGCTACCGCCGTTGCCTGAATCAGGATGTAGTGGTACAGGGAAATCCGAGAGTATTCAAGGCACTCAAAACGGAACTTGCCGCTGTCCTCGCAGAACTAAAGCGGATTGAAGCAGGAAACCGTGTGGATGAAGAACTGCTGAATGTCATTGAACTAATCGCTGTTATTCTGGGCGGTTTGAAAGGAGAGGACGAGGATGGAAAATAAAAAAGAAAAGACTGCCCCGGATGTATCTGTTGGCGCAGATACGGAGCAGCCGATTTCAAAAAAACCTACAAGTAGTATATCCGAGAATGGTGGAAATATCAAGACTTTTGAGGAATTGCAGAGAGAAATGCAGTTGCGATCAGACCCGTCCTATCTCCAGACAATTTCCATGAATGAACTGTTTGACACACAGTATCGGAGTAAGCAGCCGTTGATTGACGGACTGCTCTACCCTGGCACTTATATCTTTGCAGGTTCGCCCAAACTGGGAAAGAGTTTTCTGATGGCACAGCTTGCCTATCATGTCAGTACAGGCACACCGCTTTGGAATTATACCACCCGAAAAGGGACGGTGCTGTATCTGGCGCTTGAGGATGATTACCGCCGCTTGCAGGAGCGTCTGTACCGGATGTTCGGGACAGAAAGTACCGATAATCTTTACTTCTCAGTTTCTGCCAGTCAGCTTGGAAATGGGCTGGATGAACAGCTTGCAAGATTTGTGGCAGAGCATAAGGATACGAAGCTGATTATTATTGATACGCTTCAGAAAGTGCGTGAGGTTGGCGGCGATAATTACAGTTACGCAAATGATTATCAGATTATGGCAAGACTGAAAAGTTTTGCGGATGCCCACGGACTTTGTTTACTGCTCGTACACCACACAAGAAAGCAGAATGCGGATGATAAGTTTGACATGATTTCCGGGACAAGCGGACTGCTTGGGGCGGCAGACGGAGCGTTTCTTCTTCAGAAAGAAAAACGGACAGGCAATGCCGCAACACTGGAAGTATCGGGCAGAGATCAGCAAGACCAGAAGCTGTATCTTATCCGCAATACAGAAAACTTGTTGTGGGATTTGCAAAAGGCAGAAACAGAATTGTGGAAAGAACCGCCAGAGCCGTTACTGGATGAGATTGCGGAGCTTGTTAGGAAGGACAATCCTTACTGGGAAGGTTCGCCAACAGCACTTGTCACATTGATAAATGTAGACATTCAACCTCATGTTATTACAAGAAAGTTGAATGTTCTTGCAGGACGATTGTATGCGGAGCATGGGATTCTCTTTCGGAGTGAACGTGTCCACGAAGGACGGAAACTAAGGCTCTGGAAAGACAATACAGAAAATGTGTGACAGTACGTGACGGTTGTGACAGTATTTTTGACAGCGGGCGGTATCAAAATAACCGTCACGACTGTCACATACCGTCACATACTGTCACGGAAAGGATGGATAAGATGGGAAATGTGCAAATATCACAGGAATTATTTATGCAGTTGATTCGCTTTCACTTAATGGAGGATGTAGGTTGCGAGAGCGAAATCAAGCAGGAACTGGAGAAAAAGCTGGACAAGATGGTAATGCGTGACCTGTATGGAAAGTTTAAAACTGCTCCGACAGAGGAAGAACGGGAACGGGCGAAAAAAGAGTATCTGGACAGACGAGGAGTGCCGGAGAGTTTCCGTTGGTAATTCTTCCTTGATGATAAGTACAGGAGCGTGGCACGCCCCTGTCACAGCTCCCACGGAGGAACAGTCCATCGATAGCTCTGCGGAACGCCGCGCCGGTCAAGATATTCCTGCCGCGCCTGTTCGCGTTCTTCCTCAGTGGGTGCCGTTTTGTACCGGGAATAGAGCTGACGGTTCAGCATGGCATCGAGCTTCTGCTCCAAGCCCTGACGGATTTCTTCTTCGTAATCATCCTCGCCCCGCAGATGGTACATGGCAAGGTCGAGAAACAGGTCATAGGGGATTTGTACGGTTTTCATTCTGTATCGCTCCTTTCCGCGACGGTCGCAACGATTGCGACGGTTGTTTTACGGTATCATTTTCACCGTTGCAACCGTCGCAGCTGTCGCGCGGCTTATTCGTTTTCGGCTATGAAGGTCAGCGTGATACGCCGCCCCTCGTGCCGGACTTTGTTCTCATAGCGGACGCGGTATTCGTCCAGCAGCCTGCCAGACTTCACATTCAAATACTTGCTCAGGGCGTTTGCCGCCATACCGACATGGACGGTATCGGCAAGCTCGGATGGCGAGCCTGTCCATACCGGTTGATCTGCGGACACCAGCTCGGCAACGGCTTCCAGAACATGATCGGGCGGCTCTTTGTGCAGCTCGTTTTCTACCTTTTCAAGATTCCAGATCTGCGTGTCGGCATCCTTTTTCAGATAGAGAATCTGATCCTGCTGGTCGCGCCCCACCACGTCGATAGTTGCCTCCAGCGCTGTGCGCTTTTTCTTCTGCATAAGCAGCGAACCGTCCGCGCAGCCGAGCAACCCTGTCGTACCGGAGATCATTTCGAAGCTGTCACCGGCGGGCTGCTTGCGGGTGTGGTGAACAGTCAGAACGCAGATGCAGTGCTTGTCGGCAAACTGCTTGAGCCGACCGATGATCTCATAATCGCTGGCGTAGCTGTATGCCTCGCCGCCGACTTCCCGGATTTTCTGCATGGTGTCAATGATAATGAGTTTGGTGTCGTGATGCTCAAGCACAAAATTCTCAAGCTGCTCGTCCAGCCCGTTTCCAATCTTGCCCGCAGCGGTTGCAAAGTGCAGCCGGTCGGTGTCGTTGACGCCGTACATCATAAACATTCGGCTCTGGATACGTTGAAAATCATCCTCCAACGCAAGGTACAGCACTGTGCCGGGGTGGACTTCGTAGCTCCACAGAGCTTTGCCCGTGCTGACATGATAGGCGATCTGCGCCACCAGAAATGACTTGCCGATCTTCGGCGCACCTGCAAGGATGTATGCGCCCGCGTAGAGCAAGCCGTCAATAATCGGCGGCCTGCTCTGATATGCGGTCTGGTACAGCTCGGTCATGGAGATCGTGTGCAGGTAATGCGGGTCGGTTAGACGCTGTATCCTGCGGTAGATTTCATCCAGACTTTCCGTGCTGTTTTGAAAATCACCGTTGATTTCTTCATCAAAAGCGGATATACTGTTCTCAGTTGAATTGTGAAGCGGCTGCCCATCATCTGCGCCAACAGATGTGTCCGGGGCGGTCGTTTTCTTTTTGCTATTTTCATTCTCCATAGGCATTTTCCTCCTTCATGCCGTCCATGATGGCTGCAATCATTTCGATCACATCCAGCAGCTCGTAACTTACGCTGTCGCCCGCTTCAATGCGCCGCAGCTCGTTCAGCACAGCGGCAAGCTGGTCGCGCAGCGCTTTGTAGACCCGTGGATTGCCCTGTACCACCACGTCCTTGCAAATCAGGCGGCGGGTGATGTAGTCCTGTTTCGTCAGCCCTGAGAGCTTGACAAAGGTTTCAATCTGCCGGTCTTCCTCCGGTGATACCCGGAAGGCAACAGTCTTGTTGCGCCAGCGGTTGTGGTTGTCTCGATTTTTCAGTGACATTTTTAATTACCCCTTTCCATATTCAGTTTTTCTGCCATCTCCGTCTGCTTGGATGGGAACAGGTGAGCGTAATTATAGGTGATGTCGATGCTCTCATGCCCTACGCGGTCGGCAATCGCCGTTGCGGAGAATCCCATGTCGATCAGCAACGAGACTGCGCTATGGCGAATGTCATGAATCCGAATACGTTTAACGCCCGCTTCCTTTGCGCCTCTGTCCATCTCACGGTGAAGATAGCTTTTTGTAACCGCGAACATCCGGTCATTTGGCTTAATGCCATAAAGCTGTTTCAGATAGTCCTGTATTTCATCTGCGAGGAACTGCGGCATTTTTATGATGCGGTTGCTTTTCTCAGTTTTGGGCGTTGTGATCAAATCCTGCCCATTCAGACGCTGATAGGATTTTGTGATTGACACGGTGCATTTTTCAAAATCAAAATCTGCGGGTGTTAGCGCCAGAAGTTCTCCTTCGCGGATGCCGCACCAGTAGAGCATTTCGAAGGCGTAAAAGGATAGAGGCTTGTCCATCATAACTTCGGCAAATTTCAGATATTCCTCTTTGGTCCAGAAAAGCATTTCCCGGTTTTTCTTCTTGCCCATGCTGCCGGCCTTTTTACATGGGTTTTCCCGAAGATTGTAGTATCGCACGGCATGATTGAAGATGGCACTGAGTTGACTGTTCACGGAGCGAAGATAGACAGGCGAATATTTCTTGCCGTTCTCATCCTTATGATCCAGCATTTCGTTTTGCCAGGTGATGATCTGCTGCGCTGTGATGTTGCACATTTTCAACTTTCCAAAGTAGGGCAACAGCTTGGTACGGATAATATGGTCTTTCGTTGCCCATGTGTTTTCTTTGATACGGGTCTTCATATCTGCCGTGTACTGCTCCACGAAGCTCGCAAATGTCATATCCAGATCGGCGGTGGATTTATTGAGCTGTTCACGCTCCCAAGCCAGTGCTTCCCGCTTTGTCTTGAAACCGCGTCTTTGCGATTGCTTGCGCTCTCCTGTCCAGTCCGTATAGCGGTAGATTACACGCCATGTGTTCGTTTTTTCTTCCTTATAGACTGCCATTATGAATCCTTCCTTTCCAGCCCTCCGTAGCAGGCTTTTTCCTGAAAATACTTGCGGTTTACCCGCCCTGAAATGGTCAGGTATCCCTTTTCTTTTAATTCCTGATTGAGCTTCTGCACGATTTTGTAGGCATAGGACTTGGACACTCCCAATTCCTGCGCCACTTCTTCAACTCTCATAAACGACTGTTCTGCCATAGGCAAAATACCTTCCTTTCCTGATTTGTGGTTGATTGCTTCGCCGTTCTATCCGCAGGACTCTGGCAGGCAACCCTTTTTGGCGCTGTGCCGTTTTCTTTCCTCTTTGGCACGCTCGTCTCATCGCCTGCTTCCCCGGAGAAAGTATCCCTTGGACGGTCATTCAGTTTGGCTCTTTTCAATTTCACCCCCCTCTCACCTTACAACGGACATTTTTTCTGCATTTGTTGACTATCCTAATTGTAAAATTTCTATGAATTAAGCTAATATGCTTAGATTACAACCATTGTACTATACATATAAGTTTAAGTCAAGCCGGTTTGCAGGAAAATATTAAATAAATTTGCTTAGATTTTTCTTGACGAAATTAAACATATCTGCTATACTCGTTATCAAAGACAACCGACACAGGAGATGGCTATTATGGCGATTGGTGAACGCATCCACTTTTTCCGCACGATGCGGGGCATGACGCAGAAATACCTTGGCATGGCGCTGGGTTTCCCGGAGAAATCCGCAGATGTCCGCCTTGCGCAGTACGAGAATGGTTCCAGAACGCCCAAAGCGGACGTGACCGCTGCGCTGGCACAGGTGCTTGACGTTTCGCCCAAGGCGCTGGACGTACCGGACATTGACTCCTATACAGGGCTGATGCACACGCTGTTCACGCTGGAAGACCGGTACGGGCTTGAAGTCTGCGAGTGTGAGGATGAGGTGCATCTGCGCGTTCATATCCACAAAGGACGCGACGCAGCGGAGCTTCACAGGATGCTTTCCGCATGGGGTGCAGTTGCCGCCAAGCTGAAAGCGGGGGAGATTACCAAAGAAGAATATGACCGCTGGCGCTACCGCTACCCTGAACTTGACACCTCCGGTCAGTGGCACAAGATCACGCCGTCGCATGAGCTGAGTGACCTGCTTCTTGCCGACCTCAAAGAACACACCGAAGAATAACAAAAGGCTCTGCCGACCTTCTTTTACAGAAAGTCAGCAGAGCCTTTTTCGCTCTCAATATAGGATTGGATGCGACAGCAAACCTGCAAACCATTCGCTCGCCAAAATAAGAACAAACAAAATGGCTTTGGTATCTGCTATCATTTTGCTATCAAATGAGGAATGAGATTTTCAAAAAGTGAGTGTTTTCAAGGCTCTTCAGCCCATCATATTCACTTTTTTCTCATTCCCACTCGCTCCCATCAAGCCTATTCTAAACAAGCCTGTTTAGGAGATTTAGCACAGATTATTTGTATTACCTTCATTATTCAGGTAGCATGGGCTATCTGATTTTTTGTTGCCATTATGTTGCCAAAGGAAGTTCTGGAATTGTATTGTCGCAGCGACGGGCATTTGTATGCGCAAGTACTGTCCCAACGTGGGTAATAGTAAAGGCTGTAGATAGAGCATCCCACCATTGATGCAGAATTCGTAGAGATGAAAAGCTATCCCAACGAACCATAAATTTGGATTTGGCTTGATCCTTAGCATCTTCGCTCGCATATAAATCCCAAACAGCAAACAACACTGCTTTTTCGGCTTCTGTTGCAGGGGCTGAAATCTCAACACACTGCCCAGAAATATTAACACACCGACGGAGAGACATGTCATTTATAGCATCCCTATTTACTACCGGAATTCTAACATATCCATCAAGCAATTCTGTTGGCACTAGAATCTCTGGACTAATATTGACGCTGGCCAGCAATTCCATTGCCTTATGATATTCTTCAGAGGCAACACATATACCTGCTGCAGAATAGCCATTTAGACGTTCAGAGTAGTATTCATCCAGCTTTTTGAAACGACTTGCAGAACTTATTCTTACGGCATCCAATATATCTAAGTGTTCAATCCAATCCTCACCATTCGGCAAACTCGTATACATGAGTTTGCCGAACATATTATCTAAAACTTGCAATCCGACATTTATATCCCCAGACAAAGGCAAGACTTTGTTTACAGCATGAACAACCGTTAATGCACATAGCGCATCGTCATCTACTTTATCAACTATTTCAACAGCTCTGCTGATTCCTGCCCGATTTTTTCTAGATTCTCCCTTAGTGATTCTGCATACAAGCAACTCGGACAGCATGTCATAATCGGAACTGCGCTCTGTGGCCGCAGCAGTTCTCTGAGCACTTGTCAGAAGAAATTGAAATGACGGATCTGCAAACTTATTAAGAGCACCTTCAATCTGCTGCATCTTCGGAAGCAACGCCTCTTCAAACTGCTGTACTCGTTCAGTTGCACAAGCATAGGCATCAGCGGTGAAGTCCTTACGCGCAATTGCATATGTTTCGGCGCAAATTTCACGCGCTCTTTTTTCATCAATGCCATTATATACGTTGACTATACCGGCCTGCATCAACTGTGAATTATCGCCAGCTCTTTGTGCCTGTCTATCACCGATTATCATTGACTCCTCCAATTTGAACCTGAACGGCATTATCGCCCGCTTTTTGAATCTGCTTAATGCTCGTCTTGTTTTTTGATAAATGAACATCGTTTTCCTCTTTGGTAATCTGTAATTCTTGTCTTTGTTCAGAATCATTTCCCGCACGTTGCTTTTGCTTTGTAGTACGCTTAATGGCAATCCTATAGCCTACTGCCCCACCGCCTATTGCACCAACTAAAAGGCTAATAATAATACCAATTATCTCAGTTCCAATTCCATCAAAAAACCACTCCAATGTATGTACCTCCTTCGTTACCTTGGCCCTAAAAACTTATCTCCATTCAAATGGATCATGTGATCTGGCATATCGGCAATCCAGACCTCTGTTTCCCACGCAAGAGATTCCGAAAACTGCTTGAATGTCTTAAAGTCCAGAAATGCCGTAACATATATTTTCCCAGCCGTAACACCAGTCGTCATTTCTTCGATTTCTTTGATGCGCTTAGGCTCCATCGGCCCAACGGATGTAACCGATTCGATAAAGTATAGCCAATCCTTGTCTTCAGAGTAGAGGACAACGTCAGGCATCTTGTCGTGCAACGTTATTTCAAAGCCCAAAGCACGGAGCTTGTCCACATTTTTAACCAAGTCTTTCTCTGTGGTATCCCCAACATACAGGCACTCGGAGTTGGGCGCGAAGCGGGGCGCAAATTCCTCGATAATTGCTTTTTGCAGTTGGTTATGCTTGCCCGGCGAGAATGTGAAGTCTTCGCCATTGATTTTTACGGGCATTTTTCTCATTGTCCGTTTAGAGGCATAGAGGTCAACAAGAGAGTCGTGGTTTTCTATAAAACACTGCAAACATCTCTCCCAGTTTGCAGTGCCAAAGCTCTGAATCAAGCGAAGCATCTCATCCGTTAAGCGATACCGATAGTTTGGACTGTTTGTTGCCTTTCCGTTATCCTCAATAAACGCTGCATTTCTAAAGTGATGCATGGCCTGTTTGCGGAAGGTTTCGCGGCTATTTTCTGCATAGGTCATTCCGTAATTGCTGTTTGCGAACGCAATGACATCGTGAATCCGAATCCAATTATTTGCGGCAGAACCCCATGCCTGTTCTTCTGTTAGGTTAGCCATTGCAAGCAATACACAGCAACACATACCGTTTTGCTGTTTTGCTGGGACTTTTAGTGAACTCAAAATTTCTTTTGCTTCCTCTAATTTACTCATATATATCTCCTCAAAATATTGTCACAAGTTGCTTCCGACATATCTCTAACACGGATCAATTCTTTTCCCATCGCTTCAATCGTATTCATAGGTGGAACTGGCATGGAATTGATCTCGGTGGAGTTCACCTGTGTAGATCCGTTCAAGATGCGATAGTAGCTGTCATACAACGTGGAATTGAATAGCACATAGAGTCCATAGACAACACACTCCGATAACTCGCGGAGTCCGCTGATAAAATTGATTTTATTCTGTGTGCTGATCTCCACATATTCAGGATGCTTTCTAGCTAAGTACACACCACACTGCAGGCGGCGATGTTCCTCTTTTGCTGTAAAACGCTTCACGAACAAGTAGTTGGTGTTCTCCTGTAGAAGTCCGCGCTGTTCAGTAACGATGTACTCATGTTCCTTTCCGGCAGGAAATACTACCTTTCCATCCTGAATGTGCTGCGAATAAAACAGTGGAACTGCATCATCTTCTGCTGAATCACGTAAGGCTTCACGGTTCCGGAAATCAACCGTTAATCCTGTTTTCATTTTTAACCCAATGTCAGGCAGGGTATCTGTCCATCGGTTCAGCTCATTCAGAGTTTGGACTTCTTCGGTGCTCGTTACCAGATAGACATAAGACTCATCACCGTTTACTACTGTAGAATAAGGAGCATCAAAAACAGTTCGATTAGAGAAGTCAGCATTACTCTGTGTAGTCGTAATAGTAATCGTATTTGGCTTGTTCTGCGTCTTTTTTGCTTTAATGATGATAGTTTCTTGCAAAACACTTTCTTTCTCAAATACTTTATCCCTGCTGACAAATAGATGGATATGTTCTAATGCGCCTTCTTCAAAGAAACGTTTGCGGAATTGCTTAAAGTATGCACCGGATGTCCATGAGCGAGGGATGATATACACCATTTCTCCGTCCGCCTTGAGATTGAACATGCTCATAGCCGCAAACAAAAAGTATAGGTTAGGCGCACCATAACATACATCTGGCATTGCGGTTGCCTCTGGCGCATCTTTTGCAATTTTCATATAAGGCGGATTGCCAATAACCATATCGAACTTATCTGCATCCGGATTTGCACCCAGCATGCTATTGTAATCAAGCATTTGACTAAGGATATAGTTATCAGTTACAATTCTAAAAGATATTTTTTTCGTTGTATGGCTGCACGCCCACTCCAAATTTGAATACAACAAGTCTAGAATGTTGGCATCATTTTCATAGCAGACCAGCTCAATGGAATCAATCTCGGCGTTTGACTCCAGTCGTTCAAGGAGTGCAACCGAAAGAATTCCTGAGCCAGCACCCGGATCGAGGATGCTGAGAGAAGTGCGATCTTCGGGAATCGAAAAAAGCCCTGCCATAAAAACGGCAGTTTCTTTGCTTGTGAAAAACTGCCCATATTTCTTTCTCTTGGACTTTGGCATGTGGTCAATGTACTCAACCGTAGCCGCACAAACATGGTCAATCATTTTCATCATTTATAAACTCCACTATGTCGCCAATGCCGCAATCTAATGCAGCGCAAATCTTATACAAACTCTCCATTGATATAGCTTCGTTTTTTCCCATCTTGGCAAGCACATTGAAGCTGATACCGGATGCGTCTTTCAAATCTGTCCGGTTCATTTTCTTATCGATCAACAGCTTCCAGAGCTTATCGTAGGAAATAGGCATTGCAATTCTCCGTTCCAAATTTAAACTGATTGTATTATAGCACAAAACGACGATGTTCGCAAGATAATCTCCCCAGAACGTGAGATGTTCTCTGCAAAGAAAAAGCCGTCCACAGGGGCTTGATTGCTCCTGCGGACGGCTGTGTCCTTATACTCGCCCTTTCAATCCATTTTTCTTGGCAAGCTCGCTTGCTACGTGACGGCGCTCATCCGAATACGGCGCGGTCAGGCGAACGGCAAACCGCCTGCGGTCGATCTCAAAGGTCAGACCGCCCTGTTCATCATCGTCGGTCTGCCTGCACAAATCGGGATGCTTTGCTGCATACTGTGCCAGCCGCTTTTTGAGCGCGGTATTATGCGTCTGAATTTCGACGGTTTTGCTGGCTTCGTCAAAATAGATGCAGG
>ENA-OOZA01001070-OOZA01001070.1-human-gut-metagenome-genome-assembly--contig:-NODE-1070-length-14829-cov-21.263030_pt1 | contig 14829 bp, 13 predicted proteins | sample MGYA00241703_ERZ501378 | MGnify/ENA primary metagenome ERZ501378 (study PRJEB25962, sample SAMEA2042916) | human gut metagenome | biome: human gut; feature: human-associated habitat; material: faeces...
TTCTCCCGAAGGTAAAATAGCCTTGATGGTCTTGAAGTCCTATACCAACTTTTCCGATGCACAACTGATTGAGCATTTAAACGGTAATATTCATTACCAGTTGTTTTGTGGTGTTCAGATTGATCCGCTTCATCCACTAACCAATCCTAAAATCGTTAGTGCAATTCGTCAGGAACTAGCGCATCGCCTTGACGTTGAGCCCCTCCAGCTCATTCTTGCCGAGCATTGGAAACCTTATCTTGAGAACCTTCATGTCTGTATGACCGATGCCACCTGTTATGAAAGTCATCTGCGTTTTCCTACTGATACCAAACTCTTATGGGAAGGTATTGTATGGCTTCATCGTCATCTGTGCAAACATTGCCAGACCTTGCACATACAACGTCCCCGTAACAAGTATCTTGATGTACGCCGTGCCTATCTTGCTTATAGCAAACTGCGTAAACGCAGGAAATCACAGACTCGTATGATTACACGAAGGTTACTTCAGTTATTGGAATTCAATACTGCCAACAGATAATCCAAATGATCGCCTGTCATAATATAACAGGCATTGTTCATTACATAATTGTTGGCATCATATGCAAAAGCCATTTGGTTTCCGATTATTTTCCATACAATTTTTGGCTTAGAAAAATCCTCCCAATAACTGATGCTATCTTGTGTTTCAAACCACTCGTTACTAGTTTTCTTTCGGGCTTTTATTTTTTTGCCATTAACAATATGAGTTTCTCCTGTTTGTTCTAAACGCTCTATGCCAATTGACAGAAGATAATTTTTCACCGCAGGATAACTTTCTATATCATAATGCCGCGAAGGAAATGTGGCTATAATCCACAAGTCCGCCCATTCATATTCATATCTCTTGATATCCCTGCCACGAAGAATCGGTCGTATAAGTTCAGCCGTCCGAACACGTTCATCTTCTGTTTGACAATTCGCTAGTATCTCATCACGCTTTTCGGTAGAAATGATAAAAGCATCATTGAAACCAGTTTTTATCCCATAGTTGATTTGGATGTTCCAATCCTTCAAGGGTATTCCCACAGACTCAATCTTCTGCTTGATGCTCTGTTCAATGGGAGACAATATCACCCATGGGATAGAATCTGCAAAGTTACACTTCACGCCTTGTTGCTGCACGAAATCGCTCAAATTATTCAAGCCATTCGAATCTTGTACCAAACAAGCTTGTGTGTTAAAAATATTTGCTGCTTTTTGAGATAAAAGAATATTTGCTTCTACCGTTATTGCATCGAATATTTTTATACCTGCAAAATCTACCAACATAATAGGATTGGTCTTGCTTGCGAAATAACCTCGCAAGGCTTCACCATACCCTGCACGCATCCATTTATTAGACGTGATATAGCAAAGAAAACCATTGGGAGTAAGCAGGTTCATACCCAACTCATAGAAGAGGCAGTAAATATCACCAGTGCGTGCATAAGTTATGTAACCCATGCATTCTAATACATCGGCACTCTTACCCATAGATTGTAACTGAATGTAAGGTGGATTGCCAATGATACAGTCAAATCCCAAGAAGTTGCCTTCGGCATCGAGTACTTCTGGAAACTCTATACGCCATTCGAATGCACCAAGATAAATTTTGTTGGAGCGTATTTCCTCAAATATATTTTCTAAAGTCGCAATTTCTTTCTTTAAATCGGCAATGCGCTTGTCCGACGCTTTCTTTTCCTTTTTTGTCGGTTCAAACAGTTGAGGCGCTTGTAAGTTTGCCAACTCAGAGCGGCGTTTGTTCAATCTAACCAATCGTGCATCCCGGCGGTTGATCTCTGTTTTCAGTTTCGACTTGATTTCTGTTATAAACGTTTCCAAATCCTGCTTTTCGCTTTTACTTTGGGCATTTTTATATTTAGCTACAGCCTCCTTATATTGGCTGATGCTGATACTAGACTCTCGCAGTACGGTCTGAATACTGTCTGTCAAAGCGAATCGGTGAAGCAAAGAATTTCCACATTTGATGTTAATGTCGATATTTGGTAAGGTTTCTAAATAAGTGTAATTACTTTCAGCCGTATAGTAAGCATTCTTCAACAATTCAATCCACAGTCGTAGGCGGCAAATCTTCACAGAGTTGGGGTTAATATCAACGCCAAATAAACAGTTCTCAATGATTTGACGCTTCTCCTTGAAAAGAGTTTCCTGCATGCGGCGACTTTCCGCATTGAGTGGGTTGTAAGCAAATAAATTACCTTCGGTATCGGTAACAATCAGCTCGTCATTTTCAATGGCAAGTTGATAGTCCGCTTTGCGGATACGCTTACCGGTAGCATCTACCAAAATACCTAATTCGTATTTCAAGAGTATCAGTTCATTGAGAGCAGACACAAGAAAGTGACCCGAACCAACAGCTGGATCACACAGTCGCAAACTGTTAATTAGTTCATTAGCTTCGACTATATTGTCAATATGGTTGTATAGTTCTATACGGGTGGTACAATTCCAGCCATAATAACCATTAAACTTTTGCAACACGGTCTTGGTGATTGCTTCACGGCACATGAACATAGTGATAAAGCCTGGAGTGAATACTGAACCATCCTTGTGACCATTTATTTTCTCGAATATAAGCCCTAAAACAGAAGCATTGATGAGTGTTTTAGCCTCTTCTTGCACTTCTTCACTGCCTTCGCTCGCAAAGTTATAAGCGTCGAGAAAAGCAAACAAATATTGCAGGGTGGGTAATGCGTTGACTTGTAGATTACGTTTTTTATTTCGTAATACGCTACTCGCCAAGACAGGAAGTACCGTACGTTGTGAAAGGCTGTTTATCTTAATTGTTTTACTTTCCAAATCTGTCACCTCGAAAAGAGAACTGTTAAGATAGGGAACGTAAGCAAAATCACGCATAATGGAGTGTGTGCGGCTGCCCATGTCACGTGCAAGCACTTGGAAAAAGAGTGTGTTGAGATCATCATAGTCATGAATCTTAGTTATTGAAAGAAATTTATAGATTGCATCTCCATTGTGGTATTTCAACATCTGAGCCTCCAACAGTTTCAAGAAAAGGATACGATTCATCCAAGTAATACACAATTCCATTGCAACATTGAATAACCGTTCCTCATAATCATTCCCATACAAACTACCATTTATGTGACGCAAACAATCTTCTGCATCCAGTTGGTTAATAGTATTCTCTAGTAATGAAGCCTCGTCACGCCGTTCCACAGCTTTGCGTACAATCACGGTTTTATTATTCTCTTTGCGTTCCTCAATACCAATAATGTGTAGCAGCTCAGTGTAGAATCCACGGTTGAGCGAATTGCTGTCATTTTGGAACGATAGCTTCAAAAGATGTGTATCGCTGAATATCTTATAAAGTTCGATAAGTTTGCGTGAAGCGCTACTGTCTGTTCTATCAAGCAGGTGTTGATAGTCTTGTAAGTTGAAGTAAGTGTATTCAAGGCTATCTTTCACCTCCTCAATATAGGTTGTTGCAATTTCAGTATAGAAGAAATCGGTTTTGTTACTGGTTTTGCGTCCATCCACAAAGTCTTGAAACTCACGACGTAATTGTTTGTTCTGATAGAATTTGCGTTCAAACTCATGGGCATCAAAAATAAAGAATTCATGAATATTAGTAGCGATGAGATATTTAATATCATTGTTCTTCTTATTGACACGTTCTTTAAGATAGTATAGCAATAATTCCTGCAAAGCCTTACGATTAAGATTGTCATTAGAAATCATCTCACCTTTGTTGGTGGTACTCTTTACTTCAATCAATAACCCTATATTGGACTTGATAGTTTTATCCAATCGGATAGCCAAATCAATATCTTCTTCGGGAGCCATGTAGTATGGCTTGTAGAACGTTTCACTCAGAAAATTACGTAAATGTTCTTTTTGCGTGTGTTCTCTTTGCCCATCCACAATATTGTCTCTCAATGTGCGAAGGGCATTTTTGAATAAGTCAAAATCTGTTGTTTCAATCGCAACCTGTCTATATGCTTTGTTCAAAACTTGATTCGGTTTGAGTAGTCCCATAATGTTTGGTAAATGAGTTAATAAAATACAAAGGTAGTCTAAAAACTTGATAATAAAGAATGAACGTATTGGTTTAACGAAAGTTTGTTCTACTGCCAGCCATTATCAACAAACAATAGCAGCAGTAGATTTGACATGATTCTACTTATTATATTGTAATAGCCAGCCAAAGTAATCTTTTCACATCCGGATCTATCACAGGTTGGATAAGTTGTTAACCTGAAGGTAACCGACCTGATGGTATAGGAACAGGAAGAAGTCTGTAATCATGGCATTTACCCGGATAGAGAAGCCACATTTTTTATTGCCGGACTTCCGGCATTGCCTCATCCATGTGTGAAAAGGAGTTTTTTCTTTCACCACAACGTTCCTTTCACATACCCAAAGGGGGTAGTGGATCCAGACCTGCTTCGGCTTTCTTTTTCCTTCCCATATGACAAAAACCGACTATCCATGACTATTCCTGCCAGTGTGCCGGTCGTGCTTGCCTCTCATGGTTTCTTCCCTTATATTCGCACTGATATTTAAACGAGTTGAAAATATGGAAATATGCTACATCGAGGCCGGTGTCCTTGAGAGGATGCTGGCGCGCGCCGAGAACCTGTCCGCACGTGTGGACAGATTGTATGAGAGAAACCGCTGTAAGGAACCCGGAGAGTGACTGGACGGCCAGGATGTCTGCCTGCGCCTTGACATCTCGCCGCGTACCCTGCAGACTCTCCGCGATACCGGACGGCTGGCGTTCACCCGCCTCCAGCGCAAGTTCTATTACAAGCCCGGGGATGTGGAGAAGTTGATGGTCTACGTCGGCATCAGACGTAAGGAGAAGGAGGTGAGAGAAAGAAGGAAGAACGGAAACCTTTAAAGAGCGGAAGAGATGGAAGGCATTATCGACAAGGAGAACGAACGTGTCCGCAGGTTCTTTGCCCTGCTGGACGACATGGAGAAAAAAGTGGAACGTCTTGCCCGTGACAACCGTCCTCCCTTCAACGGGGAACGGTTCCTGACCGACAGGGAGCTTTCCGGGATGTTGAAGATCAGCCGCAGGTGCCTGCAGGATTACAGGGACCAAGGACGGATTCCCTATATCCAGCTTGGCGGGAAGATCCTGTACAGGCAGTCGGACATCGAGAGGCTGCTGGAGGAGAACTATCACCCTGCATTGGTATAATATCGTATTTAAGTTTAAGGATTGTCGCCGGAATTGCATTTACGATTCCGGCGGCAGTTTTTATTTAGCCTGCGGCTTCCTTGCCGGCCGCGGGCTTTCTTCTTTCCATCAGCCGGTTCATGTCCGAGGATATCTTCCGGTCGGTGACCTGGGCGTAGACCTGCGTGCTGTCGATGTTCGTGTGGCCCATCATCCTGGCGATGCTCTCTATCGGAATACCTGCGGTCAGTGTCAGGGTCCCGAACGAATGCCGGGCCATGTGGTAGGACAGGTTCTCTTTCATGCCTAATGCCACGCCCATTCCATGTACCTCATACCAGAGGACGTCGCGGACCGGCAGCGGGAATACCGGCCTGTCGTCATCCGTGGTGTTGTAAAGCTCCAGTATCTGTCCGGCTATGGGATGCAGCGGGATGAACGCCTCCACGTCCGTTTTGGCGCGGCGGATGCGGATATACCTTCTTCCTTCCGAAGTCGTTCCGATGTGACGGGGATGGAGAGCCCTCGTATCCGCGTAGGCCAGACCGGTCAGCGAGGAGAAGATGAACGTCCTGCGTGCCAGCTCCATCATCGGGTCGGGCAGCGGGGTTTCCATCATCCGCTTCAGTTCACTGCGGCTGATATGCCTTAGTTTAGGTGTTTCTTTCCTCTCGTATGCCACGTCCTCTATCGGATTGGCTCTTAGTATTTCCCGGTCCACGGCGATGTAGATGAGCCGGTTGAGCCAGCACAGGCAGTGGTTCACGTGTCCGTTCCTGTGTCCCAGTTCCTTCTTGAGAAAGACCTTGAACGATTCGGCGAACTCCTCGGTGATGTCCGAAAAGGTGATGTCCTTCATCCCGCGGGATTCGATGAACTGCCTGAGGTTGAGCTGGGTGGTCTTCGACTGGCGGTAGGTGGAAGTGGAGTTGATCTCCTTGGAGCGGACCCTGAGCCGTTCGCGTTCCACCTCTCCGGCCTGCAGGAGGTATTCCGGTACGGAATTGGCGCCTGACACGGTGGTCTTGAGCAGTTCGGCCGTGACCACTCCCTGGTTCCTCAGCAGGTTCCCGTACGCCTCTTCCAACCGGCTGCGGAAGGCGGCAAGGCGGTTGTTCTCCCTGGCTGTTTTGATTTCACACTTCTTGCTGTCCCAGTCCCCGGGTTTGCAATAGACGCCTGTCGTGACTGCCGATTTCTTTCCGTCGATGCTGATCCGGCAGAGGACGGCGGTCGTGCCGTCCGATTTCACCTTGTTACGGTTGATGTAGAATAAGAGCTTGAATGTACTGCGCATGATAATGATTGTTTAGGGATTAAAGGATAAGTTTCAAATCGCGGGTTGCCTCGACGAACCTGTCCATGTCCTCGAACAGTCGCTTCGGAGTTACACGTAGGCTCGGCAAACAACGCCTTTCCGCTTTACAGCGGTAGGTTTTCGCTTACCTGCCCCCGAACCGTACTTACACGTCTCCATGTATACGGCTCTCCATCTGTAACATCATCTTACTTGACACATCTCTGGATTTTTGCGTTACACTCCGCACATACGACCAAAGTCTTTCTGTACATATAGAGCATTTTGCGTTCCCAGTCATTTTTACCTTTTAACTCTTTGAGTGTGCGGACATGGTGCATTACCACTTCTCCGTGCTTGCCACATAGTTCGCACGTTTTTGTTGTAAGCCTTTCTATCAGACTCAACGATGGCGTTTTGAACATGTACGGCAGATTGTCACTTGGGGCTGTTTCACAATCCGTTTTGCGGGCATATCCCTCATTATAGAATACCCTGTACTTGGTTTCTCCTCCCTTGTTTACAAAAGGCACTGCAAAGAGATTGTCCTTGCGGTATCTTTCAATGACTTTTCTCACTGACATATTCAGCTTTTGAGCAAGAGTTTTGTACATGGAGAACTTCATAATACAGCCGAAAGAGCGTCCCAAAGCCGATGCATTGTTTGCTATTGAGTAATAGTTGTAGAACCCTCGTATTTCGGTATTAAACCGAGATACAATCTCGTGCGCTTCATTGTCAATCATATAAGTCCTGCCTTTTGACACCCATGTCTCCTTGCCGTGTTTGGTGACAACTTTCATGGCTTCGAGGCTGAGCAACTTGTTCTTGATTACTTCTCTTGAAACGTGTAGTATCACATTCCCGTTGAAGTATCTGCGCACTGTTCCGTTACTGTTTCTCTTTGTGGCATAGTCTTTACGGACATATATTTCGTAACCCAAAAATTTTGCGCTGTCTTGTGCATTTGTAATCAAAGTCTTTTCCTGTGACATCTCCAGCCTTAACTTTTCCTGCATAAACTTAGTGATGTCAGCTTTGATTGTCTCACATTCGTTTTTCGTTCCGATAACTCCGATAAGGAAATCATCGGCATAGCGCACGTATTTCAACCTGCGAAAGTTTACATCCATATCATTGCCACTTGGCATTGTAAGTATCAGCTTCTGCTTTTCGTGCAGTTCTTCTACCATCCTTGTTCTTACGTTTACATCCTCTACTTCATTTATCCTACGTTTTAGGTAGTGTACTCTGCTGTTGAGTTTGCAAATATCCTTGTTGCGGCTTCTTGCTGTCCCTTTATTGAATTTGTTGGCATATTCATCCATGTACTTATCGAACTTGTCTAGGTATATGTTTGCCAAAATAGGGCTTATGATACCACCTTGCGGTGTCCCTGAATAAGTCTTGTTGAATTGCCACTCTTCCATGTACCCTGCATTGAGGAATTTCCGTATCAGACGAAGAAATCTGTCGTCTGCTATTCTGCCTTTCATTATTTCTATCAGCACATTATGGTCTATGTTGTCAAAGAAGCCTTTTATATCTCCCTCAATGAACCATTTTGCACCGTTGAAATTGTTTTGTAGACTTTTCAGTGCTGTGTGGCAGCTTCGGTTGGGTCTGAAACCGTGCGATGTCCACTCAAAGTGTCCCTCATATATGGCTTCAAGCACCATTCTTACTACCTCTTGAACCAATTTGTCTTCAAAAGACGGTATTCCTAGCGGACGCATCTTCCCATTCTTTTTCGGAATGTAAGTTCTCTTTGCAGGATTGGGACTATAAGTCTCATCCTTTATACTCTCTATGAGTTTGTTTATCCTATCAATGCTCATTTCATCCTCAGTTTTGCCATCTGTGCCGGGTGTCATGTTGCCCGGCTTTGCATACATACGTTGGTAGGCGACAAAGAACATCTGTTCATTGAATAGAATACGGTAAAGCCTTTCGTATTTATACTCGGGCTCATTGCTGTGTCCAGCTAAAATGTTTAATACTTGCTCTGGATTTCTCATACGTCTCTCACGTTTTCCGTTGTTTGTATTAAAGTTACAGACTACTTCCCTTCGCCATGTACAAGGCTTTCCCTTGCTCAGACTACTACGGAAGTTCCGTTACCATATCGGATATTCAAAAGCTTTCTTTATAGCTGTTTGTTCCAGCGTTCCGACTTAGGTAATCCCCAGTTAGTTCTCTTAATAACTATTAGCACGACATACTGTCGGATGCGACTTTCGTTCTTGTCCGCTTATTGCGGCTGTGTCATAGTCGGTTCTTTATGCTCTGCACTAACGCACAAAATAGGCAGAGTACTATGAAACAACGTATGTATAATAGTCTTCCGTTGTTGCAAGATTTGGTACCACTGAACTATCATTCAACCAATCAAGGCTTCATCCTTATGTATGTCTTTTCGTCTTGCCCCTCAGTCGCCACCTGACTATTAGTGGACTTGGAGCTTTAATCAGTATGCTACACTCTCCATCGGGTTTCCCTTTTGGATAAACTGATTGACGATAGGACTATATCGAACCCAATCCTAACTTCTTGCTAAAGAAGTATTTATTAAGCGACCATTCTGGGCGCACGGGCGTAAATTTGTGTGGTCCGGACATTGCTATGTCCCAGCATTTTGCTGATGGTCTCGATCGGCACTCCCTCCTCGAGCGTGACCAATGAGGCGAAAGAATGCCTTCCCATGTGGTAGACAAGGTCCTGGCTCAGCCCTGCCATCAGGCGCAGGGATTTCATATTGGCCCTGAGCGTGTGGTAGTCCTGCGGCGGGAAAAGAGTCTCGCGGGTATCGTCCCGGTATTTCTCAATCAACGCGACGGCTTCCGGAAGCAGCTTGACACGTCCGAGGTAGTCGGTTTTCTTTCGCTGGTATTTCAGCCAGAGGCTGCCCTCGTCATCCCGGAAGAGGTTCTCCCGGGTGATGCTTACCGCATCGGCATAGGCGGTGCCGGTGTAACAGGCGAAGAGGAAGAGGTCCCGGGTGATGACATGTGACCTGCGTTTTTCCGGTATCTCCAGATCACGCAGCTTCTCGAAATTCTCACGGCTGAGTGCTTTCGGTGTTGTCTCCTTCTGCTTGGGCAGCTTGAAGTGGCAGAAATGGTATTTCTCCGAGTGGCCCTCCTTGTAGGCGATGCGGCAGATCTTTTTCAAGATGGCCAGGTAGCCGCGAAGCGTGTCCACGGCATATCCCTTTTCCAGAAGGATGAAATCCTGATAGTCGCGGATGAACTGCTCGTTGAGCTGCCCGAAGACAAGGTCCGGAACCTTGAATTTCGCCTTGATGAATTCGGAAAGCGTGCGGTAGGTGAAGAGGTAGGTCGAGAGTGTGGTGGGCGCACGGTCCACACCGACACGGGCCTTCATTTCCCCGTTATGCCGGTCGAGAAGTTTGAGCAGGGTCATCTGCATGCCCGCGTTACCCTGGAACATGTCCCTGACCGCGGCGGCATCGAAATCCCTTTTTCTTTCCATGAGGGAATTGAAGGCCGAGTGTACGGCAAGCAGCAGTCTTTCTATTTTTTCATTGGTCTCCACCGCTTCCCGGCTCTTGCCGTTCAGCCGGCTCTCACGCGCGTTCCACAGCCCGGGGGTGCAGGAGAGCTTGCAGCTGAACTGCGCCATCGTGCGGTTGAGGGTGATCCGTCCCATGATCGGGGCTTTGCCGGTCTTGTCCGGCTCGCTCTTTTTCAGGTAGAGCAGCACCTTGAATTTTTCCACTTTCATAACGCTCTTTTTTAGGTTGTAAAAATACTCCTTTGAAAAGCGTCCTTTGGCATGCAAAACATTGAGAAACAGTGAATACAAATCCGCTTTGTTCTTATCGGTAAAAATTCGGTTACCTGCCGTCGTTTCCGAAACAGGCGGCTAACAGTCTGGTAACTGAAACGTCGCAATATTTTGTTTTCTTTTGCAGGTCTGTCTGTTCTGCAATTCTCGCAAAATGCTTAATTATAAACGTTTTACGTTTAATTATCGTCATTCTGTTTTTTATTGCATTTCTAAATATTACTTACACTGCACGGCATACAGTTGCTACAGTAGTCTTTTTGGCAAATAGAGTTTCGATGGAGAATGTTGCAAAGATCCTTGGACATGCCAATCTTAATATGACAAGACACTATGCGAAAGTTCTGGATCAGTCCATATTGAATGATATGGAAAATGTTGAACGGAGCTTTAGACAATGAAAAAAGAGGCACAAGAAGGAATTGTTTACAAGCTATTCCTTCTTGTGATTTTAAATTTATCAGTTAAAATGGGTGCCGAATATGTTTGTCCGGTTCTTAGCTAATAACTCTTCAATATCACTTTCTTTATAAAGAATTTTTTTACCAATTTGATAATAAGGTAATATTCCAGTACACCTGTATTCGGATAAAGTACGTTTTGAAAGTTTTAATTTTTCCGCAAGTTCAGAGTCTGTTATATACTGTTCATTTTGGAGACTTCTCAATTGATCAGTTTTAAGTGATTTTAAAATCTTCTTTAAATCTTGGATTCGGTTAAAGAAATCGATGATTTCTTTATCATTCTTTGTCAGTATTTTTCCCATATTGCTGTTCCTTAATTAGGTTCATGACTTCTTGTCTATGATAGTACGTTTTGCGGCCAATCTGAGTGAATGTAATATTTCCACGGTTCTTTAAGTACTGTAATGTTCTGAGTGAAATATTTAGTATTTCGCATACTTCTTGATTATCTAACCATTCATTTAGCTGACAATTAGGGTGTTGATTTCGCAATAATTTGAATTCTTTTTCTAGATCAAATAATGCATCTAGCATTTCTTGAAATGTTTTTGCTTCAATATTAACTATTTCCATATTTGGTATTTTAGGATTGTTGGGATAAAGGTAATTGCAGCAATATATATTATGTTTGATTGCTTCATCAGATAGCATCAAAATTCATTAGATGTCATGGAAGTTAATCATGTTAACCGATACTTGATTTCCGTATTATATAGTTTACACTTTTGGTTTACACTAATATTTAGACATTATTCTGTATGTTTTGGATTATCAGCAGTTAAGCAGTAATATTAAATAAATATGAACTATGTGGCATACTATTTTCACTATTATAAGTACATACTCTTAGAGTGCGCACAACGGGAGTATCGATTTATTCACTTAAACATTGGAATTATGTCATATATAGATAATGAGATACTCGAAAAACTGATAGGTACAATGGTAGAGGGATTTGCTCGCATTGAAAAGAAACTGGATCAGATGAACCGTCTGAAAGAATGTATGAACGGAGATAGACTGCTTGATAATGTCGATTTGGCAGAACTCCTTGGTGTGTCACAAAGAACTTTGGCACGTTACAGGCAAGAGGGCAAGATTAAATATTACTCGGTGGAAAAGAACGGGAAATCATTCTATCTCGCCTCAGAGATACAGAGTTTCCTCCTCCAGCGTGGTAAGGATAAAAGTTGTTAATGGAATGGATGTGATACTGGCACATGGAAAATAAGTATAATGAACAGTAGAAAATGAGTAAATGAGACGATACCAATTCTTTGAATTGAAATAAAATAACAATCAGACAGACTTCGCAAACTATTTATATATATAGTTTGCGAAGTCTGTCTGATTGTTTTGAAATGTTTTTTATTTAAGATTCTTGTCTATATATTATTAATGTACATATTATCAGAAAGATAGTGTTGAAAAATGTGAAGATCTTGAAACGAGGGTTTCGTCTTACATCCATAAAAAGCTTCATCATCACTTTGTACCAGTTTAAATACACCATCTTCATAAATTAAAGTTACTAATATAGGTGACCTATCTTTAAATATGTATACTTTTTCATATACATTTTTATTAACTAGGCCATATACAGTCTTAATAGAATCCTTGTATCCAAACTGTTTCAATACACTTTCATCTAATGGAATTGGTTTTATCTGTTCCCATTTATCTTCAGTATCAATCTTAATTATATCTTTTCTTTGATTTACCAAAATAATGGTGTTATTTTCAATATCGATATTCTCAACTTTGGCTTGTTCAGTAGTTGTGTTTTTGAGAAAATGGATATGTACATAGTCTCCTATTCTTAAATTTTCTGCGTTCATAAAAAAGTTATGTTTTTCTTCTCAAATATACAAATAAAAAATGAATAAGCAAAAGGCTACTTTTGGAAAAGATATTTCAGATGTAAATAATAAGCAGCAAATAGAATAAGTGACCGTATTCTGATGGAAAGATGATACGGTCACTTCCGTCATTACACCGGGATTGCGGTCATTTTCAATGTATCCAGATTGACATAGACACCGCGATACAGTGTCTTTCCTTCCTTGAACATTTTCCAGAGCAGATCACATCCGATATGTGCCAGTGTGGAGTTGATGAACAGATCCTGTTTTTCCAAAGCTTCCGCCAGTGAACAGCTCGGCCCCGATTCCTTTTCCTTGATTTTTGCATAGTCCACTTCCTCGGTGATGACATTCATTTTAGGCATGGGAATATATTCCTGTGAAGAAGGTTGGAGAACTTTCTCACGTACCGTCCCGATGATGACCTGTCCTTTTGTCTGGCTGTTCCCGAAATCCATCCAGTATATGGGAGCCGAATGGTCACTGAAGTTTTCTTTGCGGACTTTCTTCAGGAACTTCCAAAGCGTAAGACGTGAACGTATATTGTCCGTACAGGTTATGATGATATTTGCTGTGCTGTCTTCAGAAAAATTCCTGGTAGGAAAACATTGCGGTTCGGCAGTCCATGCGTATCCGAAGAAACGGTTGATGCGTGTGACTAGTGATACGGCTTTGTTCAGTCCCTGTTCTGTTTCACTGAAAAGCTGGCGTCCTATATTGGCCTGGCTTACTGTGTCGGGATCGAATACGGTGACATGCAGTCCCGGATGGCCCAATGCTTGAAGTGCCATGCTCATACGTGCCAGATTGGTTATCACTTGTGAGCCTGTACCTCCGGCTCCGATGACGAATACTGTTACCGGATGACGCGGATTGAGCAGGTAGCGGTCGGTAAAATGTATCTTTTTCATGGAAGTATGTCTTTAAGTTTTTTATTCATGGGCTTGAGTTCGTTCATGTCGAACGGATTGTTTCTTATGTTCTCGGTGACGATGACAAGATTTGAAACGGTAGGATTGACATTTCCTCCAAGATGGGAGAATTCAGTCAGCCAGAACCGTTTTTCCCAGTATTCCAGCAGGGAAAGGAAAGTCGGGTTTTGTGGCTTTTCCAGAGAACTGCTGCCAAGGCAGACACTTGATCCGGTCACGTTGAAGAACGGGGCACGGAACAGCGGAGTTGTCTCCACCGGACGTTTTCCCTTGAAGGCGAATACGTCCATGCTTCCGTTTTTTACATGATAAACAATTCCCGGCAGATTGAATATGCCGTCCTGTATATTGAGATCCTTGTGAAAGAACATCTGTCTCTTTCCGGGCGGATTGTACCAGATATATTCTTCCTGTCCTTTTCTCGGATTGCAGGCCAGCATGTTTTCGGGGATTCTGCCTGCCGGTATCCCGCTCATTTCTTCCGTGTAGGATTCCAGCAGGGTATTCATGAATTCGTATGTGACGGGGATACCTGCCCCCATCTGTCCGCTTTTCCCGATGGGACGCAATTCTATGAAGTATCTGGTGTCAGAATTTCTTCTGTCTTCATACTTGTAGGCTATGATAGCAGCTTTCGGCACCATCATTTTCTGTATGTTTTGGGTCAGTTCATTCATGATGTTTATAAATTATAGGTAACATGTTCTACAAATTTCTCAAACCATCTGGAGAAACGCTCCGGATAGTTGTCCGGTTTGAAAAGTTCCTCTGTTTCCGGTGTGATGAAGGTAAATGATACGGGAGTCTGGTTATATGTTTCCTGACAGTCAGTACTGAAACAGCTTTCCATGTCTTTGGTAACCGTATCCGTGATGGAATATGTAAGCAGAATCTGATATTCGAGCGGTGGCGGCTCGAAATCCCTTTCCTTTTCGCTTGCATAGTCATAGTCATAATTCAAGATATGAGGACTGTCCTTTGCAATCAGGGACATCCCTTCAGTAATCAGTTCCAAAAGTCTTTTTTCCTTATTGCTGGAAGGATTACAGTTGCGGATATGTTCTTCCAGATTCCTACAGAAAGCCCTGGAGTACATCCGGCACAGCTTCCTGTGGATTCTCCCTTTCTCATATGACCTGAAAAGCTTTTCCTTTCTATACAGATTCTTTTTCTCTTCCTCATCAAGCTGTTCAAAGTCCACATAATCGATACAGACTTCCGACATCTCAAAATAAGGGGTATCGGTTATATCCATCATCCTGTGATATTTGATGAACCGTCTGACCACTGATTTCTGTAA
>ENA-OOZA01001081-OOZA01001081.1-human-gut-metagenome-genome-assembly--contig:-NODE-1081-length-14655-cov-2.120000_pt1 | contig 14655 bp, 10 predicted proteins | sample MGYA00241703_ERZ501378 | MGnify/ENA primary metagenome ERZ501378 (study PRJEB25962, sample SAMEA2042916) | human gut metagenome | biome: human gut; feature: human-associated habitat; material: faeces...
GACAGCTTATTTTACGATTCAGGATACATCCTTTGCAAGTGTGATGGATATGAAGTTACAGGATATAAAAATCAATGGTCTTGATAAGAAGGATTACATATTACAGACAGAAAATAATGGATTTATTTTGAAGTCAAAAGGTGATTATGCCCTTCCATATGGACAGACGATCGAGATCACATATACAGTAAAAAGTGGAGTCCTTACAAATGGAAAAGTAATCGATAATACTGTATCTGCATGGGCAGCAGGAATTCCAGAAACAAAGGCATCAAGGCAGGTGTATATCAACTCGCCAAAAAATAATGTGATAAAATCAGCTCCAGTACAGCTTTATAAAAAAGGAGATCATGTAACTTATCAGGCAGTGATCACCAATCCAAATCCGGGAACTTTTATGAGAAATTTGGAGATTCAGGATGAACTTCAGGCAGAAGGGATCAAGATCATACCAGGAACCGTAGCGGTTATATCTGGTGGGAAAAACATTGCATCTGAGTGTAAGATCACATTTGATCCAAGTGGAAGAAGTTATGAGATCATAACACCACTTGCACTGAAAAATGGTACGATTCCAGCAATGGGTTCGGAAGAAGGAAAGAAAACAGGATCTTATGAAAATCTTCGTATGACGGATAAGATAGAGATCACTTATCAGGCAGTGATCGAAGAAGATGGACTCGAAGGACAGGAAGTAAAGAATATCATGTACGCTGCTGCGACAAAAAACAGTAATGGAGATTTGATCCGGGAAGATAAAGAGATTCCGTCAGGAAGCGGGATGGCAGATGAGACGATCAAGGTGAAAGTACCAAAACTGCAAATCACAAAACAATCGGATAAAAAGGTTTATGCAGTAGGAGAAACTGGATATTATAAACTTCATATCACACAAGGAAAAGAAGGCATGACAGCACAGAATGTAAAAGTCGTGGATGAGTTCGAAAAAGAAGGTATGAAGATTCAGAAGATCGAAGTAAAACTTAATGAAAAAGATATCACATCGGATTGCAAGATTGATGCGAAAGACCATCAGTTTACGATTGAAACAGGAAAAGATCTTGGTGAAAATGATGTGATGACGGTAGCTTATCAGGTTGTATTTGAAAAGAGGATTGAAGGAGCCGTGAAGAATACAGCAGTTGTAGGAAGTGATAATACAGAAGATGATCAGAATGAAAATACAGTCGTTGTAAAACCACCTGTGTTAAAGATTGAAAAAAGTACTGCGCATAAGTCTTACAAAGAAGGACAAAGCGGAGAATACAAGATACGTGTGACACAGAGAAATGAGAATATGACAGCACATCAGGTAGTCGTAGAAGATCATTTTGAACAAGAAGGAATGGAGATTTCACAGATCCGTGTAAAATACAATGGGGAAGATATCACCAAGCAATGTGAGATCATAATAGATGAGAATCTTAGAAAATTTAAGATCATCACAGGAAAAGATGTCAGTGACAAAGATGAACTTCTGGTAATATATCAGACAGCATTTAAGAAGATGATCACAGGAGATATCAAAAACATTGCGGAAAGCTATAGTGATGATGCGGATAAAGTCAGAGATGATCAAGTGGTAGTAATGGAAGCTGTACAGCCAGTATTGATGATTACCAAGAAGGTTGATAAAACAACATATAAAGTTGGTGATATCTGCGAGTATCAGCTGGTTGTTACGCAGACGATCAAAGATGCGATCGCAAAAAATATTGTGATCGAAGATCAGCTTTCAAGAAATGGAGCTAAAGTGATCAAGAACAGCATTAAGATTTATGCACCAGATGGGTCAGATATTACCAGACAGTGCACGATCACTGCAGGAGAAAATAAGTATGTCATTGAGACAGGAAAGAATTTATCTTATGATGAATCCATAAAAGTATCGTATCAGGTAAAACTAAAAGAAGCATCACTTTCTGGAAAGACATTAAAAAATACAGCGACAGGAAAAGCAGATTTTGTCAAACCAGTCAGTGCAGTACGTTTAGTGAAGATCAAAAAAGAATCGAAATCAACAGTGACAACGGGAAATAAAGCAGATCGATCCAATACTTCTGAATATAAAAGATCACCAGGAACAAGGGATGCAGCGAGCACACCAAAAACAGGAGATTCCTTCGATGAGAAATGGATTTTTGCATTGTTGGCAGCATCTTTAGGTGGAAGTTTTATATATTGGAAAAAGAAGAAAAAACACTAGTAATTCTAGGGACAAAGCCTTTACGAAACACTGAGGATAAGGTACAATGAAAGAAAAATGTTGGGAGTGAGCGTATATGGCAAAAGATTTTTTCGGACGTCTGGAAGAAACGATTCAGACCACAGGGAAAGCAGCGGCGCAGAAAGCTAAAGAAGTCGCAGATTCCGCAAAAAGACACAATGATCTAAGAGTCGCCAAGAGAGATTTAAATGATCTGTACCGTCAGGTGGGAGAGAAGTATTTTGAAGAACATATGGATTACCCACAGGCAGAGTATATTGACCTGTTTAATCTGATCGAGAAGCTTCGTGGAGATATCGAAATCCTGAAGCAGGAGATTGACGGAGGAGACGACGAAGCGGCGGAAGAAGATATCGAAGATATCGAGGAATAAACTATTAACAAACACAACAAAACAGTGAAAGAAGCTTGTAAAGATTTATCTTTATGAGCTTTTTTTCATTTAGGAGGAATTTATGATAGATACAATTGGAATGACAGATATTGGGAATGGGAGACCATCCAATCAGGATGCTTATCTGTTGCGTCAGAAGGAAAAGAACGGAAAGCTTTATCTGCTCGCAGTCGTCTGTGACGGCATGGGAGGTTTGAAAAAAGGAGAGATTGCCAGTCATTATATCGTGGAAGTATTAAAACAATGGTTTGACGAAACGTTGTTTGATGGATTAGAAACTATGGGAATTGATATGATCGAGCAGAATCTGATCGATCTGATCCGCAGGATCAACCAGAATCTTTTGTTAATGAGTCGTCGGATGGAAGAAACAAAATCCATGGGAAGCACATTAACCTTATTGTTTGTTGAAGAACATGAATTTTTTGTTTTAAATGTCGGTGATTCGAGAACTTACTGGTTTGACAGGGACCGTAAATTTGTAACGACAGATCACACTCTGGTAGAGTTGGAACTGCGTGCTGGACATCTCACAAAAGAACAGGCAAAAAAAGATCCGAGAAGACATATTTTGATTCAGTGTGTAGGTGTGACAAAAGATATCCGAATTGACTGTTACAAAGGCAGATTAAATCCAGGAATGGAGTTTTTATTATGTACCGATGGATTTTATGGGCTGCTTGAGGAAGAAGAAATCTATCAGGTAGAGGCATCAAAAGAACAGATCAAAGAATGGGTGCAGAAATGTTTTCAGAAAGTAAAAAGAAGAGGAGAATTAGACAATCTGTCCTGTGTGATCGTCAAAGTTCCGAACAAGAAATAGGAAAGATTTATCACCAACGTTATCAAGTCCGAAAAATACTTGGAGAAGGCGGAATGGGTAAAGTTTTTCTTGCACTGGATCAAAAGACAGGAAAAGAGGTTGCTGTGAAGATCGTAAAGGATCAAAAACAGTGGGACAGGGAGAGGGTGATCTTGCAAAAATTAAAACATACCAAAGGTGTGCCGGAATTATTTTTTGCAGGAAAGGAAAAGGAACTTTTTCTGGTGATGGAATATATTCTTGGAAATTCGTTAAAACGATATGGCAGAGTCTGTGGAAAACTTTATAAAAAGAAAAGTTTATTGTGGATGATCAAGATCTGCAAAGTGCTGAATAAGATTCATGAACAAGGAATCATTCATATGGATCTGAAACCGGAAAATATCATGCTTGATCGATCTGGAAATATATACTTGATCGATTTTGGAGCGGCATTGTTTGCGGGAGAAAAATTAAGTGGATATGGAACCAAAAACTATGCATCGAAAAAACAGGCAAAGACAGAAGAAAGAGCAGACATTTATTTTGATATATATAGTTTAGGAAAAACAATGGAATCTTTATTGAAAGCAACAGATGCTGTCCAAAAGATCATAGAAAAATGCCTGATCGATGATGATGCAAAAAGATATCACAACACAAGGCAGATTCAGGCAGATTTTGAGAGAATATTGAGAATCTGTCGTATGAAGAAAGGGTTCATGGTGGTGATTGCTGTTTTTTGTATCCAGAATCTCTGGAATCAGATACAGAGGGAAGAGCAAAGAGAGAAAGAAGTCATTGTACAGAAAAAGTCTCAAAGAGAGATAAAAAAGGCAATGGCTTATTTTTATGGAACGGATCAGATACAAAAGAATACACAATTGGCACGAGCGTATCTTGAAAGATGTAGAGGGATGAAAAAGAATGTGTCATCGTATTTGGTGCTTTTAGATGTTTTAGATGGCAGGAGAAATGATATAAGTGCGGAAAAACTTATGAAGATCGTACAGGATTGTCAGACCGATGTGCATGATTTCTGGTCGGCATATTTTTATCTTCATTTTTATACAGTAAATACAGCAAAACTGTCAGAGAATGTATGGAAAGAAGCAGAAAAAATGTTAGAACAGATACAAAAATATCCACAAAAGGAAGAATATCAGAAATTAGTGGAAGCAGACCGGATCAATTTATATGAAAGAGAAGCAGAAAAAGGAGATGATAGAAAGTTTTTAGAGGAAACAGACCGAGTTTTCAAAGAAAATTTTAAAGGAGATCCTGCATGGAAATTGTATGAAAGAAAGCTTGTTTATCTGGAATCAAAACAGCCAGATATCAGCAGGGAGTTTGAACGATTTCTAAAGAAATATCCAAAAGTTATGGATGCCTATGTGGAGTATAGTATTTATTTATGCAGGAACAATAAAATGACACAGGCACAAAGGGTCTATAGGGAAGGTAGAAAACGGACAGGAATGACAAGCAAAAGAGCAGAGGAATTGAGGAGGAAACTTGGGTTATGATCAGAAAATATAAGATATATATCATCATGGGAATCACAGTACTTCTTCTTTTTATGGTTTTACCGGTCGATACGAAGGGAGATTGGGAAATCCCTTGGGATATTACTCTGGAAGGAGAAGGGAATGATCCTGCATTTCGAAGCAGTACAGTGATGGAAATATTTCTAAAAAATGGGACAGCACCAAAGGATATTACAGTTTTCGTGAATCAACAGAAAATAAATCCAATCTGGGATTACGAACAAAGTACACAGATCAGTTTTCAGGAAGAAGGGATTTATAAGGTTCATATTGTTCATAAAAATGGATATGAAGAAATAAGGCAGGTTATGGTCGAATTAAATAATCCAACAACAGCCAAGATCACAGCGGGAGCGTATACTCCAGGAGCATGGAGCAAAAAGAATGTGGTATTGGAAGCTTATGGAGCCAAAGCAGTTTCTGATATTCAATTTTATGAATATAAAATAGGACAAGATGAATGGAAGCAGATGAAAAATAACAAGTTAGAGATCAGCAAAGATTTTGATGATCTTGTTTATATCAGAGCAGTTTCAAAGGCTGGAAGAGAAGGAGTGATCAGTCAGATTCCAGTGAGAGTATGGAAACAAAAACCAGAACTTGCAAAGATCCAATGTGATCAGGAACCTATTGGTGGATGGTATTCGAAAATTCCTGTTTTCTCATATGATCTGAAGGAAAAAGAAGGACCACAGGTGCATCTTTATGCGCAGCTTACAGATTTGAAGACAAAAGAGAGACTGACAGGAATCGATCAGATTCCTAGGATCAGGAAGGATGGAAGATATCAGCTTGACATCTATACGAAAGATGAATCTGGAAATCGATCAGAACAACTCTACCAAACGACTTGTTTTGTGGATACAGATAATCCAGAGATTTTTGTTCGCTATCAAAATCCAAGATCAAAAATTTTAAAATACCAGAAAGCTCAGATCATAGTTAAGGATGAAAATCTGAAAAAGGGAAATATGATCTTAAGAACATCGGGGAAACAGGTAAAGCCATGGAAGTTGAAAGGTGATCATTATGAAACAGAAGTTATATTTTTAAAGGACGGAAAACAGACATTGTCTGTTCAGGCAGAAGATCTGGCAGGAAATAAGATGATCATACAGGAAAAGTCGTTTATCATTGATACACAAAAACCAAGGATTAAAATTCAAGGAATTGACAATGGAAGATCATATTCAAAGCCTGTAAAAATTCAAGTAGATGTGAAAGATCAAAATCTGAATCCAGATAAGACATATATTTATCTTAACGGAAAGAAGATGAATTCCGTTATGATCAAAAAGGATGGATATTATACCATTGATGTGAAAACTGAAGATCTTGCAGGAAATCAAAATAGGTGCAGCAGAAAATTTACTGTCAATCAAAAAGGCATACAGATTCATTTCCTGCAGGAGGATTTAAAGGAAAAACAGATATCAACAAAAAATCTGAAGCCAGGATTTCGCATTGAAAGTCTGGAACCAGTGCAGGTAATGGCATTTCTTGTGAATGGGCAAAAAAAGGAATATCAATGGAAAGAAGATAAAGTTTATATAAAAGATCCTATCACAGAAAATGGGAAATGCAGTGTCAGTCTGCATGTAAAAGACAGTGCCGGAAATGAAAAAACAAGTGAAGAAATACAGTTTTTTTATGACACACAAAAACCGGTGATCAAAATAGAAGGGCTTGATCAGAAATCTGAATGTGAATATGGAAAACAGATCGGCATCCTTTTGGAAAATAAAACAGATCAGTGGGAGAAGGTTATTTTGGATGGAAAAGAACAAAAACTGGAACATCATAAGATCACATGGAAAGAATTGGCTCCTGGAAAGCATATTCTTCATCTGAAAGCAGTGGATCAGGCAGGAAATAAAACTGATCAAAGGATCACATTTAAGATCACAAAAGTCCTTCCAAAAGCAGTGAAACAAATTGTGATAAAACAAGATAAAATACCATCAAAAAAAGATGAAAAAAAACAAAAATATCCCAATTTATGGCTTTTATTTCTCATAGGAACAAGCATTTTCGTATCTGTAAAAATGTTTTGTAGTTATAGGAAATCCAGGCATTCTTGAATCTTTTTCATTCTATGTTATAATAAAGGTTACGTATATAGTTCAATCAAATGGAGGAATGGATATTATGGCAGAAGAAGTAAAAGAAACAAGAGAAGATTTCGAAGCACAGTTAGAAGAATCTTTAAATAAAGCATCAACAAATGAAGACGCAGTATGGAACCGTTTAGAGCAGATGAAAGAAGATGGGGATGTTCTGGCATTGACAGTTGGCGGTGTTGTAAATGGTGGAGTTATCGTTTATGTCGAAGGAATCCGTGGATTTATTCCAGCATCTTTATTATCAACAAAATATGTAGAAGATCTGAACGTATGGTTACAGAAAGATGTGGAAGCAAAGATCATCACAGTAGAACCAGAAGAACAGAGACTTGTCTTATCTGCAAAAGCTGTTGAGAAGGAAAAAGAAAGAAAAGAACGCGAGAATAAGATCAATGAATTAAAAGTTGGTACAGTTGTAGAAGGTACAGTTGAAAATATCATGCCATATGGAGCATTTGTTGATATCGGTGATGGAATCAGTGGATTAGTTCATATTTCACAGTTAAGCCAGAAGAGAGTAAAATCTCCAGAAGAAGTTGTGAAAGAAGGAGATGCTGTTACAGTTAAGATCATTAAAGTCGCAAATGGAAAAGTAAGTTTAAGTATCAAAGCATTAGAAGATGATAAAGAAGCAGCTAAGAAAGCAGAAGAAACTGGTGTGGAATACACAGAAGATGCAGCTGGAACAAGTCTTGGTGACTTACTTGCAAATATCAAATTATAGGAAGGAACATATATGGCAGGATCAGGTTTTGGCACAAATTTTCGAATTACAACATGGGGGGAAACTCATGGTGCAGGCGTAGGTGTCGTGGTAGATGGATGTCCGGCTGGATTACCTCTTGAGAGAGAAGATGTTCAGAAATATCTGGACCGCAGAAAACCAGGGCAGTCAAAGTATACAACACAGAGAAAAGAAGGAGATCAGGTTGAGATTCTTTCTGGTATCTTCGAAGGAAGAACAACAGGGACTCCGATCTCCATGGTTGTATATAACAAGGATCAGAGGTCTAAAGATTACAGCAATATCAAAGATATTTACCGTCCAGGACATGCAGATTTTACATTTGACATGAAATATGGATTCAGAGATTACCGCGGTGGCGGCAGATCTTCTGGACGAGAGACGATTGGACGTGTAGCAGCAGGAGCTGTAGCAGCGAAAGTTTTGAAAGAACTGGGAATTGAGATCAAAGCTTATGCAAAAGCGATCGCCGGAATTGAAGTATCTAAGGATCATTTTGACTTTGCGGAGATGAATAACAATCCATTTAACATGCCAGATAAAGAGGCAGCAAAACTTGTACAGGAGAAAGCAGACCAGATGATCAAAGAGATGGATTCCATCGGTGGTATCATTGAATGTCAGATCACAGGAATGCCAGCTGGAATCGGGGAAACCGTTTTTGATAAACTGGATGCAGAACTTTCGAAAGCCATTATGTCCATTGGATCAGTAAAAGGCTTCGAGATCGGAGATGGATTTGAGGCTGCCAACCTGCGAGGGTCAGAGAATAATGATGATTTTATCTGTGTTGATGGGAAGATAGAAAAAGAGACAAATCATTCTGGAGGAGTTCTTGGAGGAATGAGTGATGGAAGTGCGATCGTATTCCGTGCAGCCATCAAACCGACACCATCGATCGCACAGACACAGAAGACAGTCAATCGTGATCTTGATAATGTAGAGATTGAAATTCATGGCCGTCATGATCCAATGATCGTGCCAAGAGCTGTAGTTGTGGTAGAATCAATGGCAGCTGTTACGATTCTTGATGGAGTTTTAAAGAATCTTGGTGCAACAATGGATAATATTAAGAAAATTTATGGTGAATAAGAATGTATGAATTAATCAAAAAAGACGGAAGAGCAAAAAGAGGCCGTTTAACAACGGTCCATGGTGTGATCGAAACACCAGTATTTATGAATGTCGGGACTGTGGCAGCGATCAAAGGTGCAGTCAGTACAGATGATCTCAAAGATATTGGAACACAGGTGGAGTTATCTAATACATATCATCTGCATGTAAGAACAGGAGATAAGCTGATCAAGGAATTTGGAGGGCTGCATAAGTTTATGCACTGGGACCGCCCAATCCTTACAGATTCTGGCGGATTTCAGGTGTTTTCATTGGCGAAGCTTCGTAAGATCAAAGAAGAAGGCGTTTCTTTTGCTTCTCATATTGATGGAAGAAAGATTTTCATGGGACCAGAAGAAAGTATGCAGATCCAGTCAAACTTAGGATCAACGATCGCGATGGCATTTGACGAATGTCCGCCACATCCTGCAACAAGAGAGTATATGCAGAATTCTGTTGACAGGACAACGAGATGGCTTGAGAGATGTAAAAAGGAGATGGACAGACTTAACTCGCTTGATACTACGATAAATAAGTCCCAGCTTCTTTTTGGAATAAATCAGGGCGGAACTTTTGAGGACATACGAGTAGAACACGCAAAGAGAATATCAGAGCTTAACCTTGACGGTTATGCACTTGGAGGGCTTGCAGTAGGTGAAAGTCATGAAGAAATGTATAGAATCCTTGAATCAGTGGTACCTTATTTACCACAGAATAAACCAACTTATCTTATGGGAGTTGGAACACCAGATTATTTGATAGAAGCAGCTCTAGCAGGAATTGACATGTGTGACTGTGTGTTGCCAACTAGAATTGCAAGAAATGGTACAGCGATGACTTGGAATGGTAAGGTTGTTATAAGAAATGCAACGTACGAAAAAGATTTTACTCCACTAGACCCAGAATGTGATTGCTATACTTGTAAAAATTATACAAGAGCATATATAAGACATCTAGTAAAAGCGAATGAAATATTAGGGGTAAGATTACTTTCAATACATAATTTAAGATTTTTAACTAGATTAATGGAAAATATTAGAACAGCCATAGAAAATGATTGTTTAGGAGATTTTAGAACAGAATTTTATAAAAAATATGGATATGAAGACTAAAGAAAAGAAAGGGGCGTAAATACAATGGAATTATATTATGAAGAAGAAAAACAAACAAAGAAAAAGTCAAAAGCTCCTATATTTATAGGAATATTTATAATTTTACTTGTTTTACTAACAACGATAATATTTTATGCAATTATGTATATAAAAACATCTGTATTAAAAGTAAAAATAAATGGTGTTTCACAAAATGATTTTGGAAAATTAATTCAAATGACAACTACAAATGATAATAAAACAGAAATGTATTTTCCAATAAGAAAAATTGCAAAATATTTTGGATATTCAGATTATGCAGGTGATTATTCAACAAAGTCTGAAGACAGCACAAAATGTTATGTGGATAGTGGAGAAGAAATAGCATTATTTACAGTAAGTTCAAATACAATAATTATTTCAAGAGATGGATTCCCAATAGAACAAGTAGAAATTGACAAGAAGGTTGTTGAAAAAGACGGAGAATTATATACAACTGAAGATGGAATTGAAAAAGCATTTAATATAATTTTTGAATATGCAGAAGACACAAAAACAATTAATATATATACACTAGATTATTTAGTTACAGCATATCTTCAACAATATAAATTAGATGAAAAAAATGGTCCTGAAACAATTAGTGATAAAAAAGCAATATTAGAAGGATTATTGATATATCAAACAGATGATTCTAACAAAAAATATGGAGTAATGAATGTATCAACAGGTAAAAATGTTTTAGAGGCTAAATATGATCTAATTTCATATTTTCCATATTCATCACAATTTTTAGTAGAAAGTAATGGTAAATATGGAATGACAGATGCAAGTGGAAAGATTAAATTAAAAGTAGCATATGATGAAATAAGAATATGTGATAATGAATTAGGATTATATTTGGTAAAAGAAAATAATTTATATGGAATAGTAAAAACAACAGGAGATGTTTTATTATCCTCAAGTTTCCAACAAATCGGTGTTGACTCAAATTCATTTAAAGAAAATAGACTTGAAAATCAATATATACTTGTAAATGAATTAATACCAGTTAAATATAATAATATGTGGGGATTCTATAACACAAAAGGAGAGAGAATAACAGATTTTTCATTTGTTGATGTTGGATGTAAAGAATCAAAAGTAACAAATACATATCCAGTTGTAGAAATACCAAGTTTAAATTTAATTGTAGTAAAAACAGATAAAACAAGTTATAATCTTATTAATAGAAAAGGAACAATAAGAATTGGAGCACCTCTTAATACAGTATATCTAAAAACAGATGCATCAACTGGAAAAAATACATATTATATGACATATGGTGGAACAAGTGATATAACAAGAGATATAGAAGAATTTTTTGCATCAATGGGTGTTAGTGAGTAATAAGTAGCAAAAGAAGAAAGGAGAAAATGTTAAAGATAACATTTAAAAAGAAAAATGGCAGTAAAAAGTAAAAATACATGGATTTTAATAATATTTATTTGTCTTATTACTTATTATTAATGTAATTAATAAGTCCTTCTGCTTTTATGATTTTCTGCATAAATTCAGGGAATGCCTGTCCTTTGAAGCTCTGGCCTGTTGTCTTGTCTGTTATGACACCGCTGTCAAAATCGACTTCTACATCATCACCTGCATTGATAGCTTTTGCAGCTTCAGGACACTCAATAATAGGAAGTCCGATATTAATTGAATTTCTGTAAAAAATTCTTGCAAATGTTTCAGCAATAACACAGCTTACGCCTGCTGCCTTAATTGCAATAGGAGCATGTTCTCTTGAAGAACCACATCCAAAATTCTTATTTGCAACAATTATATCACCTTTTTTTACATTTTTAACAAAATCCTTATCAATATCTTCCATGCAGTGTGTAGCAAGTTCTGCCGGGTCAGATGAATTCAGATATCTTGCAGGAATAATTACATCTGTATCAACATTATCGCCATATTTAAAAACTCTTCCTTCTGCTTTCATCACTAATCCTCCATTAATCTATATTCAAATTATATTATAAACCAAGTTCTGATGGCTGGCTTATTTTACCTGTAACAGCACTGGCAGCCGCAACAGCCGGGCTTGCAAGATAAATCTCTGAGTCAACATGTCCCATACGTCCTACGAAATTTCTATTAGTTGTTGAAACACATCTCTCGCCTTCAGCAAGAATGCCCATATAACCGCCAAGACATGGACCACATGTAGGTGTACTTACTACAGCACCTGCGTTGATAAATGTCTGAACAAGGCCCTCTTCAATTGCCTGAAGATAGATTTTCTGTGTTGCAGGAATTACGATTACACGAAGTCCTTTTGCAACTTTTCTTCCCTCAAGAATCTTTGCCGCACAACGAAGGTCATCTATACGGCCATTTGTACAGGAACCGATTACAACCTGATCAATCTTAATATCATCTATAGAATCAACTGTATGTGTATTTTCAGGAAGATGAGGAAATGCAACAGTTGGCTTAATCTCTGCAAGATTAATATCATAAACCTGTTCATATTCTGCATCATCATCTGCACTATATTCTACAAACGGTCTCTTTGAATGTTCTTTCATATATTCTCTTGTGATATCATCTACAGGGAAAATACCGTTCTTTCCACCTGCCTCTATTGCCATATTGGCAATTGTAAAACGGTCATCCATTGTAAGGTTCGCAATTCCGTCACCTGTGAATTCCATTGATTTGTAAAGAGCACCATCAACACCAATCATACCGATAATGTGAAGTATCACATCTTTACCACTTACCCATTTTGAAGGCTTGCCTGTAAGATTAAACTTAATAGCTGAAGGTACTTTAAACCATGCTTTGCCCGTTGCCATTCCGGCAGCCATATCTGTAGAACCAACACCTGTAGAAAATGCACCAAGTGCACCATATGTACAAGTATGTGAATCAGCACCGATAATAACATCACCGGCAACTGTGAGTCCTTTTTCAGGCAAAAGTGCATGCTCAATACCCATCTGTCCAACTTCAAAATAATTAGTAATATCATGCTTCATTGCAAACTGTCTTACACATTTACAATGTTCAGCAGACTTAATATCTTTATTAGGTACAAAATGATCTGGTACAAGTGCAATCTTATCCTTATCAAATACAGTTTTAACAGTCATCTTATCCATCTCATGAATCGCAACCGGCGATGTGATATCATTACCAAGTACAAGATCCAGATCTGCCTCAATAAGCTGTCCTGCCTCAACCTTGTCAAGACCTGCATGAGCAGCAAGAATCTTCTGTGTCATTGTCATTCCCATCTTTATCTACCATCCTTTCAGACTATAATTTAAATGCTTTTATTGTATTCTAATACACTTATTGATATAATGCAAATACATATTATACATATCAGTTATAACTTGAAGTTATACATTAGTGCATTTCATAAATCATTCAAGGAGGCATTATGAATTCAGCAAATATACCTTTATATCATATATTTCTTACAGTTGCACGTTCGTCAAGCATATCCGGTGCCGCAAAGTCGCTTTATATCAGCCAGCCGGCCGTCAGTAAATCCATCAAAAAACTTGAAGAATCACTTGGAGTCAGCCTTATAAAACGCTCATCAAAAGGCATAACTTTAACTAATGAAGGAAATATACTTTACAGATATCTTCACAGTGCTTTTGAGACAATTTCTGCAGGTGAAGATACATTAAGGCATATACACGAACTTGGAATAGGACATATAAGAATTGGTGTAAGTTCAACTCTGTGCAAGCACATTCTTCTTCCCTGTCTCAAAGATTTTCTTACAGAATATCCACATATGCAGATAACAATATCGTGCCAGTCAACAAGCCACACAATTGAGCTTATTGAAAACAACGAAATTGATATCGGACTTATTGCCAGACCAGATTCAGCCAAAAAACTCGACTATATAGGTGCCGGCCAGATTCATGACATATTCGTATCATCACCGCAATATGCCAAAGGACTGATTGAACGTGAAAACATATCTTCAAATGATATAATAAACAATTCAAACCTGATTCTTCTTGATAAAAACAACCTTACAAGAAAATTTATCAACAATTATTTAAGCAGCTGGGAAATTTCTTCTGACACAGCCATGGAAGTAAATAGTATGGAGCTTTTAATTGACTTTGTAAAAACCGGTCTCGGTGTCGGATGCATTATTAAAGAATTCATAAAAGAAGAGCTTAATAACAAATCACTTATTCAGATAAAAACACCATCTACTATAAAGCCACGCCAGATATGCTTTGCATACAGCAAATCACTTCCATCTGACAGTGCATGCACATCTCTTATCAACTTTCTTAAAAGCAGAACTTTTTATTGACATTTATGCAAAATGCTATTAAAATATATAATGTTTTTGGCATATTGATTATATCCGGAAATATTATTGCGGAATGTGGCTCAGTTTGGTAGAGCGCTTCGTTCGGGACGAAGAGGCCGCAGGTTCAAATCCTGTCACCTCGACCACAAAAACTCTGAAAACCACATGGTTTTCGGAGTTTTTTGCTATCTGATGAAAATTTTACTTACCACTTAATATATCGAAAGAGAGGACGGCACAGATGCAGAACGCAGAACAGAAGACCGCACTCATTGCG